>Ga0210028_1004033_pt1 | contig 10847 bp, 9 predicted proteins | sample CryGeymeta201513_FD_185468 | JGI IMG/M metagenome (GOLD analysis project Ga0210028, IMG submission 185468) | Groundwater microbial communities from Crystal Geyser aquifers in Utah, USA - Crystal Geyser metaG 2015-13 (SPAdes) (version 2) | ecosystem: Environmental > Aquatic > Deep subsurface >...
GCATCCCACTTGTAGCGCCCGTCCGGAGTGCGAATGTAGGCGCGTACCGCCATGCCGATGGCAATAGCGCCGCCAATCAACACCGGCCACCAAGCCAGCATAAAGGCTGAAAAAGCCAACAATCCGTGGGTAATCAGGGGCAACTCGGCATTGAAACCAGCAAACACTTTGGCAAACACCGGGATCACAAAAATGTTCAAGATCACAACGGCCACCGCCATTGCAATCAACACAAACATGGGGTAGCGCAGGGCTTGTTTGATGCGTTCGCGCACATCACGTTCAAACTCCATGTGTTCGTTCAGGCGTAAAAAAACCTCGGTCAATTTGCCAGTCATCTCCCCAACGCGAATCATGGAGATGTAAAACGCCCCAAATACATCCAGATGCCTAGCCAAAGCAGCAGACAATTCACGGCCCTGATCAAGACTGGAGCGAATGTCTTTGAGCATGTCCACCATGGCAGGCTTGGTGCTGGAGGCCTCCAGCCCAGCAAAGGCACGCAGTATCGGTACACCAGCTTTGTTCAGGGTGTACATCTGGCGTGAAAATACCAAAATATCATCAACCACCACCGACTTGCGGTTCAGACGTTCAAACCAGCTATCTCGGGTAGATTTGGCATCTTCCACCACCACAGTGATTTGAACGGGTGACACGCCCAAGGCAATGATCTGGTCAGCTACACCGTTTTCTGTGCTGGCCTCCAACTGACCCTGTACGGACTCCCCTCGGGCATTTCGACCACGCCAAGCGTAGACGGCCATACGGTTCAGCCTTGAACCAAAACTTTTTCAGCATCTTCCACATCGAACCCGATGCGAAGCGCTTCAGCCAACGAAGTTTTACCCTGCCGCACCAGTTCCAGCGCATGTGCCGCCATGGTACGACCCTGCATACGCTCCCGCGCCAGTTTCATGAACGCGGCTGGGTCAGAGCGCGAGGCGGCCTGAGTCAGCACCGCGTCCATTTCAAGCATTTCATACACCCCCTGCCGGCCGGCATAACCGGTGCCGTTGCATGATGAGCAGCCACGTCCGCGCATGGACTTGACCGCCTCTCCGGTATGAATCATGCTGGTGAGCCAAGACTGCTCTTGGGGCGTGGCTTCATGCGGTTGAATGCAATCAGGACAGTTCAATCGCAGCAAGCGCTGCGCAATCACTGCCTGCAAAGAGGTCGCTACCATGAACGGTGGCACACCCATGTCAAGCAGGCGAAACGGTGTGCTGGTGGCATCGCGGGTGTGCAGAGTTGATAGCACCAAGTGACCAGTAATGGCTGCTCTCAGGCCAATTTCTGCTGTTTCTTCGTCGCGCATTTCGCCCACCAGAATCACGTCGGGGTCTTGCCGCAAACAGGAACGCAACACCTTGGCAAAGGTCAAATCAATCTTCTCGTTGACCTGCACTTGGGTCAGGCCAGGCAAGCGGTATTCCACCGGGTCTTCAACGGTGATGACTTTGAGCTCTGCGGCGTTGATCTCGGCCAAAGCGGCATAAAGGGTGGTGGTTTTGCCCGAGCCGGTGGGACCGGTGACCAGCACCAAACCCGAGGTTCGACCCAACACTTCGCGAAATCGCTTGAGCAGGTCTGGCGGCATGCCAATGTCGTCCAGGCGTTTCATGCCAGCACCTTGCCTAAGCAAACGCATCACCGCTGATTCACCATAGTTGGTGGGCAAAGTGGACAAGCGTACGTCAATGGTGAGATCGCGCAGGCGCACGCTGAAGCGTCCGTCTTGCGGCAAACGCTTTTCTGAAATGTCCAGCCCAGCCATCAGCTTCAACCGCTGAGCCAAGGCGGCACCAATGCGTTTGTCGGCCTGGGTTTGGGTTTGCAGCACGCCGTCCACCCGCACCCGTATTTGCAAGCCCGACTCTTGGGGCTCAATGTGCACGTCTGAAGCACCCACCTGCACAGCATCTTCGAAGACCGATTGCAACAAGCGGACTACGGGCGCACCTTCTGTACCCACACTGGCAGTGAGCTCGCCAAAGTCCACCGCATCACCTAGGTCTTTTTCAAGCGCGCGCGCCAAACCGCTGATTTCTTCGGTGCGTCGGTACAAACGGTCAAAGGCCAGCGCCAATTGGCTCTCAGGCACTGCTGCTATTGAAATATTGTGCTTAAGAATGCGGGTGAGTTCGTCAAACGCAAACAAATCCAATGGGTCAGCCACCGCCACCAGCAGGGTGTCGCCTTTGTCCTCCAGCACCAGCGCCCTGAAGCGACGCGCCGCAGCCTCTGGCAAAAGCTTGACCACGTCGGCCCTGAACGGAAATGTTTTGAGGTTGACAAACGGGATGCGCAGCTGTCTGGCCAAGCCGTTGGCCAGTAACTCTTCGGTGATCAAGCCGGTTTCAATCAGCAAGCGGCCCATTTTTTTGCCGGTCTGGCGCTGCAGGTCAAGCGTTTGCTGCAGCTGCTCTTGGGATATCAGCTTTTGCTGCACCAACACGTCGCCCAAACGCAATTTTTCTGGCCGCCCTGGCGCAGGGCTGGGTTTTAAGGCTGCGGATGGGTTCATGATCTTTGACTAAAAAATGATCAATGCAAATGCCGTGGTTTGCGGCCCCCACCGTGCCCCATGCCTCCGCCGCCGCGCGGCGGCCTGCCTAACTGCAGGGAGCTGACGAGGTCATCAAAACGCTGGCTGAAAAGCGTGTCAATGGCAGCCACTACCCCACCCAATTCCGCACCATCAAAGTGCCGCTCCATCAGGCTCACCACGTCTTGCACCAGCAAGTCGCGCTGCACCTGCATGATGGAGGCCGGGTCGGGGCCCACAAACAAGATGACAAAGTCGTCACGTGACTCAGCGTCAGGGGAATCACCCTCTTCTTCTTCATCAAACTCGGCATCGTAAAAAGTGACCTCAATGGCCGCGCCCGTTTGCGCTAACTCGTTGAGGTTCATGCACATTTCGTCCAGAGCTTGACGGAAATCATCGTCGCCTTCCACAGTCCAGCACATCTGTAACAGATGCTCGTGGGCATCGAATTTGATACCAGGTTCATCTTCGTAAAAGCTGCCTGCGGCATCAGCAAGAGAGCGCGAACCCGCGTATTTCCACAAGGGTTTAAGTGCGTCTTGCAGATGGACAAAAGTGACATCGCCACGCAATGTCACTTGTCCATGAACATGAATTTCTAGAGGTGCGTTGTAGCGAGCCATGTGGTGTAAGTGTATTGGTGCCGAGACCGGAACCGCGTCCAACCTCTAAGTATTTGATTTGATTAATTAAATTTTTCTGTTTCAAAAAAAGTATCGTCAAAAGTATCGTCAAATCTTTTTCTGTCTTAATTCTGAAACACAGTGACACCGTATGAATGGATGTGATGATAACCCGTCATAACCCGGCCTCGCCACATCACTGCTCCACCAGATCAGTGCAGCGCGTTACCGGATAAGTCGGGGACGCTTGATGCTTTTGATTGTTTTCAAATTGGGGATTTAACCTAGGAGGCTGTCGGACTTTCGTTACATCGGCTGCAATCCGTCCGCAGCCGTCCATTTTTTACCGACTTTTTGACCCATGGCTACGGCTATGAGCCTGCAAATCCGGCAACAAATGTCCTCGCTGGGCTGGGGTCGAATTTGGCTACGCAGCTCTTCAAGAACGCTTCGGTGCCGAAAGTCCGACAACCGCCCAGATTCCTGATTTGGACGCGACCGAGTGGGCTGCTGGTAACGCGGCTGGATAAGCCGTGACACCGCAGCGGGCTACTGACCGCAAGGAAGAGCAGCGACCCCAGGCGCGTTGCCAGTGGCTCAATCGGGTGGGTAGCGCTAGTACCCAAAAGATGAACCTGACTGAGACTGAAATTATCCATGTCCATCTGCACTTATTGAAGCAACCAGCTTGTTTCATAAGTGTCAAACCACGAATGAATTACATCTGTACGGCGTGCGACCAAAGCCAGGTGTCAGCCTCTTTGCATGTAGTGCAGAGCCTGACCTATGCCGCTGGAGGCTCCTGTGATCAAAGCCAGTGGTGTCTTAGACTTTAACTTCATGGGGCTACGCCAGGCAGCAACATGCCACGCACCCAACCCTTGAGCAGCAGGACACGGCCGAGGTTGTCAAATTCCATGCTGTCAGCTGAAAACGATCTTTGCCACGGGTTAACTCCATTGGCAAATGGGACTTGATCCGCTCCGAATTGAAGATACTTGCCAGTGAAAGTCATGCTGGGCTGCTCTGACCGTTGCTGACCGTTGCTGTATCTCGCAGCACCTTGCGCCCCCCAAAGAGTTGTACCTCGGAGCCTTCGCTGTAGCATCCACGCCAGCAGCAGTATCAAGCTCAAGCCAGCCAAGAACAACACCAGCCGCACCATCAAGCCCAGCAACGCATTCACAAATTCAGCCATTAAGATTTCTTTTTGATCCTTTCACATGCGCGCCATAGGCGCGCATGCAAGCCCTTACCCAAAGCAATTCCCCTGCGCTGAAAGATAAAGAGGGCGATACCTCTTTTACCGCGATGAATTGGGCTTCTGTAGGGTCGATTTCAGTCGACCATGGCGGGTTAAAACCCGCCCAGCAATGACATCGCGTCACCGCACCGGCCGACGCGACACTGCGTAGGGCGGCAAGCCCTGCAACATGCGCCTGCCGTAGGCCATGGTAAGCAGGCGTTTGTCATAACAAATCACGCGTGCCTGGTCGGTTTCACTGCGAATGGCGCGCCCAGTCCACTGCAGCAACTTGATGCCGGTGGCGGGCACCACCAGCTCCGAGAACGGGTCGCGCCCGCTGCGCTTGAGCCACTCAGCGCGCGCTTCTTCCACCGGGTCGCTGGGCGGGCTAAACGGCAGCTTGGTGATGAACACGGTTTCACACAAGCTGCCGGGCAAATCCAGGCCTTCGCCAAACGACTGCAGGCCAAAAATCACCGACGGCCTGCCCGCCTCGACCCGCGCCTGGTGGATGCCCAGCAACTTGGCGCGCGCCAGTTGCCCCTGCACCAGCACCACGTCGAGCAAATGGGCATCGAGCGCATTCACCGCTGCCTGCATCTGCACGCGTGAGGTAAACAGCACCAGTGCGCCGTGCGGCACGTCTTGCAAATCGGCCAGCAGCGCGGCCACCATCTCGGTGGTGTAAGCCTCTACCTGGCGGGCATCCGCCGCTGTGTCAGCCACAATCAGCTGCCCCTGTTGCCGGTAGTTAAACGGGCTGTCTACCGCCAGCGTGCTCACCTGCGGCAAGTCTGCCAAGCCGGTCTCGGCCAGAAAATAATCAAAACTACCGCAGGTGGTCAGTGATGCCGAGGTGACCACCGCGCCGCGCACCTGCGCCCACACATGCCGACGCAACAAGTCGCCGGGCACAATGGGGCAGACGTGGGCACTCAGGTGCACCAGGCCGGAGCTGGTGTCGGACTTGAGCCACTTGGCCAAGGGCGGCTCGCTGTCAGACAACCACATCGAACTGGTGGCCACCACGCTGTTGATCTTGGGCGCCAGCGGCCCCAGCTTGGCGTATTGCGTGGCCGTTTGTGCCGCCTGCGTGGGGTCTTCTTTGGCGCGCAATTTAAGTTCTGCGCCCAGGGCTTCCAGCGCATCGGACAAGGCTGCAGCGTGGCCGTGGATCAGCTTGAAGGGTTCAAGCATGGCCTCGGGCACCACGCCTTCCTTGAAGCGGTGCACCACGTCGTAGGTGCTGGTCATACCGCGCAAAAACTCCATCGCCAGGCGGCTAGCTTCCAACAAGGCCGTTTTGAGCTGTTGCGCCAGGGTGGAGACATCTTGGGCTAGCACAAAGCCCATTTTTTCTGCCACCTCAATCAAGATTTTGGGCAGCTTGTCTAGCCAGCGCAGGCCACTCAACTCCATGGCGCTGGAAAACTGGTCCAGCGCCACAGCTGGCAAATGGTGGCCTTCGTCAAACACCACCAGGCAATTGTTCAGATCAGGCAGCGCTTTCATGCCCAGCGAGGCCAGCACCAGGTCGTGGTTGGCCACGATCACCTGGGCCTGCGCCAGTTGCATGCGCGCCTGGTAGTAGCTGCAAGCACCAAAGCGCGGGCAATGGCGCGCGGTACAGGTGTGGCGCTCGGCGGCCACCGTGCCCCAGTCGGCAGGGTCGGGTTGTTCGGCCAGGCTGTCGCGGTCGCCGTCCCACTTGCCTGTGGCCAGGCCCGATGCCAGGGTGTCGTAGAGCTGCACGCGCCGCTCCACCGGGTCTTGCCAGATTTGTCCCTTGGTGGGTTTGGGCGCTTTTTGTGGCTGCGCTGCGGGTTCGTCGTCGCCCTCAAACATGTCCACCGCCTCGCCGCCGCCTACCAGGCGTTCCAGCTTGAGCTTGCACACGTAGCGCCCACGGCCTTTGGCCAGCGCAAACACAAACGGCTGGTCCAGCACCGCCGCCAGCGCGGGCAGGTCTTTGGTCATCAGTTGTTCTTGCAGCGCCACGGTGGCGGTAGACACCACCACCCGGGTTTTGCGCGCCAGTGCCATGGCCACAGTGGTCGATAAATAAGCAGCAGATTTGCCGACGCCGGTACCAGCCTGGATTACCGTCACCGCAACCTGTGGTGCATCGTGCTCACCCAGTGTGATGTCATTGAGGCTGTCAGCAATGCGTTGCGCCATTTGTCGCTGGCCAGCCCGCGCACGGAAACCGGGCGATGCAGAAACGACTTGATCAAACGCAGCCAGAGCCAGGGCAGCCAAATCTTGGTCAGCCAAGAAAAAACCCTTTGCAAAATTTCAAGTTTCTACCGCTCACGTATGACACCCATGTAAAAAATCGTTTAAGCAACAAGTATAGGTAGAGACAACCACTTTAATCCTGGCTATTTCAGCCTGCTTCTGTTGTAACGGAGAGACGCAGAAGACCCATGTATGAACAGGTTGCACTTGAAGGCGTCATGTCCAAGGCCAGCGACATGCTGCAGGGGTCAAAACAAGCCTGTTCCATCAATCATGAAAGGACAACGCCTGGCCTAACCGTGCAATGCCATCACGAATTTTGGATACATCGGCGGTTGCAAAACTCAAGCGCAAAGAAGACTTGTCCGCATCATGCGCATAAAACGATACGCCTGGCACAAAAGCCACGCCTTGTTCGATGGCGCGCTTGGCAAAGTCGGCCGCATTGGCCGGTTTGCCATTCGCACCGGTCAAACGCGCCCAGAAGAACATGCCGCCTTGCGGTTGGTTGAATTCAATTGCATCGCCCAGTTCATGGGTTAAACATTCCGCCATGACACGGGCGCGTTCGGCGTAGGTTTGGCGCACCACCGCCAAGCTGTCTTGCAATCGATTCAGGGTCAGGTAATGGGCACAGATGGCTTGCGTCAGGTTACTGGTGTGCGCGTCGCTGAACTGCTTACACATGGTGGCTTTGGCCAACAACTCTGGCGGCGCAATCAGCCACCCCACACGCAGACCCGGACTCAGAATTTTGCTGAAGGAGCCGCAATGCGCCAGCCATGCACGGCTGCCAGGCACGCTGTCGCTCAGTGCCAGCAGGCTCGGCGGGGGTGCGGTATCAAAGTACAGCTCACCATAGGGGTCGTCCTCCACCACCAGGGTTTGGGTTCGGGCGGCAATCTCTAGAATGCGTTTGCGCCGTGCCAGGCACAGGGTAGCGCCGCTGGGGTTACCAAAGGTAGGAATCAGGTACACCAGCTTGGGTTTGTGCTCAAGCATCAAAGCCTCCAGCTTATCCACATCGACACCGTCGGCATCAATCGGCGCGCCAATAATGTGCGCACCATACAAGCGAAAGCACTGAATGGTGGCCAAAAATGTGGGCGCCTCCACAATCACCTTGTCACCTGGCGAAATCATGGTCTTGCCGATCAAATCCAATGCTTGCTGGCTGCCGGTGGTGACGATCAGGCCTTCAGCAGCCACTGTGCTGCCCTTGCCCGCCATGAAGCTGCTGAGGCCTTCACGCAGCGGCTGGTAGCCCTCGGTAGCCCCGTATTGCAGCACCGGGCCAGGGTTGTTGGACAACACCGCCGCGCTGGACTGTGCAATACCCACCGCATCAAACAATGCCGGGTCCGGGAAACCACCGGCAAAGCTGATGATGCCGGGTTTGCCCAGCAGTTTGAAAAGCTCGCGGATGGCGGAGGTTTCAACGTTTTGAAGGCGATCGGCAAAGTGCATATGAAGGCTCTTGGTTGACTTGTGAAAAATAAATACGAACGAATCTGAGGACTGAGGACTAAGTTCTCCGCCACTCAGAGTTGGTTAGGGCTTGTTCATGAATAAGCTGTACATTTGGCCGCCGGATTTGGGATGCAATGCGAGACGCAAAGCGTGCCGTGCAGCCCTGCTGCACAAGCAATTTGCAACGACGCAGTGCGCCCAAAGTTGGCGAGTCAAATGTGCATGTTATTTGTGAACAAACCCTTAGTAATTGGGGTAAATTGTCACCGATCACATACCCACTACAAACAGGAGCTCCCCGTGTCCAATCTTGATTCCTTTTTTGCCACCGTTAAATTACCCACCATGTCAGAGGTGGCGCACCAACTGATCAAAACGCTGAACAAGGACGATGTATCGGTCACTGAAGTGCGCGACATCATTGCCAAAGACCCGGCGCTCACCGCGAAACTTCTGCGTTTGGCCAACAGCGCGCAATTTGGGCTGCCGCGCGGCGTGCATTCTCTGGACGATGCCATTCACATGGTCGGCATGGCCAAGGTACGCACCTTGTCGGTGGGGGCCTGCTTGAATGAATCGTTTCCAAGTGTGCCAGGGCTAGACCAGCAGACCTTTTGGCAAACCAGCATGGCCTGCGCGGGCTATGCCCAATGGCTGGCAGGCGCTTTGAGCATGGACGTTCAGCAAGCGTGGCTCACTGGCATGATGCTGCGCCTGGGCGAACTGCTCATTGCACAAGCCGACCCCAAGGCCTTGACCGAGGTCGAAAAACTGCCCAAGCTGCCGGGTGGCCGTTGGGAGCGTGAAAAGCGGCTGATTGGTTTCTCTGAAGGGCAAATAACCGCAGAGCTAGCACGGCGCTGGAACTTTCCATTGCAAATGGTTCAGGCCTTGGAGCGCAGCTACGATCCATTGGTTGAACAGGCTTTTTCCAGACTGGGCGCGGTAATCCATTTGGCCGGCATCCTGGCCGATGTGCCACATGCCAAAGCGCAGGACATTGATCACCTGCCGGTGGATGTGATTGAGAAGCTGAGCCTGGATGTCGGCTGGCTGAAAGATAAATTGCCATCGTGTGACACATTTGTCAGCATCCACTAACCCGCCGCACCTGATGAAATTGACCGACATCGAAGCTTTTTTTGCCACCCTGGCTGCAGTCAACCCGCAGCCTCAAACCGAGCTGGCATTTGCCAGCGTGTTTGAATTGCTTACGGCGGTGCTGCTGTCTGCCCAAGCCACCGATGTCAGTGTCAACAAGGCCACTCAAACCTTGTTTTTGGTGGCCAACACGCCACAGAAAATGCTGGATTTGGGCCTGACTGGTCTGGAAGCGCACATCAAAACGATTGGCCTGTACCACAGCAAAGCGCGGCATCTGCTGCAAACCTGCCAGATACTGATCGATCACTATTCGGGCGAAGTACCGCGCACCCGGGAGGCCTTGCAGACCCTGCCGGGGGTTGGTCGCAAAACCGCCAATGTGGTGCTCAACGTGGCTTTTGGCGAGCCCACCATGGCGGTCGACACGCATATTTTTCGGGTGGCCAACCGCACCGGACTGGCTTGCGGTCGCACACCGCTTGAGGTAGAACAACACCTGCTGCAACGCGTACCCGCTGAATATCTGGTGCATGCCCACCACTGGTTGATTTTGCTCGGGCGTTACATTTGCCAGGCGCGCAGCCCCAAATGCGCCCAGTGTGCGGTAGCATCCAATTGTGAGTTCGAATCAAAAAACACCTGAGGTAATTTGCGCCGTGAACACGCCTGAACGCATGCCATTTACCCAAATGACCGCCTTCCTGAAGTATGTCGAATGGCCAGTCATGCCCGAGGTAGGACAAGCGCTGATCAGCAGCCTGAATGATGAAAATGCCGACACCTACATGGTGTGTCAAATCATCCGCAAAGACCCGGCTCTGACGGCCACCCTGATGCGCATGGCCAACAGTGCCATGTTTGGCCTGTCCGGCACGGTGGACACCCTGGAGCGCGCAGTCAATGTGGTTGGCATGTCATTGGTGCGCACCCGGGCATTGTCGATTTGCATCGTGCGCAGCTACCACCTGCCCATGGGCATGGAACCGATGGAGTTTTGGCGTTTTTGCATGTTGTGTGCGGGTTACGCCCAGTGGCTGGCTGACCTGTGCGAAGTAGACGACCAAGAAGCCTGGCTATGCGGCATGATGCTGCGCCTGGGCGAAATCAACCTGGGGCAGGTATGCCCTTTTGCCCTGCCCCGCATTGAAGCCAAACCCATTCAGCCGGGTGAGCGCTGGGTGCGCCAGCGCGCGTTGATCGGCTTTGATGAAGCTGCAGTAACGGCAGAGCTAGCACAACACTGGGACTTTCCTGGCGCGCTGGTGCATGGCTTGCGTCAAGCCGGTAAACCGCTGCAGCCCAGCAGCTTCAACAAACTCGCTGCGGTACTGCACCTGGCGGCACGCCTGGCAGATGCGGGTGCAGTCACAGCAAGCTCAGTTGATCAGCTGCCTGTCATGTTGCTGCAACTGTTAAAACTCGACCCGCAGACCCTGTGCACCAATCCACCGGATGCACAAGCGCTGTCTGACATCTCCGCGTTCCTGTAGCAAAGAACATGAGTCACCTGCGGGATATCCCTGAGCCAATCATCTTTTTTTTGATTCAAAATGCGCGGTTGGATCAGGGGCTTTCCAATGCAGAAGGCCTTGAATAGAAAAGCATAAGCAAC
>Ga0210028_1004049_pt1 | contig 10822 bp, 11 predicted proteins | sample CryGeymeta201513_FD_185468 | JGI IMG/M metagenome (GOLD analysis project Ga0210028, IMG submission 185468) | Groundwater microbial communities from Crystal Geyser aquifers in Utah, USA - Crystal Geyser metaG 2015-13 (SPAdes) (version 2) | ecosystem: Environmental > Aquatic > Deep subsurface >...
GACCTGACCCCTCGCCCTCGTGACCCCTCGCCCTCGCGTTTGGCAACAGCAGGCGGGCACGACGCGGCATGACAGGGCTCCGGGGCAGGGAAGCAGTCCGCATTCTTACCGATTAATCGTGGTCTGTCCCCTATTGTTTAGAAGCAAATATTGTGCTGCGATGGCTTAAACTAGCGCCATTCTGGTCTGTCCCCTATTGTTTCAATGGTCTGTTTAGCGCAACAACATTTGCTATTGGAATGCCAGCCACTGACACCACCATTGTGCCGCCAATTTTTATATTAGGCACGTCATTTTCAGAAAGCACAAATGATATAGAACATTTTTCATGATCGCCAAAGTCCAAATTGGAAGAGTCGACCCCGTTAATAGTTGCAGTTACATTTCCAACGTCAAGCATCAACCAGACATACTTTTCATCGAATATTTTTCGCAATCTAGCCAAGTTGATGCTTGAATCAATATTTTCGAGCACGTCAATTATCGCATCAAATGCCCAAACACTGATCATGGTAATTCCTCAATACCAAAGCGACGCGCATCACTATTAACCAGAGGAAGAACTCCATCCGGAACTGTAACAAAAATTCGACTATCCGCAGCCGTTGGCGTTAGGAAAAGCTTGGGGTCAGGTCTTGTATTAAAACATCTGTTGTTGTGGTTTAGCGTCGCCACATGTCGCGCCCGCTGCGAATCGAACTCGATGATGCTGTTTACCAGGTGATGGCGCGTGGCAACGCGCGGGACCGGATATTTTTCGATGACCAAGAAAAGCTTGGGGTCAGGTCTTGTATTGACACATCTGTTGTTGTGGTTTAGCGTCGCCACATGTCGCGCCCGCTGCGAATCGAGCTCGATGATGCTGTTTACCAGGTGATGGCGCGTGGCAACGCGCGGGACCGGATATTTTTCGATGACCAAGATCGGCAGACCTTCCTCGAGGGTCTGAGGCAAAGCGCCAGCCGCTTTGTGTTCGACCGCGCTGGCCGACATCTGCGCACCGAGAATACGCTGACCGGGCAGACGGTGTTGACCTTCGCCCGCGATGCCGAGGGCCGCCTGCTCGAAGCCCCGGACGACGCCCCGGAAGCGCCGGACACCCACGTTTCCGAGTTTTCCTGTGCCGCACGCGCCGATTGGAGACAGCCGTGTTGTGGCAATGGCGCCATACTGTGGCAATGACGTATCCACGCAACCAACTCGTGTCAATCACGCCGCTCGGCGTGTCGCGCTGCGTGCGGCGCGCCCTTTTGTGCGGTGATAATCGCAACAGCGGCCAATCGTCATGACCATCAACGCAAACGCGCGTGATCGCTATCGCCTTGTGCTGTTCGGCATGTACCTGTCTTGGTGGGTGGTGCTGGCAATCAACCCCTGGTATCGCCAGGACTGGTTGCTGGAGAATGTGCTGGTGTTCGTGCTGGTGCCGTTTGCGGTTGCGCTGCAGCGGCGGTTGTCGAACGCAGCACTCAGCGCGCTGTTCGTGTTTCTGGTGCTGCACGCGATCGGCGCGCATTACACCTACGCCGAGGTGCCGTACGACACCTGGTCGGAAGCGCTGTTTGGGCGGTCGATCAATTCATTGCTGGGATTTGAGCGCAATCATTTCGATCGCCTCGTGCATTTTCTTTATGGCCTGTTGATCACGCCGACAGCGATCGAGTTGATCGACGCTCGGGTAACGCAGCGCGGCGCATGGCGCTATCTGCTCCCGTTCACCTTCATGGCTTCGCATGCGGCGATCTACGAGGTGATCGAATGGCTCGCGGCGGCGTGGTTTGGTGGTGATCTTGGTGTGGCGTATCTGGGCACCCAAGGCGATGTCTGGGATGCGCAGAAGGATTCGGCACTGGCGATTCTGGGTGCGTTGATATCCGTCGTCTGCGTGCGGATTGGTGCCGACGCCGCGGCGCGGCGCGGCGCGCAGGACGGGGCGCGGCCAAATCAAGGATAATGCCGATCCTTGTCTGCTGGCCGCGCATTTTTCGATGAAAACCCCGAATGGACTGCAACCCCTGATCGACGACGGGGTGATCGATGCCGTGCTGCGGCCGCTCAAGAGCGGCAAGGAAGCGTCGGTGTACGTGGTAAGCGTGGGCGATGAGGTGCTGTGCGCGAAGGTCTACAAGGACATGGCGCAGCGCAGCTTTCAGGCGCGGGTGCAGTATCAGGAAGGCCGCAAGCAACGCGGCAGCCGACAGGCGCGGGCGGTGGGCAAGGCCAGCAAGTTCGGCCGCCGCCAGCAGGAGGCGGAATGGAAAAATGCCGAGGTGGATGCGCTGTATCGGCTCGCCGATGCCGGCGTGTGCGTGCCCGAGCCGCGCGGCTATTTTCATGGGGTGTTGCTGATGGCATTGGTCACCGATGGTGATGGCCGTGTTGCGCCGCGGTTGGGCGAGGTGGAGCTGACGCCGGCGCAGGCCCAGGCGTATCACACGGCGCTGATCCGCGATGTGGTGCGCATGCTGTGCATCGGCCTGATTCACGGCGATCTGTCGGAATACAATATTCTGGTGACCGAGGCAGGCCCGGTGCTGATCGACTTTCCACAGGTGGTCAGTGCCGCGGGCAACAATGCCGCACGCGCGATGCTGCTGCGCGATGTACACAACGTGCGTGCCAGCCTGGCGCGGTTTGCGCCGGAGTTGGCAGCGACGCATTTCGGAGAGGAAATGTGGGCACTGTATGCGCAAAGCACGCTGACGCCGGAATCGGAGCTGACCGGTCGTTTTGAGTTCGACGAACGCGATGCCGATGTGGATGCGGTGATGGGGTCGATCCGCGATGCGCGCGAGGAGGCGCTGATTCGGCAGCAGGGGCGCGAGGCGGCAGCCGAACAGGACTGATGAAAACACTGAGCATCCCGCATGCCAATCTTGGCGTGTGGCGCGTCGCCTTGGGCTGCATGAAGCGATTGCGTTGGCTTGTTGCCCGGCCGATGCGGTTACCCTGAGTCGTGAGGGCTGGTGCCAACTTTGCAACGCGGCACGCGCGCGCCCATTGCCGTGATGGCGGAGACTGATGGCGTTATGATTCTGGCATGACGACGCAAAAACCCACGCCGCCCGTTGAACCGCTACCTGGCGATTGCTGTGGTGAAGGTTGCCCGCGCTGCGTTTACGACATTCACGAGGAAGCGTTGGTGCGTTACCAGCAGGCACTCGCGGCATGGCAGGCCGAAAATGGCGAAGGGAGTGGCGCGCAATCGATGCGCGCGGGTTGATGCCGTTACCTTGCCATGCGCCGGCCCCGGCGCGGTAAGCGGGTGAACGTGGTGCAGCCCCGGGTTGCGTCGCTGCGCGACGAACCCGGGCTAGAGCATGACCGCCGACGCGGCTGTTAGGGGTTGCGAGAAGGTTCCGGTTTGGGCGTGTCGGACGGCTCAGTTTGACGTGCCGGTGTCGCCTCGACCCGCGGCGTTTCGACTTGCGGCGTTTCGACGTGCGACGTTTCGATGCGCGGCGTTTCGATGCGCGGCGTTTCGATGCGCGGTGCTTCGATGCGCGGTGCTTCGATGCGCGGTGCTTCGACGTGCGGCGTTTCGCCATGCGCAGCGTCGTTTACGGTGGTTACTCCGATTGCCTTGTCAGCAAAGTCCAATGGCTGTTGATTCGGCGTCGCGCTGATCTCGGCGGTACCTTCACTGCCATCGTTCTTGCGGCGGCGACGGCCACCACGGCGGCCACGACGACGACGCGCCGTGGTCCCTTCCGGCCCTTCGGGATTGCCGTCCGGTGCCGCGTCCGGTGCTATCGGCGATGCCGCCACGCTGGCATCGACGTGTGTGCTCGGCTTGCTGTCGGGCAGCGTTACTGCTGCGGCGACCGCGGCAACCACGTCGGTTTCGCGCTCGCGCACCGGTTCGGCTTTGGCTGCGCTGACGGCGCGGGTCTCGACCGCTTGCTCCGTCTCGCTCAGCTGCGGCTTGGCGGCGGCCGCTGGACGTTCTCGCGGCGGTCGCGGTGTGCGTTCGGCCTCGCCTTGGCGCTTGTTGGCTGTGCCGGTGGCGGCTTTGTCCTTGTTGCGCGTACCGCGTGTCTTGCGCTGCTGCCCCGCATCGGCCTGATCGCGCGTACGCTTTGGCTCGGCGCGATCGCGCGGTGCTTGCTCGCGAGCAGGCTCGGCACGCTGGCGCTCGGGGCGAGCAGGCGACGGTCCGCTGCGGGCAGCGGCCGGTTTTGCCGGCGCCGCATCGTGGTGGCCGCGGATGGCGGCAAACAGCCGCTTCAGCAAACCCGCCTTGGCCGGCGCTGGCAGCTTGGTGCGGGCGGGTACCTCTTCGGTCTCGTCGTGCGCGGGTGCCGGGCGCGATGGCGCAACATGGGTAACCGCCGGCGGCGGCACGTTGAGGTTGGCCTTGGTCAGCGAATGCGTTTCCAGCTTGCGCGGCGTGGTGCGGTGGTAGCTCGGGCGGTTGCTTTCTTCGTTGAGCTCGTTGTCGCGCAGGCGCACCACGTTGAACTGCGGGGTTTCCAGTTGCTCATCGGCCACCACCACCACGGGCGTATGGTGGCGTTGCTCGATTTCGATCAGCGCGCGGCGCTTTTCATTGAGCAGGTAGTTGGCGATTTCCGGCGGGGTCTGCACCAGTACCTGGCCGGTGCTGTCCTTCATCGCCTGCTCTTCGGTCAATCGCAGGATCGACAGCGACAACGATTCGACGCTGCGCATGCGGCCGTGGCCGGCACAGCGCGGACACACCACCTGAGTGGATTCGCCCAGGCTCGGGCGCAGGCGCTGACGCGACATTTCCAGCAGGCCGAAACGCGAGATGCGGCCGATCTGCACGCGTGCACGGTCGTGGCGCAGTGCCTGCTGCAAACGATTTTCGACATCACGCTGGTGTTTGTTCGATTCCATGTCGATGAAATCGATCACCACCAGGCCACCAAGATCGCGCAGGCGCAACTGGCGGGCCACTTCGTCGGAGGCTTCCAGATTGGTGTGATAGGCGGTTTCCTCGATGTCGCCACCCTTGGTCGAGCGTGCCGAATTGACGTCGATGGCGGTCAAGGCTTCGGTCTGGTCGACCACGATCGAGCCGCCCGACGGCAGCCTCACCTGGCGTTCAAACGCATTCTCGATCTGGGTTTCGATCTGGTAACGGTTGAACAGTGGGGTGGAATCCTGATACAGCTTGAGCTTGCGCAGGGTCTGCGGCATCACCTGTTCAATGAACTGGCGCGCTTCCTCGTACATCTCTTCGGTGTCGATCAGTATTTCGCCGACATCCGCGCGCAGGTAATCGCGCAACGCACGAATGATCAGGCGCGATTCCTGATAGATCAGGAACGAGGCGGGTTTGGCCAGCGCGGCATCGGTGATCGCACGCCACACCTGCAACAGGTAATCGAGATCCCATTGCAGCTCTTCGGCATCGCGGCCGACGCCGGCGGTGCGGATGATGATGCCCATGTCGGCGGGGATGTTGAGCTGATCCATCGCCGCTTTCAGCGCCTGGCGATCATCGCCTTCGATGCGCCGCGATACCCCGCCAGCGGTGGGGCTGTTGGGCATCAGCACCATGTAGCGGCCGGCCAGCGAGATGAATGTGGTCAGCGCCGCGCCCTTGTTGCCGCGTTCTTCCTTGTCGACCTGCACCACCACTTCCTGACCTTCGCGCAGCAGTTCGCGGATCGTTGCCTTGTTGGCATCGACGCCTTGCGCAAAATAATCGGGAGAAACTTCTTTCAGCGGCAAAAAGCCGTGCTTGTCACCGCCGTATTCAACAAACGCAGCTTCCAGCGATGGCTCAAGGCGAGTGATGCGGCCCTTGTAGATGTTGGACTTTTTCTGTTCCCGGGCCGGTTGTTCGATGTCGATGTCGTACAGGCTCTGGCCATCGACAATGGCTACGCGCAACTCTTCTTGTTGAGTTGCGTTGATCAGCATCCGCTTCATTTTTCTGATTCCTCACGCGCTCATACCGCGAGGAACGCCGGGGCTCCGCACCCATCATTCGGGCAGTCAGCCGGTATTGCCGGGCTGACCTGCGAAAATCCAGCGCTACAAAAACCGCCAGGCAAGCCCGCGGGAGCGCTTGTTCATGTGACCGGTTGGGCCATTGCCCGCCGGCGTCCGTGCCGGAAACCGCAAAACCACGGTATCCGTGCGATCAACCCCTGTGGCCGAACCCGAATGCTCGTTCCCGATATAAGATGGCCGCCGCAGATCGCGGAGGCCTCGGGATTGCGACACGCTTCGGGCCCGTTTTCGCCGGCGCCGGCAACATTGCCGGCAGCCCAACGAAATCAGGACGTTATTTCGCCCCTCAAGTGTAGCAGATTGGATTGTCATGGCGGAAACTTCGACAAAAGGGGCGGTTAGAACCGTGGACGTGGCCGATGACCGCGGTGGTCAGCGGCTCGACAACTTTCTGTTGGGCCTGCTCAAGGGTGCGCCGCGCAGCCTGATCTACCGCATCGTGCGCAGTGGCGAGGTACGCATCAACGGCAAGCGGGCCAAGCCCGATAGCCGACTCGCGGGTGGTGACCGGGTGCGCATCCCACCGGTGCGGCTGGGTGAGCCCGATGCCGGCGAAGGGCCGCCGATCGCCATGGCCGAGCGTCTGGCCGAGCACATCGTATTCGAGGATCGCGCCCTGCTGGTGCTCAACAAGCCGTGCGGGATCGCCGCGCATGGCGGCAGTGGCGTGCGCTTTGGCGCGATCGAACTGTTGCGCCGGGCGCGCCCGAACGAATCCCTGGAACTGGTGCATCGGCTGGACCGTGATACCAGCGGCGTGCTGGTGTTGGCGAAAAAGCGCTCGGCACTGCTGGAACTGCAACGGCAGATGCGCGAGGGCGGGATCCGCAAGAAGTATCTGGCGCTGCTGGTCGGGCGCATGGCCGAGCGTAGTTTTACGGTAGACGTGGCGCTGCAAAAGTCGGTGCTGTCGGGCGGCGAACGCATGGTGCGGGTTACCGCCGACGGCAAGGATTCGGTCAGCCATTTTCAGTTGATCGAGCGTCGCGGCGGCCACAGCTATTGCGAAGTGCGCATCGAAACCGGGCGTACCCACCAGATACGCGTCCATGCTGCGCACATCGGGCACCCTGTCGCGGGCGACGAAAAATACGGCGATCGTGACGCCAATCGCCGGTTGCGCGAGCAGGCTGGCCTCAAACGCATGTTTCTGCACGCGGCCAGCCTGGAGTTCGCGCTGGATGACGGGCGTTCACCTTACCTGCTCAGCGCACCACTGGCGCCGGAGTTGGCCGCTGCGCTGGATCGTCTCGGCTGAGTGCGTGCGTCGGCAATGCGTCATGCCAGGGCGTCGGCCTTGGCCGCGCAGATGAAATCGTTCTCCGAGAGTCCACCGACATCGTGGGTGGAGTAGCGCACCACGCAGCGGTTGTAATGCACGCCAAGATCCGGGTGATGGTCCTCGTGATGCGCGATAAAGGCCAGCGCATTCACGAATGCCATGGTGTGGTAATAATCGGGGAAGCTGAAGCTGCGGCTGATCGCCATGCCGTCTTCGATCACCGCCCACTGCGGGGTCTGCGCATTGAACGCAGCGATCTGATCGGCAGACAGCCGGTGCTGCTCGCCGCGGCGCGGCTGGCAGTGGCGTTGACTCAGGGTGTCATGGGCAGAATGCATAGGTGGTCTCCAGAGTTGCCGATGGCGCACGCGCAAGTATAAGCAGGTCGGCTCGTCAGCTTGGTTGTGGACGCAAAGAAAGTTGTCTCTCGCCAAGACGCCAAGGACGGCAGCAGCCGATCAGGTTATCGGCGGGCGGGGTTATGGCTCGGGTTGTCCAGCGCGCCACGCGCACCTTGCTGAGTTCAGCAAGAACCCGAAACGCATGCACCAAGCGTTACAGACCACCTGTGATACTGGGGCTGCGCACGATGGATGGATTTTGCAATGTCAACGACTGGGCTACTGTGGCCCTGTGTTGCGTTCCCTTGGTGCACTTGGCGTCTTGGCGAGAGCACGCTTGTTCAGGTAACAAAGCAGCCGGTTTCATGAGGTTCCCGGATGTTGCTGCACGAGGCCACAAAGTCGTTGCCAAATGTATCCGCGCACGCTGGTAAACTGTGCGCATGATCGAGATCACGCAAACCGCACAAGCCTACTTCCATAAACTGTTGCAGTCGCAGGATGGCGATGCGATCGGCATTCGACTGCATGCAGTCAAGGCCGGGACGCCGGCAGCCGATGCGCGCTTGTCGTTTTGCGATGCGGATGACCTGATCGGCGATGAGTTGCAACTCGAATGTGAGGGCTTCGTGCTGTACGTGGAAGCGGCCAGCGCTCCGTTTTTCGAAGATGCGCAGATCGATTTCGAGAGTAATGCCACCGGCGGTCAGCTCAATATTCGTGCGCCGCGGATCAAGGGCGTGCCGCCCGCTGAGGGTGCCGGGCTGATCGAGCGTCTGCGCCATGTCATCGATAGCGAAATCAATCCGCAACTGGCAGCGCACAAGGGCAGGGTGGCCCTGGAAGCGGTTACCGCCGATGGCGTTGTGGTGTTGCGTTTCGGTGGTGGCTGCCATGGCTGTGGCATGGTCGATGTCACCCTGCGCCAAGGCATCGAAAAAACCTTGGCGGCGCGCTTCCCGGAAATCACCGGTGTGCGCGATGCCACCGATCACGATTCCGGGCAGCAGCCCTACTACAAGGCGTCGTGATTCGGCACAGGCCCGTTGCCGCCACGCGCTCGCGCCGCACTGCTCGGTTTAACGCGACTTTCAGGACCTGCTCGCTAGGCTTGCGCGCACGTGCAGTGCTTCCGTACCGGGCGGCCCATTGCGCATCCTGCGCGCAGTGCCGTGGCCTGACGCTTGCGGCACTGCTCTGGAAAGTACCGCCCAGTACGAAGCCCCACACTACTGTTTTGTAAACTGGCGAGCGCAGCCGATGGTGAAGCGATGGCGTATGGCCAATCCGACGCGCAACTGATCCGGCGCTATCTGTGTGAGCGGATGGGCGGCGTTTTGCGTGGTTCGCCGCGGCGCTGGGCGGTACTCTCGCTGGTGGCACTGCTGCACCTTGGGCTGGCCATGATGCTTGCGCAACTGCTGCGCGATTCCAGGCCCGAAACATCAACGCCGGCCATTGCGGTGCAGTTTTTTGACTTGCGCGATACGCCACCGCCATTGCCGAATCTGCCGCCAACCCGCCGACGCAGTGTCGGCTCGCCAGAGGTTGCCATGCCGCCGCCGCTGGCCGTGCCGGCTGCGCCGATCGTCGAACCGATGATCGAACCATCCGCCGAACCGCCGCCGAAACTGCGCTTGTTTCGTCCGGATGGTTCGGTGAACATCGCTGACGATCTACTCGCCAGGATCGAGCGTACCGTGCTCGCTCGTGGCTTGGCCGAGTACCGCATCGCCGATCTGGATCGCGCCGGCCACTTCGAGACGCGCACGGTGTTGGAGTATCAGGAAACGGTATTCGAGCGGTATTGGGTACCGAGTGAGTCGCTGCTGGAAGAATGGGTGCGGCGCGGTATCCACGAGGTGTCGATACCGATACCCGGCAGCAACCAGAAGATCACGTGTTACATCTCGTTGGTAGCGCCGGGTGCGGCCTGCGGCATCACCTCGCCCCGGCAGATGACGAGCAAGCAAGAGCGCGACTACGAGCCGCCGCCGAACCGCAATTTGCGCACCGAGTGATCGGCGTTGATGGGTTTCGCCACACGCTGGGCACAGCGCCCCAGCCACGAGTCCCGAGTATGGGGAAAGCGAGGGTCCGCAAAAGACGCCAAGTGCGCAAAGGAAAGCAAGAAGCCGAGTTCGCGGGATGGGTCGAGTGCGGCGACACCCATCCTACGTGTGCTTCACGTTTTCACCCCATGGCATCAGGGAAGTGTCGGATCGGCGCCTTCGGCGCTTGATCCGACCTACGCGCACGCTCGCGCCGGTTGGGTCAAGCGGCGGCCGCTCCTGTGCATCCGGCAACTGCTCCTGCGTTGCGCTACCTCCGGCATCCTTGCGCGGTGTAGCGGCGGAACCGGCGAAAAACCATTGCGTCTTTTGCGTCCGTTGCGGACCCCGTGTGCTTTACGTTGTTCCCGAGTTCCGAGTTACTTGGCGGGGTCGGCGTTCAGCTCGACCAACGGGCCTTGCTGCGACGAGAAATAGGCGGCCAAGTCGGCAATATCCTGCTCACTCAATGCTCCAGCGAAACCCGCCATGATCGGGTTGACGCGGGCGCCGGACTTGTAATCGCCCAGCGCTTTGCGCAGGTAATCCGCGTGCTGGCCGGCAAGAATCGGGTACATGGTGATTCCAATGCCGTTGCCGTCGGCACCGTGGCATGCCTGGCAGGTTTGTGATTTTTGCTTGCCGGCGTCGATTGAGCCGTTGGCGTGCGCGCCAAAGGCAACCGAACCAAGCGTGAGCGCGATGATCAAACGCAGGGTCATGGCGTGTCCTTTCATGGTGTCACCTTGCCGGCGCTGGCAATGAATGCGGCGAGGTTTTGCAGGTCGGTTTCACTGAAGCTGGCCGCCTGCGCCTGCATGGTGGGATGCGTGCGCTCGCCTTTTTGGTAAGCGATCAGCGCAGCCAGCAGGTAGTCGTAATTCTGGCCGGCAATGCGCGGCACATGGTATTGCGGGTAGGCGTTCTTGTAGCCAGCGATGCCGTGGCAGCCGGTGCAGGTGTAGGCGAGTTGCCGCCCCAGTGCCGGATCGCCCTGAGCATGTGCGGCGGCAAACGGGAGGGTGACAAGCGCAAGGCTGGCCAAGGCAAGTGCGTTGAGTCGCTTCATCGGTGGTTGTCCAGGCGAAATCGGCGTCAGGCCGGGGTGGTAAAGCGGCAAGTATAACCAGCAGCACGGTGTTGCGACAAAGTGGATAGGGGGG
>Ga0210028_1004050_pt1 | contig 10822 bp, 8 predicted proteins | sample CryGeymeta201513_FD_185468 | JGI IMG/M metagenome (GOLD analysis project Ga0210028, IMG submission 185468) | Groundwater microbial communities from Crystal Geyser aquifers in Utah, USA - Crystal Geyser metaG 2015-13 (SPAdes) (version 2) | ecosystem: Environmental > Aquatic > Deep subsurface >...
GTAATACGAAGCGGTAGCTTCGTAAAAAACAAGCATTTTATCGAAGCTTCGCTTCGATTTACAATATAATTTCTCACTTTTGCGTAACGTGAGTTATTAAAATATAAGAGTCTAAAAAAAATAAAATATAGTTTACTTGCTAGTATAGACATGGTTATCTATAGTATAACCTCAGTTCACTATATGAGAAATAGAGAGTATTTTCTCATATAAATTAAATTATTTTCTATTTAATAAAATTGGAGAATTCATAATGAAGAATTTCGAAGCTTTTTTATTGGTGATATTATTAATGTTCTCTTTTGGAGGATGTTCTGCATACTATAGTGTAGCTACTTTTCCATCAGCGGACGAGTTGTTTGTTACTACTGGAGATGGCAATATTCAGAAACCTTATACTCCTATTGGCCAGATAATCTATTCAAAAACCGGTGCAAGAATACCGATCCCCATACTTTCAGCGATTCCTATTGAGGATATCGACCCGGATGTCGAATTGAGGACAAAAATATATGATAAAGTTAAGGCTATGGGGGGGGATGGTATGATAAACCTAAGTCTTAATTGGCAACCCCCTACTCCATTCCCTTTATCTTTACTATTTGGAAATGGTGGTACGATTACAGTTTATGGCACAGTAATAAAAAGATAGTTTAACTTCAGATAATCTTGTTCTTATACTAGCAAGAAATATTTTGAAGGAACTAAAAAAGTTAGGACAATTCAATGATTAGTTTATCTTTTAATAAAACAAAATCACTACTAATGATTATTGTATTCTTGTCAATTTTAAAGGGTCAAAAGGATAATCAAATAGCTCTTACCTATACTGACATAAGACAAAATCCTAATTACTCTATTGATTTAGATTTGTTTAAGAATATCTTAACTGATAAATTTATTGAAAATGGGATATATATAAATTCAGCAAATTCCTTTAACGAGCAAATTCAAGTTGAAATTGTAATTAGTTATTTCAGTTTCTATGAAAGTATGGGCGGAGCTTTAATTGGTAAAAGTATGGTCGGTGTTAAACTGAGAAATTCTTTTATAGCCCCCATGTTAGAAGAATGGTCAACTGGTTCTGATATTATATTTAAAGGAGGAAGTTTATCGGATTACGGTGATAAAGATGATTTTGACCAATCTTGGGGAAAAGAAGTTATTGTTCAAACATCAGATAAAATAATAAAAAAAGCTAAACCGTTATTAGAAAGACTTTTTTTACTAAAAGAGACAAACTCGATTTCTCCACCAAGCAAACCAGAACAGCTCTTGTCAAAAACTAACACTGAAGGTTCTTTTGACTACAATATTGATATTAATTCAAATATACCAATATCAAGCGAAAAAAGACCCGACGCAATTGCTGTAGTCATCGGCAATAAAGACTATGCAAATAAAGATGTACCGTCTGTTGATTTTGGCATTGAAGACGCTACTATTTTTAAAAAGTATATTATTCAGACTTTGGGTTTTGATGAAAAAAATGTATTTTTTGTAAAGAATGCTTCACAATCAGATTTTAATTCAATTTTTGGGAATGAGAAAAACCCCAAAGGCAAGTTGTTTAATTATGTCAGAGATGGTAAATCAGACATCTTCATATATTACAGCGGCCACGGCGCACCAGATCCCGAAAGTAAGCAAGGTTACTTCGTTCCTGTTGATTGTGACCCATCCACAGTGGCTCTTAATGGATATTCACTCAACACGCTTTACGGAAATTTATCAAAGATAAAATACAAGTCGCTAACTGTAGTAATAGATGCCTGTTTTAGCGGTTCTTCGGATAAAGGTATGCTTATAAAGAATGTCTCCCCGGTATTTATAACCGTAGAAAACCCAATACAGATGAAAGGAAACACTGTAATATTTAGTTCGGCAGGCGGAGAACAAGTATCAAGCTGGTATCCTGAGAAGAGGCATTCATTATATACATATTATTTTTTAAAAGCGATACAAGGTGAAGCGGACGCAAACAAGGACAAACAATTAACTGTCGGTGAGATGAAGTTATACCTCGATGAAAATGTACCGTATATGGCGAGACGTTTAAACAACCGTGAACAAACTCCTCAAGTAATTGGTGATGAGAATAGGGTCATAGTGAAGTATTGAATAATTTTGAGAAGGTAAACTAATGAAATGCAAAAATGTTCTATTTACAATAACTTTCGTATTTATTTCATCCGGTTATTTTTATGCTCAAGATGGCGTATGGGTTGAAGCATCAGGAAAATATTTAGGCGCTAATGTTACTCCCGATGAGGGGCGTCGAAAAGCAACAGACCAAGCTGAGAATAATGCAATTGAGCAAGTTGTCGGCATTCACGTTCAAGAAGAAATTTACAGCAGCAAAACGGAAACATCGCTTGGAGATAATCCCAGTGAACTTGAAGAAGTCTTCTCAAAACTGACAAGGTCATCAACGCTTGGCAAAATAATTAAAAAAGAAATAGTTGTTAACACAATTACAATTGAAAATGATATACCTGTTTACAAAGTGACTATAAAAGCACTTGTAGTAGAAGAAAAACAACAGCCGGATCCCTCCTTTGAAGCAAAAATAATAATACCGACAGAATTATTTTATGACAGAGGGGATATAAATAAGAACGATCTGTTAACATTTAAATTATGGTCAAGTAAGAATGCTTACCTATATTTGTTCACATTATCAAATGATGAAGCGAAACTGCTTATTCCAAGTGAGTTAATACCAAATAATTTTTATTCGACCTCAAATGAAATTCAGGAATTTGAGAAAACCCTTGATAAAATACAATTCCGTGTTGGTCTTCCCTCAAATAAAAACATTAATAAAGAAGCACTTTTTCTTGTTGCATTAAAGGATAAAGTAGATTTTATTTCCGAAAATTATGGTATTGATAAATTCGATGTGATCCCGACATACAAAACTGCTGTTACCGATATTATGAATTGGCTTATTAAAATTCCTAGAGATCGACGAACTGAAGTATTCAGCTCATACGAAATAAGAAAATTCAAGAATTGAAAAAATAGATATTGATTACTTGAAATCATGTTAAAAAATGTCAGTAGTTTTAAAAACACCGTAAAAAAAGTATTTTGGGAATGATGACTATATCAAAATCATTTTTGTTCGTTTTTAGAAAATCAACTCTTTCGAAAATCATTTTCGTCTCCTTGTTTGGGTTTTTGATTGCTTTAATTTTACATTTTTCTCACGTGATTGATAAAACCGAATTTGCTCTCCTGGATTATCGCTTTTCAAATTATTCACATAGCGAAAGAATTGATACGAATATTGTGTTAATTGAAATTGATCAGGCGTCATTAGATTATTTTGAAAAACAAAAAGTTGGCTGGCCCTTCCCAAGAGAGTTTTATGCGGTTGTGTTAGATTATCTATATAAGTGTCAGGCTAAGGCTGTTGTTTTTGATATTGATTTTTCATCGTCGGAAATTGACCGTATCGATGTTTCCTCTTTAAATTCAGAGGATAAGTTCGCTGATGCTATCAAAAGATCACAAAACGTATTTCTCGTTTCTTTGTTAAAATCATATGCTTTGAGTAAAACAAATCCAACTTTTCTACAAAACTATTTCCCTCAAATTGATAAAACGAAATTTAACAATACTCAAAACTTTGATGGGATATTTCCATTAAAGAGTTTTCAGGAAGGAGCTAAGGGAATAGGTTTTGCAGATGTTTTTCCCGATCAAGACGGAATTATTCGCAGGACACCTGTTTTAGTAAATATGAACAATAGTTTAATGCCATCACTATCATTTGCTGTATACAAATCGTTACACAACTTAAATGAGCAAGAATTTCTTTCTTTTAGTAAGGGAATTCCGGATGGAAATAAAAACGAATATCTAATAAACTGGTACGGTAATAAAAAAGAAGCGAGTACGTTCAAGTACTATTCTTTTCATAGAATTTTAAGTTCTGCTTATCAAAACGATCAAACATCAAATTTATTGACTCCACATAACGTAATTAAAGATAAAATTGTTTTTATAGGCGGAACGGCTCAGGGGCTTATGGATTATAAACCAACCCCAACTAGCGGCAGCGAACAAATGCCCGGGATGGAGATTCATGCGACAATACTTAGTAACTTATTACAAAAAGATTATGTGACTTATAATAGTGCAGCTACTACTATTTTAATTCTTCTGATAGCATCACTAATCCCTTCTATTATTTTCTTTACCGTTAAAAAAGTGGTTATAGCGGTAATTTCAATTTTATCGTTTGGAATAATCTACTTTTTTTTTTCAATAGGTTTATTTTACCAATATGGGTTCATATTGACCATAGCAGCACCGGAAGCAGCTATTTTTATTGTTCTTGTTATCTCCGGTGTTTTAAGTTATGCGCTTGAAGGTCAGCAAAAGCAAGAACTTAAAAAGATTTTCAGCCGTTACTTAAGTCCTCGTGTTATTGAAGAACTAATTGCATCACCGGATGAAATTGAGTTTGGCGGAAAGGAAATTTTTGCAACGGTATTTTTTTCAGACATCAAAGATTTCACTTCCATCTCTGAAAAACATTCTGCAAAAGAACTCGTTTATCATCTTAATAAGTATTTCGGAATGTGTACCGGGATATTGCTAAAACATGAAGCCATGTTAGATAAATACATTGGTGATTCAATTATGGCGTTGTTTGGAGCTCCAATATCAAAAGTTGGACATTCCTTATCCGCATGTTACGCTGCCCTTGAGATCAATGAAGTTTTAGGTGAATTTAATAGAGAAAACCTTCAAAAGAGTTTGCCGGTTTTTAATACACGAATAGGGATCAATACCGGAAAGATGATCGTCGGTAATATTGGTACGGAAACTCATCTTGATTATACCGCAATCGGAGATGCGGTAAATTTGGCTTCAAGGCTTGAGGGAGTCAACAAGCTTTTTGGAACTTCAATAATAATCAGTGAATCAACTTATCAAGAAGCTAAGGATGGTATTGAAGTACGTGAGTTGGATTTTATATCTGTTAAAGGAAAAGAAACACCTGTTAATATTTATGAGCTCATCGGGAGGAAGGGAAATATCAGCCCGTTAGAAAAAAGAACACGGGATATATTTTCAGAAGGTATTCCACTTTATCGAAACAAATCTTTCCCATTGGCAGAAAAAGTTTTTAATGAAGTTTTGATAGTAAATCCTTCAGATTTAGCTGCTGCCCATTATATTGATAGATGTAAAAAACTACAAGTTAGTCCACCTCCAGATGATTGGGATGGCGTTTATAAATTTTTACAAAAATAAATTAGTCATCAGGTATTTTATGTTCCTTAAAAAAAGATTCGCTTTAGTACTACTTATTCCCTTTTTATTGTTGGCAGGTGACACAAAGTTCACCAAGCGGGAAATTAATTATGTACGCGAAGGACCGGCATCATACTATGAATTAGTCGAGATAATTCCCAAAGGCACTAAGTTAGTAATTCTTAATCAGGTTGATCAATGGTTAAAAGTTAAACTTGAAAACAATAAAACAGGATGGATTTCCAGTAACAGTCTTTCTGATAAAAATGTAAAAATTGATTATAGTAAAAAATTATCAAATCCATCGCCGGATGGCAATTCTTCTATGAGAGGAATAGCTGCGGCAATTAAGGGATTAAGACAAGAAGTAAGAATAGCAACCCCGGGCAGTATAGATGCATTGCTTGTAATTCAACCTCCGGCAATTGATAGAATTGAAAGAGAAAAGTTTCGAAGCGATATTCAAAGAGAACATTCATCTAATGCGAGTCCCTTAAACATCGAAAAATTCGGTTTGGAAATACCGGAATATGATCCTTCAATGCGAGAGTTGCAAATTGGAATTAGTGTTGGGTCTCGTCTCCTTTCCCGGGGAACTGTTGAGAATAAAGAGTTGAGTAAGTACTTCTATCAAATAGTGAGAGAGCTATTGGCTAATTCAAATTATTACGATTTGAATTTCCTCGTTTTTTTACTTGACGATGAAAAAATAGATGGATTCGCTTGTCCGGGCGGATATACATTTCTTACCAAAGGCGCTTTTGAATTGTGTGCTGATGAATCTGAATTGGCTTTTGTGCTTGGGCATGAAATTGCTCATATTCTCCTCAAACATGGGCTTAAAGAACTTTCACAACAAAAAGTGCAAATAAAAGCTGAAGATGCATTCTTAGAACTTGAGAAAGACCTTGACGAAGAAAAAGATTCAGTTGAAATGGAGTTAGAAGAACTTATCCTAAACAGTTATGAAAAAATTGTGCACGAGCGGTTATTAAAGTATGAAGTTGAAGCAGATAAAGTATCAACTCTTTTATTGGCTTCTGCCGGATATGATCCTTTTGCGGGTGTGAGAATAGATGAAAAACTTGCCAGACTTTACACAGAGGAAAGAGACATCTTTGCATATAAATATGCAGCACCAAATGACGCTGAGCTAAGATATACTACGCTTCGCGCTTTCGTACAAAATAAATTTGACAATAAAAATAGTAACGCTAAACTTCAAGGACGTTTTGGCAAATTCAAGGAGCTTGTAAAGTGAAGTGAGGTATCTCAATTATTACTAAAAATGTTTCCGTTTGTATTTAATTCTTTCTATTTTGTTATTGTAGAACGGCGGGCACTTTGCTGTTTTACATGGAATAGTTCTTGTTTGATTAAGCTAAATTAATAAAAATTAAACCCCGGAGATTCGTGGGCAGATTCATTAATATTTGTTGTATTGAAAATAACTACCAGAAGTATACTCTGTTCGTTTCTGCACCTCTGTTTGAGAATTATGATCTCGATCGGAGTCCCATCACAATGCAATTTCCAAAATGTCCTAATCATAATAAAATAATAGGAGTTCCTATGAAACAGTTACTCGTTCTTTTCTCGGTTCTTTCACTATCTTTTTACTTTGGCTGTGGTGGCAATACAAGTCTGCCCAAAACAGATCAAGCAGAAATACCTGGTTGGTATTTAACCCCTCCGCAAGATCCAAATTATTTGTTTGCGGTTAATAGTGCTACCTCTCAAGATATGCAAATGGCGGTTGATAAAGCAATGACAGGAGCCCGCGCTGAAATTGGAAGACAAATGGAATTGAAACTAAGCGATATGCAGAAAAAGTTTGCAGAAGAAGTCGGGCAAAATGATAACGCAACTTTACTTAGTCAAATGACTCAGGCAACTAAGACTGTAGTTAGCACAAACTTGACCGGAAGTACGTTGAAGGATAAGAAGATTTCTAAAGACGGAAACACCTGGCGTGCTTATGTTCTTATGCAGTATCCACTCGGCTCAGCAAACCAGGCGTTGGTTGACCAAATAAAGAAAAACAACGAACTTTATACAAGATTCCGTTCTTCTCAATCATTTGAGGAACTTGATAAAGAAGTCCAAAAGATAGAAGATGCAAAAAAAGCGAAGTAACCTGCTGTTAAAAAACAGCATACTGCGCAAAAGTATCTTTTTCTTTTTATTATTTGTATTCGGTTGCCCGGAGCATTTCGGGCAATCATTCCCTTTATGGTTAATGAACCAGGGGGATATTCGATGTAGAAAAACTGCGGTCGGTTTTTCATTACGTTCATATTACCAGGATACTTCTGCTGTCTCTCTTGCAATTGCCAGAGCTGCTGAACAGTTGGTGAAACAAGAAAGAGTATCTATTGTTTCGTTAAAAAGTTTTTGGACGACAGCACGTGGCACTGAAGTTATGGACAATGCCTTTGTGGAGCAATTTGATACTACACTTGTCCCCAACATAAGGGAAAGCGCCGCAGTGCTTGATACTTACATCTCCGATGATTTTGTTGCCGTTCTTCTTTCAACTGATAATTGTAAAGAATCGTTTTCAAAGGAATTAATAAACATTTCCACTCAATCCGAACCGGACTGGGTTACAGATATTCCCCAAAATGATCACTATATCTACGCTGTAGGTTCTGCACCGGAATACTATTACAAAACCTCATCACTCTCCGAAGCAGAAAAACAAGCCTACTATGCTCTTGCAGCTTCCAAAAATGCCAAGCTTAAATCTTTGCAAAAAAGTGAAACAATTGTTGAAGAACAAAGGAAAGAAGAAATTTCAGTTGAATTGTACGGTGTGGAAATTCTGAAACGATGGAGGGATGACAAAGAAAAAGTCTTTTACGTTCTGGCAAGAATGCCGAAACAATAATCTATACACGAGGATTGTATGAAACGATCACTACTATTTTTTGTTATGTTATTTGCAGTATCTTCTTTTGCCCAAGAAACAAAAGATAGACAAAAAATATCCGATACCTTTGATGAACTGGATAACGGGAAACTCGTCATCCGATTTTTTGACGCGTTAACGGGAAAACCCATCCAAAGCGGAACCGTCTCGATTGAATCAATCGGAGAATATGAAACTGATTTTGAAGGAAGAATTTATTTTGAATCTGCTGAAGAAAATGCTGTCCTGAAAGTAAAGTTCACTCATTCCAAATATATTACCTCTCAGTTTGATGTTGAAATAATGGCGGGAACGTTATTCTTTAATCGTTTTTCCATTTCACCCAAAATGCCGCTTGGTTCGTTGCGTGCAGTGTTGGACTGGAGCGACTCACCTCGCGATTTAGACCTGCACCTGGTGAAGAAAAACAGTTATCATATTTCTTACCGCAACTTGCGGGTTGCCGCTGACGGTACTGCTAAGCTTGATCGAGATGATACGGATGGATTTGGTCCCGAAACTATTACTACAACTAATGTAGATAACAACGCAGAGTATTTGGTTTTTGTTTATGACTTTACGAACCGAAATAGTGCATCGAGTACTTCCTTGTCAAAATCGAAAGGGAGTGTAAAAATTTATGGAAGAGACAATGAATTAATTGACGTTTTCAAAGTTCCGGAAGATGAATCGGGAACGTATTGGTTAATTTGTAAAATTGTTGAAGGAAGAATTGTTCCGTTAAATAAAGTCAGTAGTTCGGAGAATTAGGAACTTCAATAATTAGGAATGAGGAATTACGAATTAGGAATGGAAAACCGGAAGTCAGAATTCAGAAGTCAGAAAATGCTTTTAACTTCTGACCACTGATTACTGACAACTATAAACAAAAAGGTGCTTATGAAAAAATATTTACTCGTTTTAATTATTGCATTAGCAAGCCTTACCTTACAAGCCCAGAATGAAATGCGCATTGTTGGCAAGGGAGAATTTCTTCCTTCGGAGTTGATTGATAAAACTGTACGTGATGCAAATGGAGAAACTTGCGCGGGACTGATAATCAGTTCAGATCTTGATGGGTTGAGATACGATTCTTACAACGGTATAGTAAAGACCAATCCTCAGCCCGGAGAAGATTTTCTTTTCCTTTCACCGGATGAGCGGGTTGTTACTATTTATAAAACCGGCTTCACTTCACTAAAGATAATCTTAAGTGAATATGGTATTAAATTAAAAAGCGGTGAGGTTTGGAAATTGAAAGTTACTGGAGATAAAGTTTCTTCATTATTACCAATAACTATAACTGTTCTACCGGCTGACGCTAAAATAGTAGTTGACGGCAAAGAAGCTTTCTCCGGTAAAACAGTACAAACTGCAATTGGCAAACATGAAGTAACTATCTCCAAAGAAGGTTACCGCACAATTACCAAGCAAATAGAAGTTACACAGCAGCAAGTTGTCTTCTCTTTTGCATTACAAGAAATAGAATTACAAAGCGTAACCATAAGCAGTAACCCCGATGGAGCAAAAATTTATCTTGATAACAATGAAAAAGGAATAACGAATAAAGGGATGTTTTTGTATCCCGGCGCTTACAACTTAAAACTTTCTAAGTCGGGATATTTGGATAAAGAGGAAAAGATAGAAGTTATCGAAGGAAAAGAAAACAAGTTTAGCTATACATTCACAAAAAATGTTGGGTCATTATCATTAACTGTTACACCAAGCGATGCCACAGTTCTCATTAACAAAGAAACGTATAACGGAACAAGCTCGCTTGAATTAAGTCCTGGCAAATATAAAATCGAAGTAAGCAAAGATGGTTATTACGAAACCGGAGAAACAATAGAAATCGAACTTGGGAAAACAGTAACCAAGAACTATACCTTGCAACCCAAGGTCGGTAAACTACAATTCTCTGTATCGCCACCGGAAGCAACCGCTGAATTGAGTAGAAATGGTAAAACGGTACAAACTTGGCAAGGGCTAAAAATAATAAAAGATGTGCAAGTTGGTGAGTATGACCTTACCGTAAAAAGCAGCGGATATATAACTGTAACAAAAAAAATAAGGATAGAAGAAAATAAAACTGCTGTTGAAGATGTTCAACTAATCCAAGGAAACGACAAGCTACAACAAGGGGAATTTAATTATGCGGGCAAAACATATCATTCAATAAAAATTGGAACACAAGTTTGGATGCAAGAAAACCTTGATGTTGGAACGATGATACAAGGAAGTGCAAACCCAAGCAATAATGGAACAATAGAAAAATATTGTTATGATAATAGTCCGGCAAACTGTACAACATACGGCGGCTTATACCAATGGAACGAAGCAATGCAATATGTAACCACAGCCGGCACACAAGGTATTTGCCCAACCGGCTGGCACATACCAACAAAAGCAGAGTTTGAAACATTAATAGCAGCAGTAGGTAATGATGGAAACGCATTAAAAGCAGTAGGACAAGGAACGGGAAGCGGAGTAGGCACAAACACCAGCGGATTCTCTGCCTTGTTAGCGGGCCTCCGCAGCGGTAGTGGTAGCTTCTACGGTTTAGGTGACGGTACTTACTTTTGGAGTTCTACAGAGGACGGTGCAGCGGGCGCGTACAACTTGACCTTGTGGGGCGATGTT
>Ga0210028_1004064_pt1 | contig 10799 bp, 10 predicted proteins | sample CryGeymeta201513_FD_185468 | JGI IMG/M metagenome (GOLD analysis project Ga0210028, IMG submission 185468) | Groundwater microbial communities from Crystal Geyser aquifers in Utah, USA - Crystal Geyser metaG 2015-13 (SPAdes) (version 2) | ecosystem: Environmental > Aquatic > Deep subsurface >...
TGCAGGTCAATAGTCGTTCTATTGACCAAAAAAGCGGCGAAATATGGACCGGCCAGGCGGATTTGCAGCCGATTTCCTTCAAGTCAGACAGGCTGCTAGCCCGGATGTTTACCCATCCCCCTGTAGGAGCGGCCTTGGCCGCGATAAGCTGCGGAGATGCCGCCAACGCTGGAATCGCGGCCACGGCCGCTCCTACAGGGGCGTAAACCAGCTAATGACGCATTCCGCCAAACCGGTAAAAACCGACCACAAGCTCGGCTTGCGCGAGCTGGTCGAGGCGATGATCGCCGACGGCCTGGTCGAAAGAGCGGATGCCGCCAATCTGTTGTTGCCGGCACGCGGCGCTCGGGGCGAGGTTCATCCGCTGGCGCAAATCGCCGAACAGAAATGGAAGTCGGCCAAGCCGCCGCACAAGCTGCTCAATCTCGAAACCCTGACCGAGTGGCTGGCGGGATGGGTCAAGCTGCCCTACTACCACATTGATCCTCTCAAGATCGATGTGACCGCCGTCACCAACATCATGTCGGATACGTATGCGGCGCGCTTCCGCATCCTGCCGGTCGAGGTCACCTCGCGCGAGGTGGTGGTCGCCACGGCGGAGCCTTTCCTGAACGAATGGGAAAAGGAGCTGGCGCCGATCCTGCGCCTAACCATCAAACGGGTCGTCGCCAACCCGCTGGATATCCAGCGCTACCTTGCCGAGTTCTACAGCCTGGCGCGTTCGGTCAAGAAGGCCTCGCAAACGCAAAGTTCGGCCTTTGGCGGCGGCCTTTCCAATTTCGAGCAACTGGTGGAGATGGGGCGCACCGGCAACCTCGAAGCCAACGACCAGCATGTCGTCCACATCGTCGATTGGCTGCTGCAATACGCTTTCGACCAGCGCGCCTCCGACATCCATCTTGAGCCGCGGCGCGACTACGGCGACGTGCGCTTTCGCATCGACGGCGTCATGCACCACGTTTACCAGATCCCGCTCGCGGTAATGGGCGCGGTGACCAGTCGCCTCAAGGGCCTCGGCCGGATGGACATCGTCGAGAAGCGCCGCCCTCTGGATGGCCGCATCAAGACCCGCTCTCCGAATGGCGACGAAATCGAGCTGCGACTTTCCACCATGCCGACCGCCTTCGGCGAAAAGATGGTGATGCGCATCTTCAATCCCGACGTGATCGTGCAGAACTTCAAGGAAATGGGCTTCTCCGACGAGGATGTGGCGCGCTGGAACCAGATGACCGGTCAGCCCAACGGCATCATCCTGGTCACCGGCCCGACCGGCTCGGGCAAAACCACCACCCTGTATTCCGCCCTGCGCCAGCTCGCCGTGCCGGAAGTGAACGTCTGCACCATCGAAGACCCGATCGAGATGATCTCGCCCCAGCTCAACCAGATGCAGGTGCAGCACAACATCGGCCTGGATTTCGCCAGCGGCGTGCGCACCCTGATGCGGCAGGACCCGGACATCATCATGGTGGGCGAGATTCGCGATCTGGAAACCGCAGAAATGGCGATCCAGGCGGCGCTGACCGGCCACCTGGTATTGTCCACCCTGCACACCAACGACGCGCCCTCGGCAATTTCCCGCCTGCTCGACCTGGGCGTCCCGCCCTACCTGATTAACGCGACCTTGCTCGGGGTGATTGCGCAACGTCTGGTGCGCACCCTGTGCCCGCACTGCCGGGAGCGCGAGGCGCTCGACACCGAGGCCTGGGAGTCCATGGTCAAGCCGTGGAAGGCCGCGCCGCCGACCACCGCGAACGCGCCAAAAGGCTGTCTGGAATGCCGCATGACCGGCTACCTCGGCCGCATTGGTTTGTATGAAATGCTGGTCATGTCGCCCGGCCTGCGCAAGCTGATCAAACCGGCCTGCGATGTCGCCGCTCTGCGCGAGCAGGCTTATAAGGAAGGCATGAAACCGCTCAGGATCAGCGGTGCGCAAAAGGTCGCGAGCGGGATCACCACCATCGAGGAAGTCCTGAAAGTCGCTCCGCCGCCCTATGGCATGTAATTGTTGACAAAGACAGTATGTCTTTGTGGTACCATGAAAAAGCAGTTAAAGTCACAGAGCGCATAGAGAAACTATTGCCGATAACGCCTGTTGTCAACGCCGGGGTGGGCCAGAGCGTTAAATGCTTATCCGCATATCGGATTTAGACACGCTGCGTCAGGTTTGCCCCACAAAGGGGCTCCGGTTCACCAAGGGTTCTTGTCCTATGCGACCCGCTGGGGAGTGTAGGGGAAATCCATGCGGAATAGCATGACCAAAAATATTGGGAAAGTTGATTTGAATCATTTGTAAAATCAGGAATGTTGGATAAGATTGCGGTTTTCTTTTTTCTCAAGTTAAATAAGGAGTATTAAATGAAAGCAGTTCTGGGGTTTGCCGCTGCTGCGGCTTTGCTGGTGGCTGGACAAGCCGTTGCTGCCGATGAATCCGCGCTGGCGCAGAAGAGCGGCTGCCTGGCCTGCCATCAGGTCGCCGTCAAAGTAATCGGCCCGGCTTACAAGGATGTGGCCAAGAAATATGCTGGCGACAAGGGCGCCCAAGCCAGGCTCACCGATCATGTCATTAAGGGAACCGGAGTTGCTGGCATGGGCTGGATGAAAGAGGGCAAGGCCGCCTTGCCGTCCATGCCGCCCAACCCCGCAGTGAAGCCGGCAGATGCCGCCAAACTGGTCCAGTGGATTCTCGGCCTGAAGTAATTTGGCTTTTGTTACGAAAAAAGCCGGCCTTTTGGCCGGCTTTTTTATTGAGCTTTTGCCAGCTTGCTGTGGCGCATCGAGTAGGTGAAGTACACGATCAGCCCGATCACCAGCCAGACTGCGAAACGCAGCCAGGTCATGGTCGGCAGGAACGCCATCAGCGCCCCGCAGGAAAATGCGCCGAGCAGGGGAAAGAAAGGATTCAGCGGATTCTTGAACGGGCGGTGCAGATGGGGCTGGGTGATGCGCAGCACAATCACCCCCAGGCACACCAGCACGAAGGCGGCCAGTGTGCCGATGTTGACCAGTTCTGCCAGTTCGCCCAGCGGAATGAAGCCGGCGATGATGGCGATAACCAGTCCGCACAGGATGATGACTCGCACTGGCGTCTGCGTCTTGGTGTTGACGCGAGCGAAGAACGGCGACAGCAGGCCGTCGCGCGACATGGCGAAAATGATCCGGGTCAGCCCGTAATAAAGCACCAGCATCACCGTGGTCAGCCCGGCTATCACGCCGGTCGCCACCAGCGCCGAGGCCCACTCGATGCCGAGCAGATGAAGCGAATGCCCCACCGGCGAGGGCACGTTGAGCTGGGTGTAGGGCACGATGCCGGTGAGCAGGCCGGAGACGACGATATAGATCAGGGTGCAGAACACCAGCGAAGTGATGATGCCGATCGGCACGTCGCGCTGCGGGTTCTTGGCCTCCTCCGTGGCGGTGGAAACGGCATCGAAGCCGACATAGGCGAAAAACACCATGGCCGCACCAGCGAACACGCCGACTGGTTTGCCTTCCGGGCTGGTGCCGGACCAGCCGAAGGGCATGAACGGGGTCCAGTTTTCCGGGTGGATGTTGAACAACGCGACCCCGATGAATACCGCGATGGTCAGCAGTTTGACGAACACCATCGCGGTGTTGATTTTCGTGCTCTGGCGCACGCCGATCGCCAGCAATACCATCAGCATCAGCACGATCCCCGCCGCCGGCAGGTTGACGATGCCGCCCAGAATGGGCGCCTTGGTCAGCGCTTCTGGCAGGCCGAAGCCAATAGCGGTGAGAGCGTTGTTGAAATAGCCCGCCCAGCCGTTGGCCACCGCCGCCGTGGCAACGCCATATTCGAGTATCAGATCCCAGCCGATGATCCACGCCACCAGTTCGCCGAAGGCCGCGTAGCTGTAGCCGTAGGCGCTGCCGCAGCCGCCCACCGCCGAGGCGAGTTCGGAATAGGCCAGCGCGGCGAAGGCGCAGGCGAAGCCCGCGACAATAAACGACAGCATCACGGCAGGGCCGGCCTGGGTGGCGGCGGCGATGCCGGTAAGGACAAAGATGCCGGTGCCAATAATCGCACCGATGCCGAGGAAGGTCAGATCGAAGGCGGTCAGGCATTTTTTCAGCCCGGTATCGCTAAAGTCGTCCGGTGTTGTGGTTTTGGTGCGAAATATCTGCATGTGGTCTCCCCCTTGTTGGGGTGAAGTGTAGTTATTTTGGCCGGGTTTGGCTATGGTTAGGTTTAGGGTTGCAGCCAGTCTTTCGCCACCAGAAACTCGCGATACAGCCGCTCCTCCTCCGAACCCTTGTCCGGTTGCCAGTCATAGCGCCACTTCACGATGGGCGGCAGCGACATCAGGATGGATTCGGTGCGTCCGCCCGATTGCAGGCCGAACAGGGTGCCGCGATCCCACACCAGGTTGAATTCGACATAACGGCCACGGCGATAGGCCTGGAAATCCCGCTCGCGCTCGCCGTAGGGCGTGGCGCTGCGGCGTTGCAATATGGGCAGGTAGGCGGCAAGGAAGTGCTCGCCGACACTTTGCATCAGGCCAAAGCTGAAATCGAAATCCCTCTCATGGAAGTCGTCGAAAAAGATTCCGCCGGTGCCACGCGGCTCGTTGCGGTGCTTGAGGTAAAAATATTCGTCGCACCCTTGCTTGAAGCGGGGGTGATATTCCGCGCCGAACGGCGCCAGCGCGTCACGGCAGGTGCGGTGGAAATGCACGACATCCTCGGTGAAGCCGTAATAAGGCGTCAGGTCCATGCCGCCACCGAACCACCACACTGGCTCAGCGCCGGTCGGTTGCGCGCAGAAGAAGCGCACGTTGACATGGGTGGTGGGGATGTAGGGGTTGCGCGGATGCAGCACCAATGACAGGCCCATCGCTTCGAAGCCGCATCCGGCCAAGTCGGGCCGATTGCCCGTGGCGCTGGCGGGCAGCTTTTGCCCGCGCACGTGGGAGAAATTGATTCCGCCACGCTCGAACACCTTGCCCTCCTCGATCACGCAACTCAAGCCCTCCCCGCCTTCCGGGCGCTGCCAGGCGTCGCGCAGGAAGCGGTGACCATCGACCTGTTCCAGTGCGGTGACAATGCGTTCCTGCAAATCGGTCAGAGTGGTTTTGACGGCGTCGCGGTTCATGTTCATGGGCGGATAATCGTGCCGGTAAGTAGATTCTGGATGGTGGAAGGGGCCTTGCGGATGCCGACCCGGCCCGGCAGCACCAGAACACTTTGGCCGAAGGCTTTGACGCAGGCGGCGTAGGTTTTTAACGGCCTCATCCCGACGTAGTTGGCGCTGGTCGAAACCAGCGCCGTGCCGAGTGCCCGGCACAGCTCTGCTGCATCGGGGTGTGCAGTCACTCTCACAGCAATACTTTCATGCTGACCGCGTAGCCAGCGTGGCGTGAGGCGGGAAGCGGGCATTAGCCAGGTATGAGGTCCTGGCCAAGTCTGGTCGAGCGGCCTCGATTGTTCCGCCGTGGGCGGCAGCACGTAACGCCGCAGGCGGCTGTAGCGGTCGGCGATCAAGATCAACCCTTTAGACTGGGGCCTGCTCTTGAGTTTGAGCAAGCGGCGCACGGCGCGGGCATTGCGTGGGTCGCAGCCCAGGCCGTAACAGGATTCGGCAGCATAGGCGATGATTCCGTCATCACCAATGTGAGCGCGTACTTTCCGGATCAGGGCGGCGGAATAGGGCATGAGTCTATTTCTCGATAAAAAGAGGGTTTTGTAGGAGCGGCCTTGGCCGCGATAGCCGCCAATCGCGGCCAAGGCCGCTCCTACAGGGAGGCTTGCAGCTTCTGGTTCTGAGCGGCGATCTGCTCGGCAGTGCGGGCACGGTCGTCTTTCAGGCGTTGCGCCAGACCGCTGTCCTGTAGTGCCAGAATCTGGGTGGCGAGGTAAGCGGCATTCTTGGCGCCGGCCTTGCCGATGGCGACAGAGGCCACCGGTATGCCTCCCGGCATCTGCACGGTGGAGAGCAGCGCGTCGAAACCATTGAGAGGCCCGCCTTCCATCGGCACGCCGATGACCGGCCGGATGGTGTGAGCGGCCACTGCGCCAGCCAGATGCGCGGCCAGGCCGGCGGCGGCGATGAACACGGCACAGCCGCGCTGATCGGCATCCGCCACATATTCCGCTGTGGCGGCCGGGGTGCGGTGAGCAGAGGAAATTCTGACCTCATAGGGCACACCAAAAGTGGCCAGCGTTTCGAGGGTGACTTTCATCACAGGCAGGTCGGAATCTGAGCCCATCAGGACGGCAACGAACGGTCTGGTCATGGAGTTTCCTTATGTTTTGTAGGGTAGGCAACGCTCTTTTGCCCACGCGGAGATAATTTTCGCGCACCGCGTGGGCACAAAAACGGTGCCCACCTTACCTGATTTTAATCGCCCGATAACCGATGTCGTGTCGCATCTGGCAGCCGTCGAACTTGATCTGCTCGGCGATTTCGTAAGCACGCCGCTGCGCCAGCTGCACCTTGTCGCCCAGGGCGGTGACGCACAGCACGCGGCCACCGCTGGTGACGACCTTGCCGTCTTTCATGGCGGTGCCGGCATGGAATACGTGATAGTCGCGCGGGGTTTCTTCCAGCAGGTCAGCGGGCGGCGGCAGGCCGCTGATGGCGTCGCCCTTGCGCGGGCTGTCAGGGTAGCCGGCGGCAGCCAGCACTACGCCCAGCGCGGTGCGGCGATCCCACTCCGCTTCGACCTGGTCGAGCGTGCCATTGACGGCGTGTTCCACCAGGGCAAGCAAATCACTCTTCAGACGCAGCATGATCGGCTGGGTTTCCGGGTCGCCCATGCGGCAATTGAATTCCAGCACCTTGAGATTGCCGTCGGCGGCTATCATCAGGCCGGCGTAGAGAAAGCCGGTGAACAGTTCGCCTTCCTGCGCCATGCCCTGCATTACCGGGTCGATCACTTCGCGCATCACGCGCGCGTGCAGCTCGGGGGTGACCACCGGCGCCGGCGAATAAGCGCCCATGCCGCCGGTGTTGGGGCCTTGGTCGCCGTCCAGCAGGCGCTTGTGATCCTGGCTGGTGGCGAGCGGCAGCACATGCTTGCCGTCGGCCATGACGATGAAGCTGGCTTCCTCGCCGAGCAGGCATTCCTCGATCACCACCCGAGCGCCGGCGCTGCCCAGCTTGTTGCCCGCCAGCATCATGTCCACGGCGGCGTGGGCTTCGTCCAAGTCCTGAGCTACGACCACGCCCTTGCCCGCCGCCAGCCCGTCGGCCTTGACCACGATGGGCGCGCCCTGCCGGGCGATGTAGGCGTGGGCTAGCGCCGCGTCGGTAAAGGTGGCGTAAGCCGCAGTGGGGATGCCGTGGCGCACCATGAAGGCTTTGGCGAAATCCTTGGAGCTTTCCAGTTGCGCCGCGAACTGGGTCGGGCCAAAAATTTTCAGGCCCTCGGCACGGAAGGCGTCGACGATACCGGCAGCCAGCGGCGCCTCCGGGCCGACAACGGTAAAGCCGATCTTTTCCTGTTGTGCGAATGCCAGCAGCTCGGGAATCGCGCTGAGCGCGACGTTGGTCAGGTCCCGTTCGAGTTCGGTGCCGGCGTTGCCGGGAGCGACGAAGATTTTGGTCGAACGCGGGCTTTGCGCCAGTTTCCATGCGAGTGCATGCTCACGTCCGCCACTGCCGATAACAAGTATTTTCATGTTTGAGCCTATGCCGGATGAACCGGCGGTGAAGGGTGAGAGGTGAGAGGTGAGGCGGAAGGTCAAAATCCGTGCTGGTGCCGATTTTCGCCTCACCTCTCACCTTCTAACCCCTCACCTGATTTCAATGCCTAAAATGACGCATGCCGGTGAATACCATCGCCATGCCATGCTCGTCCGCAGCGGCGATCACTTCTTCGTCGCGCATCGAGCCGCCGGGCTGGATCACGGCGACGATGCCGGACTGGGCGGCGGAGTCGATGCCGTCGCGGAAAGGGAAGAAGGCGTCCGAGGCCATTACTGAACCGCTGACCTGCAAGCCGGCCTGTTCGGCCTTGATGGCGGCGATACGCGCTGAATTGACGCGGCTCATCTGGCCGGCTCCGACGCCGATGGTCATTTTGCCCTTGGCATAGACGATGGCGTTGGATTTGACGAACTTGGCCACGCGCCAGGCAAATAGCAGGTCGGCCATTTCGGCTTCGGTCGGCGCGCGTTTTGTGACCACCTTGAGTTCGTTATACAGCGCCAGGTCGGTACTCTGTACCAGCAGGCCGCCGGTGACGCGCTTGAAATCCAGGCGCTGGGCCGGCTCCTTCGACCACTGGCCGCATTCCAGCAGGCGCACGTTCTTTTTCGCCGCCACAATTTCACTGGCCGCAGCCGAAACCTTGGGAGCGATGATGACTTCGACGAACTGGCGCTCGACGATGGCTTGCGCGGTTGCGGCGTCCAGTTCGCCGTTGACGGCGATGATGCCGCCGAAAGCCGATTCGGGGTCGGTCTGGTAGGCGCGGTCGTAGGCTTCGAGCAGGTTGGCGCCGTAGGCCACGCCACAAGGATTGGCGTGCTTGACGATGACGCAGGACGGCGCTTCGTCGAATTGCTTGACGCATTCCAGCGCGGCATTGGCATCGCCGATGTTGTTGTAGGACAGCTCCTTGCCTTGCAGTTGACGGGCGGTACTGATACTCGCTTCCTTCTCGTCGGCGGCTACGTAGAATGCGGCCTGCTGGTGCGGGTTTTCGCCATAGCGCATGGCCTGAGCCTTGGCGAACTGGAAATTGATCCGTTCCGGGAACTGCTGCTTGCTGCCGTCCGGCGCGATGGCGGTGAGGTAGTTGCTGATGGCGCCGTCGTATTCGGCGGTGTGGGAGAAAGCTTTCACCGCCAGCTTGAATTTGGTTTCGCTGCTGAGCGCCCCGCCGTTGGCCTGTAGTTCCTTAGCCAGCGCGGCATAGTCGGCCGGGTCGGTCACCACCGCGACATCGCGGTGGTTCTTGGCGGCCGCGCGCACCATAGTCGGGCCGCCGATGTCAATGTTCTCGATCGCTTCTTCGAGCGAGCAGTCTGGCTTGGCGATGGTGGCGCGGAACGGGTACAGGTTCACCACCACCAGGTCGATCGGCGGGATGCCTGCTGCTGCTGCTGCTGTCACGTGGGTCGGTAGGTCGCGGCGGAACAGAATTCCGCCATGCACTTTCGGATGCAGGGTTTTGACCCGGCCATCGAGCATTTCCGGGAAGCCGGTGTAGTCGCCCACCTCGGTGACCGCCACGCCGGCATCAGCGAGCATTTTGGCGGTGCCGCCGGTGGACAGGATTTCCACACCGAACTGGCGCAGGGTCTTGGCGAACTCGAGGACGCCGGTTTTGTCGGAAACGCTGATGAGGGCGCGGCTGATTTTGGTCATGTCAAATTTTCCTAAAAGCGATTTAACCACGGTTTTTGTACGGGTAGGATGGGTATCGCTACGCTCCACCCATCCTACTTGATACCGTGAATTTTCATTTTCTTGCGCAGGGTATTGCGGTTCAGGCCGAGGATTTCGGCGGCGCGGGTCTGGTTGCCTTGGGCGTGGTCGAGGATAACCTGTAGCAGCGGCTTTTCCACGCACCCCACCACCATCTCGTAGATGGCGCAGGGCTTTTCCCCATCCAGATCCTTGAAGTAGCCGCCCAAAGCCTTGCGCACGCAGGCCGAAATTTCGTTTTCGTCGATCATGCCGCCATCTCGTATTCCATCATGCAAGTATATCCTGTCGATTCGGCAAAGAAGCGCTCGACGAAATCAAGCTGCTCGTGGGTGGATTGCAACTGGTTCATGGCATGGCGAAATCCGGCGGAATCCGGCAGGCCCCGGGTGTACCAGGCAATGTGCTTGCGCGCCATGCGCACGCCGGTATGTTCGCCATAGAAGGCGTAAAGTTCATGCAGGTGGCTGTTCAGCAAGCAGTGGGTTTCAGCCACATCGGGGTGCGGCAGCAACTCGCCGGTTTTGAGGTAATGGGCGATGTCGCGGAAAATCCAGGGCCGGCCCTGGGCAGCGCGGCCGATCATGACGGCGTCGGCCCGGGTGTAGTCAAGCACGAATTTGGCTTTTTGCGGGGTGGTGATATCGCCGTTGGCGATCACGGGAATATGGATTTCAGCCTTGACTGCGGCGATGGTGTCGTACTCGGCCTCGCCGCTGTAGCCACAGGCGCGAGTGCGGCCATGGATCGCCAGCGCCTGAATGCCTGAGGTCTCGGCGATGCGTGCCACATTGATCGCGTTGCGGTTGTCCTTGTCCCAGCCGGTGCGGATCTTCAGGGTCACCGGCACGTCTACCGCATTGACCACCGCTTCCAGGATGCGCGCCACCAGAGGCTCGTTCTGCAGCAGCGCCGAACCGGCCTGAACGTTGCAGATTTTCTTCGCCGGGCAGCCCATGTTGATGTCGATGATCTGGGCACCTCGGTCCGCGTTGTATTTCGCCGCTTCCGCCAGCATCGCCGGATCGGCGCCGACGATCTGCACCGACACCGGCTCGGATTCTCCCGCGTTGTCGGCTCGGCGCTTGGTTTTCTCGCTGCCATAGAGCAGGGAATTGGAGGCGACCATCTCCGAAACGGCAAGTCCCGCGCCGAAGCTGCGGCACAGCTTGCGGAAAGGGCGGTCAGTCACCCCTGCCATGGGGGCAACGACCAAATTGCTATCCAGTGAATAGGGGCCAATTTTCATTGCTTATTTTTTGAGCGGGAAGTGCGGCATTGTAATCCCAAACCCGTTGCCGGGAAAGGGATAGCCTTGTCCAATGAGGAATGAGCCTGAACGAGGCCTGTATTTCCAACCAGGAATGAGCCTGAAGCGGCAAGATTAGGTGTGATTGGACGAACGGGT
>Ga0210028_1004086_pt1 | contig 10757 bp, 9 predicted proteins | sample CryGeymeta201513_FD_185468 | JGI IMG/M metagenome (GOLD analysis project Ga0210028, IMG submission 185468) | Groundwater microbial communities from Crystal Geyser aquifers in Utah, USA - Crystal Geyser metaG 2015-13 (SPAdes) (version 2) | ecosystem: Environmental > Aquatic > Deep subsurface >...
CTGTATATGAAAATATAAAATTAATGGTTAAGAGCGAAGAAATTATAGAAAAGTTTTTAAATCTGACAAATTTATTGAAATTTAAAAATTTGTATCCGAATGAGCTTTCCGGAGGCATGAAGAAACGGCTTTCATTTGCCAGAGCTTTAGTTGTCAATCCCGAATTTATAATAATGGATGAGCCATTCGGCTCCTTGGATTATCAGATTAAGCAAAAACTTCACGAAGAATTATTAAATATTGTCAAGGCTTCAAATAAAACAGTCCTTTTAGTAACGCACGATATTGAAGAGGCAATTTTTTTATCAGAGCGCATTATTATATTAAGCAAAGAACCAGCGGAAATTAAACAAGAAATAGTGGTGCCTTTTAGCTATCCCAGGAGAATTGAGCTTAAAGATTCAATAGATTTTATAAATTTAAAAAGAAAAATATAATTGCAATAAAATATCTAAAATCCACTAGTATCCGGTTTAATTTTACCAAAAGCTCATTTGCGGGCTCTCCTCCCGTTTAAGCCTAAAGACAGTCTTCTCGCCCAACGATAGTAAATCAATTAAGTCTCTTCTAAATAGTAAAGTTTCCCTAATCATTCTGGTTAATTCTAAGAGTGATTTTTTAAATTTGGTTTGGAATTTAATATAGGCCAGTAAGAGATAATAAATCATAGCTATCCAGATTTGCGTCATAACTGCGTTTTTTGAGGTGCCCAGGAAGGTTTTGATTTTCAGGTTCTGCTTAATCCATTTGAAAAATAATTCTATCTGCCATCGATCCCGATAGACTTCCGCGATTTGGGCGGCCGTCAAGGCAAAGTTATTTGTCAAAAAGATTAGTTCTTTCTGGTTTTCCTCGTCCCAATACTTAACCTGCCTCAATTTGTTCGGATATTTTTTGAACATAGCGCCGTAATCGCCAAAAATTATCGTGTCGTCAGCCAATACCCCCTTTTCCAAAATCCTTTTCTCGTGCTGTCCGGTAACGAAGATATTTTGATTGCTTTTTGTCATGGAAACGAAGAACAAACCAGCTTGGCCGATCTCGTTCCACCATTTTAAGTTAATATATCCGCGGTCAAACACTAAAATACTGCCTTTTTCCAGTGATTTTAGCTCGGTTTTTTTAAACACAGTAATATCGGCTACTTTGCCCTCGGTGATATTAATCAGCTCGGGAATTGCTGTCCGGTTGTTTAAAAGCATGTGCAGTTTCAGGGCTCCCTTGGTGGTCCGGTATTTGGCCCAGTCAAACATGGAGAGGCAAAGATTGATAGTGGTTGAATCAAAAGAGTATGGCGGATTAGTAAATTTAAATTCTCTCTGTGGCGTTATCTCTTTACAGCGTTCGAGGAGCGAGTAGAATAATTTTTCAAACACACGGTAATCGCGCCTAATGATACCAGGCATTATTTTGGACGCTCAATCCGGTTTCTATTTCCCGCAGACTGTCTTTGCCTGTGGCCTGAGCGTAGAGCAAAGCCACGAATTGGTTCCAGGTTGTTAATGTTCTGATATGCTTATCCGTTTCATGCTCGGCTACGAATTGCCTGAATTTGTGCTTGGGCAAAAAATTTAACAATTGATTAAAAATCGTGTTAGAATAATTCATAGAGAAAACCTTTAAGTTGTTAATTATTGGGACACAATAATTATATCCAAACTTAGAGGTTTTTTCTATTTTAGAGGAAATTAAACCGGACACTAGTGCACATTACCCGCAACCTGCATAAGATGAGATACATAGGTAACACCTCTAAGTTGCTCAATTTGGGCAAAAATAGTAAAATTAGAGGTTAAAATTAACTATGTATCCATATGCAATTATTAACTGAATTAAAGGTTTTTAAAAATGAATGGCCATTTTTCCCGTTTGACGAAATTAAGCTATTAAATAAATACGAACGATGGCGCAGAGTAGCTCGGATTCTCAAAATATCCAAGGTAGCTAGTCAAAGACTGGAATGGGTTATCTACTATTATGAAAAAAGCGAAATAAATGTCTCTCTAACCGCACGCCATTTCGGCCTGCCCAGAAAAACCTTCTACAAGTGGTTTAAACTATTTGATCAGGATAATCTCTATTCGTTGTATTTACTAGAAGACAAATCAAGAGCTCCGAAAAGAGTCAGACAAAGGCAGATTACTCCAGTAGAGGAGGGACGGATTATCGAACTAAGGAAAAAGCATATTCGTTGGGGAAAAATTAAACTCGCTTGTATTTACCGTAGGGAATACGGCCAGACCATTAGTTCATGGAAAGTGCAGAAGGTTATTGAGAAGTACAGGCTCTATTACAACCCATCTAAAAACGCTAAAATAGCTAAAAAGAAGGCTAAAACCAGGAAGGTAGGACCTAGGAAAAAGACTGTCGAATTGATTAAGAACCTGCCTGATTATAAAAAAACTTCAGGCTACATAATTTGTCTTGATACTATCACTCAGTATTGGTATAACACCAAAAAATATATTTTTACTGCCATCGACAAATACGGCAAATTCGGCTATGCCCGCGCCTACAATACCAAGAGTTCGAAAAACGGTGATGATTTCTTGCACCGGCTGCATTATCTCTTAGATGGCCAAATTCCTCGGGTAGGTCATGACAATGGCACGGAATTCGAAAAGTACTTTAAGCGGGCTTGCCAGAAGTTGAAAATAGAGCAATACTATTCCAGAGTGAGAACTCCAAAGGACAATCCGGATAATGAAAGGTTTAATCAGACTTTACAAACAGAATTTCTTAATCTCGGCAACATGTGCTTTGACTTAAATGAATTGAACCGTAGGCTTACCGAATGGCTAATTGAATACAATTTTGAAAGGCCACATGAATCCCTGAACTACCGCACCCCCTTAGAATTTTCAAAAGTGTTACCTATGTACTCATCATGTACATTCTGTTGACTTTTATATTGAGCAATGCTATTATAAATATACTAAGGCTAGTTGTTTTAAAACAAACTAGCCCTTTTCTTTACTTTTAATAACAATTTTAACTATATGTCGGAAATAAGCAGCGCAATAAAACAAATTTGCGATGAAAAAAATCTAAGCTACCAGGTGGTATTAGAGACAATAGAGTCAGCTTTGGCAGCTGCTTATCGCAAGGATTTTGGCGAAAAAAATCAAAATATTAAAGTTGAATTTGATCCGGAAACAGGCAAATCAAAAGTTTATGATATTAAAACAGTAGTAGAAGATATGCCGGAAGAGACTATATTTTCGGAAGAGTCAATAGTTAGTGAAAAAGTCAAAAGTCCACCGCCGGGGCGGGACAGGCGAAAGTCCACCGCCGGGGCGGGACAGGCAAAAGTCAAAAGTTTTGAAAATCCAGATAAAAAAGATGAAAAAAAAGGTGAGGATTTAGAAGGAGACGCAGTTAGTAAGGATATAGAAGAAGTTGAGGAAAGAAAGTTTAATCCTAAAACACAGCTTCAATTAAGCGAGGCCAAGGCATTGAAAAAAACAGCCAAAATTGGCGATGAAATAAAAACTAAATTAAAAATACCATCAAGCTATGGCCGGATGGCTGCGCAAACCGCTAAACAGGTAATTATCCAAAAATTAAGGGAAGCCGAGAGGGATATGGTTTTTGCCGATTTTAAAGGCAAGGAGCATGAAGTTATTGCTGGCGTGGTCCAGCGGCGCGAAGGCAGAATAGTTTTAGTTGATTTAGACAGGGCGGTCGGCGTTTTGCCGCCAGATGAGCAAATTTATGGCGAAAGATATAATCCCGGCGATCGGATTAAAGTTTATGTTAAAGCAGTTAATTTAACGCCTAAGGGCTCGGAAGTAATTTTGTCCCGGACTTCTGATGAAATTTTGAAGAAAGTTTTTTATTTGGAGATTCCGGAAATTTCCAACGGCTTAATTGAGATTAAGGCAGTGGCGCGCGAGGCTGGCAGCCGGTCAAAGGTAGCTGTTATGGCAACCAGCGATAATAATGTTGATCCAATCGGCTCCTGTGTTGGCCAGCGTGGCGCTAGAATACAAACTATTATTAAGGAATTAGGAGGAGAAAAAATTGATATAATTGAATATGACGAGGAGCCAATAAAATTTATCGCCAATGCCTTGTCTCCGGCCAAAGTTATCAGCGTTGAGGTTGACGCAACCGAAAAAAAAGCTGTAGCCAAAGTGACTGATGACCAATTATCCTTAGCTATTGGCCGCGATGGCCAAAATGTCAGATTAGCCGCTCGTTTAACCGGTTGGCGATTGGATATTATCGGCGATAAAACAGGAAAGGTGGAAGCAGCTCTGGAAAAAGAAGAAGAAAAAGCGTCTGAAGCATTAGTAGCGGTAGAGCAGATAAAAGAAGCTGTAGCTGAAACACCCGCAGTAGAAGAAAAAGAAAAAAAGATAAAAAAAGATAAGTCATAAAGCAATAATTAATAATTTTAAAATTATGTCTCTAACCGCCATTTTTATTCTTACTAGTGCAGTGCTAGCCATTATTTACGGCTTGATTTTAATCAATTCAGTGCTGCGCTTATCAGCTGGCAATGAAAAAATGCAAGCTATTGCCCGCGCTATTCAGGAAGGAGCCAAAGCTTATTTAAATCGTCAGTACAGGACCATAGCTTTGGTCGCGATTATTTTGTTTTTTATTATTGGCCTCTTGCCTAATTTAGGATGGATTACGGCGCTAGCTTTTTTGCTAGGCGCTTTTTTATCTGGTTTAACTGGCTATATTGGTATGAATATTTCTGTCCGGGCAAATGTCCGCACAGCTGAAGCTGCTCGCGGCGGTATGGCTAAGGCTTTAGCCGTAGCTGTTAAAGGAGGTAGTGTTACTGGTATGTTAGTAGTAGGATTAGCTTTACTAGGAACTGCTGGATTTTATTTTTTAACTAAAGATGTCCCTGCCTTAATCGGTCTGGGCTTTGGCGGTTCTTTGATTTCTATTTTTGCCCGGCTTGGCGGCGGCATCTTTACCAAGGCGGCTGATGTGGGCGCTGATTTGGTTGGTAAAGTTGAAGCCGGCATTCCAGAGGATGACCCGCGCAATCCGGCGGTGATTGCCGATAATGTGGGCGATAATGTCGGCGATTGCGCCGGCATGGCAGCTGATTTATTTGAAACTTATGTAGTGACTTGCATCGCCACTATGATTTTAGGCTCGCTCTTGTTTGCCGGTTTTGGCAATGCGGTTTTGTATCCTTTAGTTATTGGCGCGGCAGCAATTATTACTTCAATCATCGGCAGCTTTTTTGTAAAATTGGGCAGAAGCCAAAATATCATGAACGCTTTGTATAAAAGCTTAATTGTGGCAGGCGTTTTAGCGGCTATAGCTTTTTATCCGCTAACCAATTGGCTGATGGCGGCTAATGGAACATATAGCGTCATAAATTTATATTTAGCTTCGTTGATTGGCTTGGTTGTTACAGCCGCTATGGTTATCATTACCGAGTATTATACCGCAACTCGTTATCAGCCAGTAAAAGATATTGCTGAAGCTTCTAGAGCCGGACCTGGCACTAATGTAATTGCCGGTTTGGCTGTTTCCTTAAAGTCAACGGCTTGGCCAATCATTACTATTGTGGCTGCTATTTTGGCTGCTTTTGCTTTAGCCGGGCTTTACGGTATAGCGATAGCCGCCATGGCCATGTTATCCCTGGCTGGCATAATTGTTACGATTGATTCTTATGGCCCAATTACTGATAATGCCGGCGGCATTGCCGAGATGGCGGAAATGGGCGATGAAGTCCGCGCCATTACTGATCCATTAGATGCAGTTGGCAATACCACTAAAGCGGTTACCAAGGGTTATGCCATTGCTTCAGCGGCTTTAGCGGCTTTGGTTTTGTTTGCTGATTATACCCACAGCTTGCCGGAAATTTATCAGTTTTTAATTAATGACCCCAAAGTATTGGCTGGTTTGTTTATCGGCGGGTTACTGCCTTATTATTTTAGCGCTTTATCAATGCAAGCGGTTGGCCGGACCGCTGGCGCAGTAGTAGAGGAGGTGCGCCGCCAATTTAGAGAAAAACCGGGCATTATGGCTGGCAGTGACAAGCCTGATTACGGCCGGACAGTGGATATTGTCACCAAAGCAGCTATTCAGGAAATGATTGTGCCGGCCTTGATTCCAGTGGTAGCGCCGATTTTAGTTGGTTTTATTTTAGGCATAGAGGCCTTAGGCGGATTGTTAATTGGCTCAATTATTACTGGAATTTTTGTGGCTATTTCCATGACTTCTGGCGGCGGTGCCTGGGATAATGCCAAAAAATATATTGAAAGCGGCAATTTTGGCGGCAAGGGCTCGGACGCCCACAAGGCCGCGGTGATTGGCGATATAGTTGGCGACCCCTACAAAGATACGGCTGGTCCGGCAATTAACCCGATGATTAAGATATTAAATATTGTGGCGTTGTTGATTGTGGGGTTATTGATTTAGAATTCCCCTCTTGATAAAAGGGGTTAGGGGGATTTAATAATTCATACTGTCGACTTTCTAATTTTTGTCATTGCGGGCTTGACCCGCAATCCAGGAGTTAATGGTAGGAATAAATTTTATGGAAAAAATATCACCAACCAAAGCGTTATTTATTAAATTAGGTGCTAAGGGTTCTTATGAAAAAGAGTGTATTGAAGAAAGAAATATTGTTAAATTAGATTATAAAGAAATTGATCATAACCTTTGCTTGGCTGGCCGTTGGCAGGCTGTCAGAAAAGTAATCATGAAAAAATATAAGACAAAGAAAGTTACCACCACTTTTCATTTAAACCAGATTAAATATTTTTATGAAGTTGGTCAAGATGTTTTATGGATTACCTTTTATCATCATAAACTTTGGTGGTGCTTTGCGGATAAAAAAGTTATTTATGAAAAAGACGGTACTAAATTTAGAAAGGTTTTAGGAAAGTGGAGAAACAAGGGCTTAGGAGGTCAAGAACTACGTTTAGGAAATTTAAGTGGTAGATTATTAAGAACGCAAGGTTTTAGAGGTGTAATTTGCCGAGTGATAGAGAAAAATTATTTATTAAATAAAATAAACGGCGAAGAGCTAGCAGAAACAAAAGAAGTTAAAGAAGCGTTTAATCTTTTATGCGATAGGATTGTTCCAGTAATTAAAAATTTGAATTGGAAGGATTTTGAACGTCTAATTGATTTAATTTTTAGAAATGCTGGCTGGCAAAGAATTAGTGAATTAGGCCAGACTCAAAGAACAATCGATTTAGAATTAGCTAATCCAATTACCGGAGAAAGAGCAGTCGCCCAAGTAAAATCCGAGTCTAATTTAAAGGAATTTAATAGGTATAAGAAAGAATTTGGCGGTATAACTGGTTATGATAAATTTTTCTATTTAGTCCATACGCCGACAGAAGACTTGAAAAAATATAAAAAAGAGAACAGGGAGGAAAAAATAAAAATTTATTTTGCCAGCGAAATAGCCGAGCTGGCAGTAAATGCCGGACTTTTTAATTGGGTTTTAAGAATAGTTGGATAAATAAGCAGTAGAAGAAATTTATAATTCCTGCGGCTCCCTTCTGGATTGCGGCTCGGAGGCCGCAATGACAAAAAAAGAAGAGGCCGCAATGACAAAAAAAGAAGAGGCCGCAATGACAAAAAAAGAAGAGGCCGCAATGACAAAATAAAAAAGCTCCGCATTATTCAATTATTTTCGAGTAATAAAAATTGGTTCGCGGCGCTATGAAACCTCACCCTAACCCTCTCCTTAGTAAGGAGAGGGAAAATTAATCAATATGAATATCACAAAAAAAGATTTAACCAAGGCGCAGATTGAACTAACAGTAGAATTATCAGTTGAAGAATTTCAGCCCTATATTAAACGCGGCGTGGAGAAGGTTTCGCGTGAGGTTAAGATTGAGGGCTTTCGTCCAGGCAAAGCGCCTTATGAGATATTAAAAAGCAAAATTGGCGAGATGACGATTTTGGAAGAGTCTGCCAGGATCGCTATTGATAAAACTTTGGACCAAGCAATCAAGGAAAATATTGCCGAACAATTAGTCGGCCAGCCGCAAATTAATATAACCAAGCTGGCGCTTGATAACCCCTTGGAATATAAAGTTATCTTGGCTCTACTGCCGCAGGTTAAATTAGGCGATTATAAAAATCTGCAAATTAAGCAAGCTAAAGTTGAGGTGAAGAGCGATGAAGTTGATAAATTAATCAGCCAATTGCGGGAGATGCGCAGCAGCGAGAAAATTTCTGAAACAGCAGTCAAAGAAAATAATAAAGTGATAGTTGATCTAGAAATGTTTATTGATAAAGTTCCGCTAGAAGGCGGTCAAGGCAAAGGTACCAGTGTTATTATTGGCAAAAATTTTGTTGTGCCCGGCTTTGATCAGAAGTTAATCGGCGCCAACAAAGACGATGTCAGGGAGTTTAACTTACTTTATCCGGCTGATTTTCACCAAGCTAATTTGGCCGGCAGGTTAGTTGATTTTAGAGTCAAGGTTAAAGAAATTTACCAAAGAGAATTACCAGAAGTTAATGAGGATTTTGTTAAAGGGTTTGGTTTGAAGACAGCGGCTGAATTCAAGGAAAATATCAAAAAGAGTTTGCTGGCTGAAAAAGAGCATGAGGCAGAGCGTCAAGCTGAAGTGGCTATGTTAGAAAAAATAATCAGTCAGTGTAAATTTGGCGATATTCCCGAGATGTTGGTTGACCATGAGGCAAAAGTAATGATGTCCGAGCTGGAGCATAGTGTAGAGAGCCAAGGCGGTAAATTTGTTGATTATTTAAGCCATTTAAAAAAGACAAGCGAACAGCTGCTGCTTGATTTATTGCCCGATGCCATTAAGAGAGTTAAAGTTTCTTTAATAATCCGCGAAATAGCCCGGCTGGAAAAAATAGCAGCAACCGAACAAGAAGTTAATCAGGAAATTGAAGCAGTATTAAAACAATATGTTGACAAACAAGATATTATTGAAAGAATTAAAAGCCTGGCTTATCGGGAATATGTCATTAATAATTTAACCAGCAGGAAAGTTGTTAAAGAGTTGAAAGAGTGGAACGTTTCAAAAAATTAAGAATTACGAATTACGAATTAAAATTCTAATTATGTTTTTGCTAAAAATAATTTGAGCAAATTAATGTATGTCAGTTCTAGCAGTTAATAAAAGAGCAAATTTTGATTATGAAATACTAGAGACTTTTGAAGCTGGCATTGTGCTCTATGGCCATGAAGTTAAAGCCGTTAAAAATGGACAAATTAGCTTAAAAGGCAGTTTTGTAACTTTTAAAAAAATTGCTGCCAGAGAATTACCCGAGGCCTATTTAACCAATGCTCATATTGCGCAATATAAATACGCCAGCACAATTAAAGATTATGATCCGACTAGGCCGCGCCAGTTACTGCTCAAGAAGAGAGAAGTCAAATATTTAGTCGGCAAAACCCATGAAGCTGGCTTGACATTAGTGCCGCTGAAAATATATACTAAGCGTAGTTTTATAAAATTAGAGTTCGCGGTTGTCAGAGGCAAAAAAAAGTACGACAAGCGGGAAGCAATAAAAAGAAGAGAGCTGGATAGACAGGTTAGAACTTTAACAAAACAAAAATTAGTAAGAAATTTTAAATCGAAAATCGGCAATCGAAATTCGTAAATTTTAATTTGGGGATGCTAGGCATCGATAATAAAATTTTTTAAAAGCATTCAGGACGTGCGTTTCAGCCGTCACGCTAATCGCGCTGAATAACAATAAGTGTCAAAAACTTATTCAGCAAAGTTGCAACTGCTTTCAGCATGCCAACTTTTGCTACCGCTGTAGCTTAATTACAAGCCGCAGCCATCCGTCCGGCGACTCCTAATAGCCGGTGAGCGGGTGTCATTTATTAGGATAGGCTAATCGGTTTGTTTTAGCTGGTTAGCTAAAACTTAATAAAACTAGTTATTGTTGGTTTTGTTCGGTTTTAACAGTAATAGCGAAATACCAAACCGGACTATTTCTGTAAAATTGCTTTTAATTATTTATTAGACGTGGGTTCAATTCCCACCATCTCCACCGAGGATATTTTTGATTTAAGATTTTCGATTTGTGATTTATGACTAAGGAGGAATTAAAAAATAGGACCAAGTAGTTTGCTTTAAGAGTTATAAAGTTAACCAATACTTTGCCTAACACCGAACTTGGCAGAATTGTTAAAAATCAGCTACTTAGATGTGGTACTTCAGTCGCTTCAAATTATCGGGCGGTCTGCCGGAGCCGGTCAATGCCCGATTTTATCTCTAAATTATCAGTGGTTGAAGAAGAGGCAGACGAAAGCGCTTTTTGGTTGGAAATTATTATTGAATGCGATTTGGTAAAGGAAGAATTAGTTGAGCCCTTATTAAAAGAGGCGAATGAGATTGTGGCAATTATGGTTTCCGCCAAAAGAACAGCCAGAAGTAATAAATCTAAAATCGAAAATCATAAATCGTAATTACCCCGGTCCAGTGGCGGAACTGGTATACGCGCAACACTTAAAATGTTGTGCTTTAATAAGCATGTGGGTTCGACTCCCACCTGGACCACGAAGATATTTCAGATTTCAGATTTTAGATTTACGATTTAATTTTTAATCGAAAATCGAAAATCAGAAATCGTAAATTACTGCGTGGGTTCGAGCCCCTCCCTCGGCACATTAATTTTCGTTCATCTATACAAAAATTAAAAACTAAGGTAATATAAAAATATCGGCTTGAACCATATTTTAATACTTCAGAAATCCACCGACGAAGTCGGTCGTCCACGGTTACCTATTGCGGACGAAGTCAGTTTGTCCTAAGATATCGGCATAATTTAGTAAT
>Ga0210028_1004088_pt1 | contig 10754 bp, 10 predicted proteins | sample CryGeymeta201513_FD_185468 | JGI IMG/M metagenome (GOLD analysis project Ga0210028, IMG submission 185468) | Groundwater microbial communities from Crystal Geyser aquifers in Utah, USA - Crystal Geyser metaG 2015-13 (SPAdes) (version 2) | ecosystem: Environmental > Aquatic > Deep subsurface >...
TGAAACTGAAATTCAGCACGCCAACCGACACCACGGCAAAGGTGACCACTTTGAAGATAAAACGTTCGGGAATTTCGGCTGATTCCGATGTCTCTAATATGTATTTATACGATGGAGACACTTTATTATCTGATATCCCAACAGTATCTTCTACTTACTTCACCTTTACCAGTTCGGCTGGACTCTTTACTGTTTCTGGGGAAAAGGTAGTTACAATTAAAATTGACCTTACTAATGGAACCAGCTCTGGAAAGACAATTGCCTTTGGAGTTAACGCGGCTGCTGATATTGTTACTGATGCCACAGCCATTAATGGCACCTTCCCGATTAGCGGGAATACGATGGCCACAGCTACAATCGGCGACCTCGGTAAGTTAACCTTAGCCAATGTAACAGATCCCGGAACCTCAATTGACGCTTCCAGTGATCTTGAACTTTGGCAGTTCAGACTGACCGCGGCTGACCAAAAAGTCAAGATTACCAAGATTAAACTAACGGTTATTGGAACGCTTAATGCCGCTGATCTTGCTAATCTTTACCTGACCGATGGTGTAACCCAAATCGGCTCAAAAGCAACCGGTTTAGCCGAAGACAAAACAGTCACCTTTGATTTATCTGCTGCTCCTTACGAGATGACAGCAGGTTTGGTCAAAAATGTTTCGGTCAAAGGAGATATTGTCGGCGGTTCTTCCCGGAACTTCTACTTTAGCGTCAGAAATGCTGGCGATGTAGTAGCTCAGGATGCTAACTACGGGGTTTATCTTAAAGTTAACCAATCTGACACCTTCGGTGCGATAGCAGCAGCCAATACCACCACCATTAGCCAAGGAAGTTTACAGATTACCAAGACCTCTGATTCACCGTCTGGTAATGTAGCCAAAGATGCTATTAATGTCCGATTAGCCAAATTTAATGTTAAGGCAATTGGTGAGGGGATTAAAGTCACTGATTTGACAATATCTACTACTGTCAGCGCTGGTTTAGGTACAAGCGATATTGATAATGGTATAATTCTTCTTGATGGAGCCCAGATTGGCACAACCAAGGACTTAGACACTAATGGCGCTACCGCGACAGATACCCAATTTACTTTTGGTAGCCAATTCATTGTTAACGCCGGTCAAACCAGAGTTTTGGAGATTTACGGTGATATTAAGAAAGGTGATGGAACTTCAATGACAGATGGTTGGACCATACAGACTGACTTAAAAGTTGACACTGATAACTTAATAAGATTAACTTCAGGAACTTCGACAGGTAACGCGGCAACTACTGCCAATCCATTGACAGTTTCAGCCGCTGCTCTCTCAACCACCAAGAACGTTGGGCTGGCTAATATCACCACCGTTGCCAGTGCTCAAGACGTAGTTATTGGCTCTTGGTTGATTACAGCCGGGGCAGCCGAGGGAGTAAATATTACCAGCGTAAAGATTGTTGATGATGGCGCTCAGGGTATTGGTTCAGCTTTTGATGTTCTCCGACTCTATTCAGACGGGGTTCCATATGGCCAAACCATTAATTCTCCAAGTACAACAGACGGAACTTCTCAGACCTTCTCTCTTTCTACTTCATTGAAGATACCTGCTGGTCATTCGGTGCAGGTTGACTTGAAAGTTAATGTTGTTGGTAATGCTTCCTGGACAGATGCTGATGAAATTAAGATTAGCCAAGTCGTTGGAATTGGACAGACAACCAGTCAGACAGTGACTGATTCCACCGGAGCTGTTGGTCAACAGATTACCATTTCTTCAGCTGGAACCTTGACAGTAGCGATGGAATCATCCCCGACCAACCCGGCTTCTACCTTAGCCGTGACCAGTACTCCAAACGTCACAATGGGTGCCTGGAAATTTACTGCCGGCTTAGCTGAAGACCTGAAGGTAACCAGAATTAAGGTCAAAGAGGTTAACGCCAATGATAGGCCAGGAGCTGTAAAGAACCTGAAGCTCTTTGTAGGTGGTTTGCAAGTTGGCTCAACTATTCCAGCTTTAACCACTGGTTCTCCGGATTACGGAGTATTTGAAGATGCAGCTGGTCTCTTTACTGCTTATAAGGCAGTTCCGGTTACTGTTGTCCTTAAGGCTGACATAAACGATGCGATTAACACCTTCCTGGGTACTACTGTCACTAATGGGATAAATGTCACGTTTGAGATTTCCAACGTGGCTACTCATACTGCCACATCAGATGTTTCGGCCAAAGGCGCGTCATCTGGCTCCTACGCAACCGGTACAGAGGCTGATTACAATGCCAATCCGATGAAGATAGTGATGACCAAGCCAACCTTTGCCTGCGTCGCAGGTGCAGGTGGTTGCGATGGAGCTTCAAAGACTCTGATTCCAGGAACAGCCGAGGTTTTGAGATTCACGATTACGGCTGATGCTATGGGCGATGTTACTTTTGGAACCGATCACAATATCAGATTCACTATAGTCAGCAGTATTACTGATGGCGCAGCGAGAACCTTTAGTCTTTACGATGCTGCAACCGACACAACCGTAGCTACTGATGTTTCAGTTACTCCAAGCAACGGAGCAACAGTCAACTTCACCGCTATTACTGCTACTATTCCTAAGGGTGAGCCAAAGACCTTCTATATTAAGACCAACTTGGCTGGCTACACAGAAACCGGTGCTTCATTCCAGTTAAATGCTATGAATACGGCTGCTGACCTAAGCTGGAGCGATGGTTCAAGTGGCGTTACCGGCCAAGCTACTGACATTTCTGATGCTTATCCAGGTAAAGGACTACCGATTTACGGCGGTATCTTAGTTAAGCCAGGCAGTTAATAGTCTTGAATAAATTCTATCTGACTTTCTGAAATGACCGGCGTCTCTCTCCTTGTGGAGATTAAGCCGGAAAGAAACCGGAAAACCCCGTCTTTTATAGGCGGGGTTTTTCCTTTTGCCTTGGAAGCGCGAGGGCTTAAAAAAAATAAATTGTTGTGTTAAAATAAGTAATTATGCCCGGCAATAAAAACAAAATAATAATTTTTCTTTTCAGCTCGATTTTATTTTTGGGAATAGGTTTTTTTGTTCAGGCAGAAAATCTGGGAGAGAATGCGAATTTCAACATTGACCCATCTTATGATATTTCCGGCAGAACGCAATTGACCGCCAGTTTAATAAAAATTGCCCCAAAGCTCTATCTTTATATTGATAAAACCTGGTGGGATTCCCAAGATTCTTTAAAACAAAATGAAATTTTAAATATCTTAGATTCTCTGTCTTTAGAATTTGAAAATAAAATTTATCCAACCCTAACCAGAACCTTCGGTTCGGAATGGAACCCGGGCATTGATGGCGACTCCCGTATTACAGTTTTGCTCCAACCGATGATTAAGGAAGCCGGCGGCTATTTTAATTCCGGTGATGAATATCCGAGGGCTCAATACCCAAATTCAAACCAACGGGAAATGATTTATTTAAATGTTGAACATCTCAATAGCCCAATTTTAAAAAGTCTTTTAGCTCATGAATTTACCCATTTGATTACCTTTAACCAAAAGGAAAGAACTTACGGAGTTTCTGAGGAAATTTGGCTAAATGAAGCCAGGTCAGAATATGCGCCGGCCCTTTTGGGTTACGATGATATTTACGAAGGCAGTAATCTTCAAAGAAGGGTTAGGAATTTTTTAGACAGGCCCACCGATTCTTTAACCGAATGGCAGGGCAAATTCTATGATTACGGAGTTTTAAATATTTTTACTCGCTATCTGGTTGACATTTACGGCGTAGAGATTTTGACAGATAGTTTAAAAATGAAAAAAACCGGCATTGAAAGCTTGAACGCCGTACTCTCTAAAAAAAGTTATATAGAAGATTTCTCTCAAATTTTTGTTAACTGGACTATTGCTATTTTGATGAATGATTGTAGTGTTGGCTTAAAATACTGTTACAGAAGCCCGAACTTAACAAATTTTCGAATTATGCCTACGGTTAACTTCCTTCCTTTTTCCGACCAGAGCACCTTATCGGTAATTAGCGAAACTAAACAATGGGCGGGCAGCTGGCAAAAATTTATTGGGGGAAAGGGTAATTTAAAACTGGAATTTTCCGGTTCTCCGGAAATAAATTTTAAGGTTCCTTATATAGTTGAAGATTCTGAAGAAAATTATTCTATTAGTTTTTTACAGCTTGACCAAAATCAAAAAGGCGAAATTTCTATTTCTGACTGGGGGACAGAAAATACTGCTTTAATAATCATTCCTTCGGCCGAGACGAAACTTTCCAATTTTTCAAATCAAGAACTTTCTTATCAGTTTTCTTGGAAGGTTTCAACCCAAAATCAAACAGCAAAAGAAAACCTTGAGTTGATTAAAAAACTTCTGGCCCAAATCGAAGAATTAAAAAAACAAATTGCCGAGGTCCAGGCAAAAATCAATGCCATTTTAGCTTCTCGAGGCCAAGTCTCCTGTCAAAAATTTGAAAATAACCTTTACTATGGAATGATGGAAAATTCAGAAGTTCGTTGTTTGCAGGAATTTTTGAAAATTCAAGGTCCGGAAGTTTATCCCGAAGGGCTGGTGACCGGAAACTTCCTTTCTTTAACTCAGCAAGCCCTGATTCGCTTTCAAGAAAAATACGCCTCGGAGATTCTTATACCGCTTGGGTTGCAAAAAGGCACGGGATATGTAGGACCTGCCACGAGAACTAAGATTAACCAACTTTTAGGGTTTTAGAGTTTTCCACAATTTGACATCTTTTTTTTGCTTTTCCAATTTGCTATAATTTGATATAATAAAAAACTATGAAGATAATAAAGTGCGATAAATGTGGTAAAATAAAAAAGAAGGAAAAACATCCTAAAGAAGAAGAAGATAAATGGGTGAGTGGATGGATAGACGCCGGAAGTTTATCTTTTCATTCTTTTGATCTTTGTGAAAAATGCGGCAAACCCCTATTAAAATACTTCAAAAAATACCTTAAAATTAAAAATAAGGAGAAATGATAATTTTTACTTCACATTCTTTATTGAAATTAAAATAGAGAAAAATTTCAAAAAATTTAGTCATCAAAACTTTTAAAAATCCAGAACGTATTTCAAAAAGTTATTCTAATCGAGAAATATGCTACAAAAAATTTGGCAATCTTTACTTAAAAGTGGTATATAAAAAAGAAGATAAGAATATTATTGTTATTACTCAATATTGGACGAAAGAAGTAATAAGTAATAAATAATAAATAATATATGGAAATAACTTACGATTCAAAAGCCGACGCTTTATCAATCACTCTTAAAAAAGGAAAAGTTGCTAAAACGATAGAACTCGCTCCAGAGGTACTTTTAGATATGGATAAAAATGGCAGACCTCTTTATTTAGAAATTATTGGTGCCAGTGAAAAAATTGGAAAAAGACGGGTGAGTGAAGTCTTAATGAGAAATTTTATTCCAGCGAAAAGTTAAAAAATCAGGGCGATATTAAAAATAAAAAGCTCCTCCCCTCAGGAGGGCTTTTTATTGTCGGAGGTTTTATGCTAAAGTCGATGAACTTCTAGGATTTTAAATGACTAATGACAAATTACTAATTTCTAATAAAAATCTTTAGGATTTAGACATTTAACTCTCATTTGAGAGTTTTCAAAAATTCTTCTACTTCTCCTTTTGCTTCTGGTTGGAGCTCTAAAACCTTTAGGGCTTCTTTTTTTGCTTTTTCAAAATCACCAATTTCTTTATAAGCAACGGCCAGAGAGGCATGATATTGGGGATTATTGGGCTCAATTGAAACTAATTGCTGAAAAATCAGGATTAATTCCGGGTAATCTTTAACAATATTATAAGCCTGGAGAAGTTGTACTAAAGATATTTTTGCGCCAATAGGATAGCCTTTTTGGCTGGCGAGCTGGAGAGAACTTTTAGCCGCATCTTTTTCCCCTAAAAAAATCTGGGAAAGTCCTTGGAGCCAATAACAATCCCCGAGTTTAGAATTTAAATCAACGCATTTTTGAGCTCTTTCTTCGGCTTTCTGATATTCTCCGGCAACCAGGTCGGCCTTAGTCCATTCAATTAAGACCTCCTGGCGTTTCGGGCTCAATTCAAAAGCTTTTTCAAAATAAAAATTAACTTCATTTTTTAATTTTTCAAAATCTTCGGCCGGCATTTCTCCTTGCCCGACCTCAATTAACGCATTAGTATAACCGCCGAGCAAAAGCCAACTTCTGGTGTAATATGGCCTCATTTCCGTCACCTCTTTAAGAAGCTGGGTTGCTTTTAGGGAAAGTTGAAAGGTTAATTCTGGTTTTTGCCTCAAACATTCCTGGATAACATCAATATATTTTAGACGCAAATAGCTATCCAAAATGCTGCGGGAGGATAAAATTTTCTCCACTCTGTTTAGAGCGTTTTCGCAAAAATTATGCTGGGATTCGTAAATGGCAGTATTAATCTGACCATTAATTTGAAGAGGTTTAATGTTGAAATCCCAGACAAACCAAATCAGTAATACAAAAAGAAACAGTAATATTATCTTTTTCCATTTTAAAATATCCGCGTAAATCCGCGCCTGCCCCGTAGGGAACTTGTTCTCCTTCGGGGTTAATATCCGCGTAAATCCGCTTCTATTGTCTTGAGATTTACCAACCTCTTGTTTAGCTAATAGATGCAAGGAATAAGCGATCAATAGAAATAAGGTAAGGTAAGTAGAGAAAGTATCAAAACTAAAAAAATTCGCCACCAGATAAGCCAAAAAAGTCGCCTGTATCCCGTGAGCAATTATAACCTTATTCGTATCATTAGTATGCATTTGTATATTGGCATCGCGTTTCAATCCTTGGAGTTGCCAGAACAGAACCCCAAACAAAGCCAGATAAATTATCAAAGCCGGAATCCCAGCCGTCACCCCAATATCAAAAACAAAATTATGAGCCCTATCCCACCAACTAGTCACCGCACCTGGCATTTTTTCAATCCCTGACAGAGACGGGTCATAATATTTATCAAAACCAATTGAGAAGTTTTCAAGCCCATAACCCAAAATTGGTCTGTCCTTTAAGGCCTGTAAAGCAACTTTCCAGCCGGAAATTCGCGAGTCGGCTAAACCGACTTCAATTGAAAGGCGGGCTGTAACGCCATTGAGAAATTTGTTTTTTTGAATAAATTGAGGCAGTTCGGTTTGAGTATTGACAAAATAAATTCCATAAATTCCCGAAAGCAAAACAATTAAAGCCAATAATTTCAAAACCAAAAAAATCCAGAATTTCTTTGTGGGGTAAAAGAGAATAAAATATAAAAATCCAATAAAATAGCCGATGATTACCGCTCGGGTTTGAGTAATAAAAACCGCGACAAAAATAAATAATAAAAGAGAAAGGAAATAAAATATTTTTTTCCAGAGTTTTACCTCTTTAATTCCAAAAGAAAGCGCCAAAAAACTCAAAAGCAAAAGATAGATTGCTAAAAATATGGGACCGCCAATAGTTGAAGGAGCTCTGCTTTCAAAAGGAATAAAAATTTTACTGATTAAGCCAAATTGCTGGAAAATAGCAATAATTGAGACAAAAATACCAATTAATATGGCAAAATCCCAAATCTTCTGCCAATCAGATTTTCGCAGAATTAAAAAAACTAAAATAGCAAAAATTATATAAAACGCAAAATTTAAAAATCCGCCGGAGCGATAAGGCGAACCCCATAAACTGAAATTTCTGTCCAAAGAAAAAATCGTTGCCAAAAGGAAAATAACAAAGAGAGCGATTAATACCAAAAAAGGCCCAAAAGCTCTGTTCCTTTTCTGTATTACATTTCCTACGGCCGTAGAAAATGTACTATCTTTAGATAAAAGAAGTTGGTAAATGAAAAGAAAAATAAGGGAAGAAAGAACAATTCTAAATACAATCGTCTTTCCCCAGTCAGGCGGCGAAAACCAGGGCGGCAAATTCAAAAGCGGCAAAGCCAAAATCAAAAAGAATCCAACCAGATAAACCCATCTCAATTTAGAATTGAATCCCATACAATTTTATGATACAATAAAATTACTATATTTCAAAAGAAAGTTTCAGAATCCGGTGGTTGATAATAAGATTAGCGTTTATAAAATATATTTATGTATAATTGGTCAATCGATGAAAAAAAATTTAAAAAGGAAAACCCGGAAGCTTATAAAATCTGGCGATTAGAACAGCTCATAAATTATGGTTTGGGCGGAAAGAAGTTAAACGAAAAAATAGTAAAGAAATATTGGAAAAAAATTTTTATGGATAAATTGACCAGAAAGTATCTTGAATTTTTATTATGGCCAGAAAAATCAAAATTTTAACTAAAGAGCAAAAATTTTTTTTAGATTTGGTATCTCAAGAAAAATATTTGTGTAAAAAATTTTATTTTACTGGCGGCACCCCTCTTTGCGCTTTTTATTTGCACCATAGAATTTCTGAGGATATCGATCTTTTTTCCGAGAAAGAAATTAATTTATTGCCGATTAAGGCTTTTATTGGAAAAATTCAAAAGAAATTAAAACTAAAAAAAGTTGATTATCGACAATTTTTAGGGTTATACACCTTTCAATTATTTTTCTCCAACAAAGAAATTTTGAAAATAGATTTTAATTATTATCCATTTCCAAGGATTGAGAAAGGAATAAAATACAAAAACATTGAAGTAGATAGTGTTTACGATATTGCGGTAAATAAAGTTCATACTATTTTTATGAAACCCCGGGCCCGGGATTTTATAGATATTTATTTCATAATCAAAGAGAAGGGTTATAATTTTGATGACCTTTTAATGAAAGCTAAAGCAAAATTTGATTGGCATATTGATCCCATTCAATTAGGTTCCAGGTTATTAGTAGCCGCTGAAGCTACCGATTATCCCCGCATGCTAAAAGAGATTGACCATCATCAATGGAAAGAATTTTTTGTTGAAGAAGCAAAAAAATTAAAAAAGAAAATTTTTAAATAAAAAACCAGAAAAGTCATCGAAAAATGGTAATCCAAATTTAGATTTTAAAAAGATATTAAAATTTAAGAAACCGATGTTTAAATACAAAAGAAGAATATTATTTAAAAAACTTGATAAGGAATTTACTAATATTGCCAAAGAAATTGAGGAGTTAAAGATGTCGAAAGATTTTTTACAATTCATTCTTTACACTATTTCAGAACTTTTTGCTAACGTTAAAGAACATTCACGAGCGAAAATAGTATCTGTTCAAATTAAATTGAATAAAGATTGTTTAATTAGGATTGAAGATAAGGGGATAGGTTTAAGAAAATCCTATTTGTTAAAAAAAATTTTCCCTAAAGACGATGCCTCGGCAATAGAATTCGCTCTAAGTGGCTTATCAACAAAAGAGCCAAGGGAAAGGGGGTTCGGGCTTTATACAATTAGAAAATTTATAGAAGAATTACAGGGCAAAATGATAATTAAAACCGGCAAGGCCTTGGCAACTATTGAAAAAAGTAAAATCCAGTTTCAAAGTCTTTTAAGAGAGAAAAAAGGCGTCGGCGTTCAGATTGAAACAAAAATTAAGGATGTTGATTTTTATAAAATTATTAAATAGCTATGAAAAACTTTATCCCAATTAAAAAAAGATTTTTGATTTTTAGAGATGAGGCAAAAGAGATAGAAAAAATGAGTAAGAAAATATCAAGAGATAATGTCTATCTTGATTTTTCAAATGTAGATTTTCTCTCCAGAAGCTTTGCCGATGAATTGTTAAATATTATTAAAGAAAAGAAGGGAATTAAAATTGTTAATTTAAAACCTCATCTGGAAAAATTCTTTAATATAGTTACAAAAACAAAACAAAAGACCAAAAAAGCCATTGAAAAGTGGTAAATTCTATGATAACTAAAATCGTAAAAATTTTAGGAGGGCTTGACAGGGTTTCTGGTTTTGCTATACTTAAAAAAGTTAAACCCACCGCTCTCTCGGTTCGCCGGGACGGCGGCTTTTATTTTTATGAGTAAAAGAGCTTTTGTTTTTATTGACGGCGGTAATTTTTATTTTAAATTAAAAGAATTAATATCAAAACTGGACAGCAGTCATGGCCTGATTGATTTTAATTTTAGAAAATTTGCCGAATGGCTGGTTAAACCAAACAAGTTATTGGAAATCAGATATTATCTTGGAGCGATAAAGCGCGAGCGTAACAATCCGAAAAGTGAACAGTTATATGCCGATCAGCAAAAGCTTATTGGGAAACTTCAACAACAGAATATCGCTATTACCTTGGGTCAGGTAATCCGTCATCCGGACAAAACTTATCATGAAAAAGGTGTTGATGTTCGTTTGGCAGTAGAAATGATTAGGTTTGCCAGAGAGGATAAATATGATATCGCTTGTCTGGTGAGTTCCGACACTGATTTAGTGGCGGCAGTAGAAGAGGTCCAGGCTTTTGGAAAAACTATTCAATATGTAGGTATTCCCAAGGGTCAGTCATATGGTCTTTCTAGCGCTGCCGATGATGTTAGATTGTTAAGACCGGAAGAAATAGAGCAGTTTTTATCAAAAAATTAAACAAAGTTAACAACTGCCAGCTAAAATATATAATAAAAATGTAACATATGTAATAAAAATATAATTTATGAGATTTGCAGGGTTACTTAATCAAATCTTTGGAAAGAAATCGAAAGTAAAAATTCTTAGGCTTTTATCTTTGTATAAAAAAGAAGCAACCATCAGAGAGATATCAAGGGAGATTAGTATTACTCCTCCCATTGGGCAAAATCTAAATTACCCGAATTATAAAAAAATTTATTCACACCAAAAAATCCGCATAAATCAGCAATATCCGTATTAATCCGTGTCTAATA
>Ga0210028_1004109_pt1 | contig 10723 bp, 10 predicted proteins | sample CryGeymeta201513_FD_185468 | JGI IMG/M metagenome (GOLD analysis project Ga0210028, IMG submission 185468) | Groundwater microbial communities from Crystal Geyser aquifers in Utah, USA - Crystal Geyser metaG 2015-13 (SPAdes) (version 2) | ecosystem: Environmental > Aquatic > Deep subsurface >...
TACTTGTATTATTAATAATACCGAAATGGGTGGTTTTGATATGTGGAAATATGAGGATACTGATGCCGTTTTAGGACGCACCGAAGGTGTTGAATATTGGATTGGCGATCCGACTTTTACCTTCAGGCTTTATCGTGAAACCCTTGGATTGTGGGAATTTATAACCCAAGAAGATACCAATTCTGAAGGTAAAGCTGAATTTAACAATGTTTTTGATCAAAGCGGATCTTATTTTATTTGTGAAGTAGAAAAAGAAGGTTGGGCTAATATGAAGTCGCTTTATAATCCGGCAAACAACAATTCCGGCGCTGGAGATGAATATCCGGTTTGTGATCAGCTGATCATAGATAATATTAATTACAGGGCTTCTTTAGAACAAGGTAATATTCGTTATGGATCGGTTTTAGTCACGAAATTTAATGACTTAAATGGTAACACTGTTTGGGATGAGGGTGAAGAAGTTTTGCCTGATTGGGAAATCAAGTTATCATCTGTATCTGGTGAATCAACCAAAATCACTCAAAGCAACGGCGAAGCATCTTTTATTGATTTACTTCCTGGTTCATATGATTTAAGTGAAAACATAGAATCACAACCAGGTTGGAAACAAACTGGTATTTATTGCGGCGATCGGATGCCAATGACGATAGTCGAACAGGAGCCGTTGCTTACCAGCTTGTTTGGAGTTAGAGAAGTTTTAGCGGTTGCTTGGGATGGTGGGGGTGAACCAGTTACGGTTAATCCTGGCCAGACAACTAATTGTTATATCGGCAACAGGATTGAAAAAATTGCTTTAACTTTAGATAAAACTCATGACAAGATGGGGATGACGGCGAGTCGTGGGGATATTCTTAACTTTACTTTGACAGTTGCCAATACCGAAGAAGGAACAGCTTATAATGTCACTGTTCAGGATTCTTTACCGGATGGCTTTAGCTATGTGGCTGGTAGCGGTAAAGTTGAAGGAGTTACTTTTGTACCAACAATTAGTGGTAATAAATTAATTTGGAATGTTGGTGAAATAGCTGGCGAAAGTTCAAAAACAATTACCTATCAAGTAAAAATCAGTGATTCTATGGCTGAAGGCAGCCATGCGAATGTTGCTGTTGCCTCTGGCTACAATCGTCCTGAAGACGGCGATAAAGTAAACTCTAATTTTGCCTTTGTTTACACTGCGGTTGGTATCGGTGTTTCTTATTCAGTCTCGGTTGGCGGAGCTGTTTTAGGAGCAACCACAACTGCTGGCGAAGTTTTAGGGGCGGCTACCGGTTCACCAACTTATCTTTTGATGATGGCGATTCTGATGATTTTAGCTGGTTTGGCGATTATGTTTAAGAAAGGAAGAAAATATCATGTTTAAATTTCTAAAATCATTCTTACTTTCAATATTTTTGTTATTTGCCTTTGTGGGTGTGGCTCGGGCTGATTTGATGATTAAGGGAATTGATATGCCGTCTTGGGTTAATTGGGAGCCATTATATATTAGCTATACAGCTTTAAAAACTGATGATGATCCAGTTAATGTTAAAGGCTATATTAAAAAAGACGGTGAGGGCTGGCAGGAAGTGGGGACATCCAGCAAATTAAGCGATACTTTTAAAGTTGAAAGAAGTTATTACCCGGGTGATGGGGTCTACAAGATTTACTTTAAAGAAACCAACAGCGGGCAGATAACCCCGGAAGAAAGCTTTAATGTTGATTTCAGTGCTCCAAGCGGCGTTTCTGAATACCGTAAGGAAAGAAAAGACGCCAATGTTTACAAGATTTGCTGGAAGAATCCTGATAATGATGATCTAGATCGAGTACTTATTTTCCGTTCGGAAAAAACCAACGAAGGTTTTAGCCAGGTGGGTGAAGTTGGCGGATCAAAGAATGAAGAAAAATGTTATGAAAACGGAACGCCAGATAACCGTGATTATTATTACGTGACTCGGGCGATTGACCATGCCGGCAATGCTTCGGCAACCGTCGGCGATAGTGAAGTCACGACTACTCAGGTTTTAGGGACCACCAGTGAGGCGACACCAAGTTTAACTCCGGCCGTGGTGAATTTACCCGTTTCTGAGGTAACGGGCGCCCAGGAAGTTCAAGAAGGCCAAATTTTAGGGGGAACAACTGATGAGGGAGAAATTTCCCAGCCTGGAGTAATTCAGCAGGTAACGCAAAAAGTCGCTGGATTGGGCTGGCTTCGGATTTTAGGTATCGTTGTTATTATTTTAGGAATTGTCATCTTACTAGTTTCTCTTTTGAAGAAACGCCGCTAATCCTTCTTGACGAAAGCTTGCTTTTGCGCCTACAATGGAAATATAAGAACCTGTCGCCTTGAGCGGCAGAACCTTGTTTTTCGCTATGCTCAAAATGAATCTGTTCTGGTGGGCGAGACATTTATTTGTTCCCCACTATTCTAATAATTGTAAAGCTAAGATTCTTCATCCTTCGGCTTTGGCGGTTTTAGTCGGCTTCTTCTTGTTTTATCAATTTGTTCTTAATTTTTATCTTTTAGTTTCGCCCTCTGTTTTAGGCTTTGCCTCCAATATTACTCCGGAAAGGGTGGTGGAAATTACCAACCAAAAAAGAGCTGAGCAAGGTTTGTCTCCCTTAACGATTAATAGCCAGCTTAATGAAGCGGCGCAAAGAAAAGCCGGTGATATGTTTGCCTTTAACTACTGGTCTCATGTTTCACCCTCTGGTCGAAGTCCTTGGTCGTTTTTTCAGGAAGCCGGCTATAAGTATCTTTATGCCGGGGAAAATTTAGCCCGTGATTTTATGGATTCACAGGCTGTAGTTGAGGCCTGGATGAATTCTTCAACCCACAGAGATAATCTTTTAAGTAAGAATTATCAAGAAATTGGTTTGGCCGTGGTTAATGGGACTCTAAATGGGGTTGAAACGACTTTGGTGGTCCAGTTGTTTGGAACACCGCTGGCTTCAACGCCGGTGGCGCAAAAGCCAAGTGTTGTTAAAGCCCCTTCGCCTACGCCAATCGTTTCGATCACCCCGGTTCAGCCAGCGGTCAGTGAAGTGGCGGAAAAGACCCCTGAAGCCGTGCCTTTGTCGAGAATTGCCCTGGCTCAAGCTCAAGAAGAAAGCCAAAGTCCGCCTTTGCTTTCACCCTTTATGTTAACTAAAACAGTGGCCATCTTCTTGTTGGGCCTTATTCTCGGGGCTTTGCTTTTAGATATTATCCTGGTTTACCAAAGGAAAATTGTCAGGCTTTCCGGAAGAAACGTCGCTCATTTGATTTTTATTGGCGGTTTGCTTTTGGCGGTGATTTTAACCACCCCTGGAGCAATTTTATAAGAACCTGCCCTTGGCAGAACCTTGTTTTTTAAATAAAATATAAAAAGATGAAAGATTTTAAACATTATTTATCGTTATTAGCCATCTTATCAATTGGCTTTGGTTTATTTTGGATTTTTAATTTTAACCGTCAGATTCAGATAATGATTACCGTTGGTTTGGGGATAACTTATGTTGTTTGGGGTGTTGTTCATCATCTTTTCCGTAAGGAATTTCACTGGCGGATTCTTTGGGAATATGTGGTTGTGGCCACTTTAGCGTGTGTGGTGGTGATTTTTCTTTTAAGGCGGACCTAGTCACCCTTAATGACTGCTAAGGGTCGTAATTTGGCAACTTTTTTGGTGATTCCCGCCTCAACTAATGTTTCAATCACCAAATCAATGTCTTTGTAGGCCTGGGGGGCTTCATCGGCAATGACATAAAAAGATTTGTTGTAAATAATTGTCCCCATTTTTTCTTCAAAGTCTTGAATTTTGATTGATTTTTTGGCTTCTGTTCTACTCATAGCCCGACCCGCACCATGATTGATGGAATAAAAAGTCTGTTCAGCTTGGGGTAAGCCGACCATGAGATAAGAGGAGGTACCCATACTGCCAGGGACAATCGCGGGGTGACCCGTGTCCATATAGTGTTGAGGGTTTTGGGGGTGACCGGCGGGTAGGGCTCGCGTGGCGCCTTTTCGGTGAACCAGAACTTTTTTACCCTGGTGAAGCTCCCATTTGGCAATATTGTGGGCGACATCATACAAAAGGGTGAGTGTGGGATTACGGCTGGCTAAAAGTTCGGAAAATACCTCGCGGACAAGGTGGGTGATTAATTGACGATTGGCAAAAGCAAAATTAACACAACCGGCCATGGCCGAAAGATAGGCAGCGCCGGTGGGGGAATCGGTGGGAAGGGAGGCGAGATTAAAAATCGGGGCTTTAATTCCGTATTTTGATTGTTCGTTGAAAAACCTTTTGGTGTAGTCAATACAGGTTTGATGACCCAAAGCCCGGGAGCCGGTATGAATCATAATGCAAATTTGATTGGCAAAAAGTCCCCATTTTTTAGCTAAATCCTCATCAAAGATTTGCTGTAAAACTTGAATTTCAATAAAATGATTGCCGGAACCTAAAGTACCCAGCTCCCTTTCCGCTCGATGGATAGCGGTGGGGGAAAGATTTTTTAAATCAGCATCTTCAAGCCGGCCATTTTCCTCAATCGATTTAATATCTTCCTTTTCTCCGTAGCCTGTTTCAACCAAGATTCCGGCCCCCTTTTCAATAATTTCCTTAAAGTTAACCTTAATTTTCTGCTGGCGATGTTTACCTCCCAGACCGATAGGGATTTCCTTCTCAATTTTGTGAATTAAAAGACGAAGAAATTGGGTGGAAAAAATTTTTTGGTCAAATTTAAGTTGGCTGGTTAAAAGTCTAACCCCACAATTAATATCCATCCCGACGGCTCCGGAGGAGACTAAACCATCAGTTGCCATCACGCCACCAATAGGTAATCCAAAGCCCTCATGGATATCCGGCATAGCCACGATGGGAGAGATGACTTTTGGTAAAGAAGCAGATTGAACTAATTGTTCTAAAGAACGGTCTTCTTTTAATTTCCCCAAAAGTTCTTCCTTGGCGTAAACAACAGCCGTCGCTTTCATTCCTGGCAGTCGTTCAACTTGCCAGCGATTGATCCCAATGTTTTTTAGCTTAATTTCCATCGTTTTCTATTATACTACGGCCGCCCAATAACGGGCTTGTATAAGGAAGCCTTGTTTCTCGCTTTGCTCGAAATAATGTCTTCGACATTAGAACTCAAATATGGTAAAATTAGGTTGATTTATGAGTAGTGGTGATGTTTTTATTAGCCCCACCAAAGGTAAGATGACTATTGAAGACATGGTTGAAGAGCTAGCGGGTTTTATGATTGAAGAGAAAGATTATTTTTATAGTTTGGTCATTGGGACGGATTCCAAGTCAGGCAAGCCTAACAGCCGGGAAGAAATTGGTTTTGTCACGGCGGTAGTCATTCACCGCAAAGGTAAAGGCGGTCGCTATTTTTGGCAAAAAAACAAGATAAAAAAGATTGGCAGCTTGAGGGATAAAATCTATACGGAGACAGTTTTATCAATTAAACTGGCAGAAAAACTGGTGCCAGAGTTCACTAAAAGACTAAATGGCGAGCGTTATAGATTAGAAATCCATATTGATGTTGGTGATGTGGGTCCCACCGGAGAAATGATTAAAGAGGTTGTCGGCATGGTCAACGGTAATGGTTTTACCGCCAAAACAAAGCCAGAATCTTACGGGGCTTTTGTCGTTGCCGATAAACATACTTAAAAATTGACAAAAAAACAACTACTTGATATCTGCCCCATTAGGGGCATTTTTAATTAAGGGGAAAAGTGACAAAAGAAGAAGAACAAGGAAAAGAACACTTAAAAAACAATCCAATAATTTTAATTACCGGAGCCAATGGCTTGGTTGGTTCTCGTTTTTGCGAATTAGCTGTTCCCGACTATAAATCTCTTTTTTCCACTGATATTGAAGATTTTAATATTAATAATAAAGAAGCAATTAAACGTTGGGTTAAAAAAGAAAAACCAGAAGTTCTGATTAATTTTGCCGCCCTGACAGACGTCAATGAGATTGAAAAAGAAAGACCAGAAGGAGAAAAAAGTAAGGCTTTTGTCGTAAATGCTGTTGGCCCAAGGAATTTAGCCGAAGTTTGTCGGGAAAATAAGATTTTTTTGATTCACATTTCTACTGATTTTGTTTTCCCTGGCATTGTATCTAATATTGGACCCTATTCCGAAGATGCCCAAACAGCCCAGGGTTCAGAAGAAATAAGCTGGTATGGTTGGACAAAATTGATGGGGGAAAAGGCGATTCAGGAAATTGGTGGAGATTTCGCCATTGTCAGAATTTCATATCCTTTTCGCGCTTCATTTGAAAAACTTGATTTTGCCCGTAGCATTCTTCATCGGTATGACAAGGGCGAATTTTATCCAATGTTTACTGATCAATCGATTACCCCAACCTTTATTGATGAACTTGCCGAGGTTCTTAAAAAGATTTCGGAAGATAGGATTTCTGGTATCCATCATGTTGCCAGTAAAGAATTAACTACGCCCTTTGCTTTTGCCTCACATTTGATTTATAAATTTAGAAATGAAAGAGAAGTTGTTAAGACAGGATTGATGAGTGAATATTGTAAAAATCATCCAGGGGTGGCTCCAAGACCTCAATATGGTGGTCTTGAGACCCTGAAGACTCAAGAACGACTGAAGATGAGGTTTATGTCTTGGGCTGAAGCGATTGATGAACTTTATCTCCAAAATTCAGGCTTGAGAATTAGTTTTTAATAAGTCAGGTCTTCGTTTTTTGGTGATTTCTAAAGACTTTTTTTGGCGCCATTTATCTATCTTTTTATGATTCCCTGAAAGTAAAACTTCAGTTATTTTCCAACCCTTAAAATTGGCCGGGCGGGTGTATTGGGGATATTCCAATAAGTTTTCTGAAAAAGATTCCTTGCTTGAGGCTTCTGGTTTTATCAGAACGCCAGGAATCTGGCGAATAAGGGTGTCAATAATAATCATCGCCGGTAACTCCCCGCCGGTTAAAACATAATCGCCGATGGAGATTTCTTCATCAACAAGGTGTTTCTTAACCCTTTCGTCAACGCCCTCGTAATGGCCACAGATAAAAATCAAATGCTTTTCTTTGGCTAAATTTCCGGCTATTTTTTGGTTAAAAGTCCGACCGCGAGGATCCATTAAAATGACTTTCGAATTTTTGTTTTTTAAATCTCGTAAAGCTTTATAAATCGGTTCAACCATTAAAATCATTCCTGTTCCGCCACCAAAAGGACGATCATCAACGGTTTTTCTTTTATCTTTAGTCCATTTTCTTAAGTCGTGGGTCTGAATTTCGATTAAACCCTTTTTTTGCGCTCTTTTAATAATTGATTCATCAAAAGGGCCTTTAAACATCTTGGGAAATAAAGTCAGGATATCAATTTTCATCATACCTTAAATTTTATCACATTTTCTGATATGATATAATGCTATAAACATATGAAGATTTTAGTTGCCGGTGGAGCTGGTTTTATTGGTTCCCATCTTTGTGAAAAACTTCTCAAAAAAGGTTATGAGGTTTTTTGTGTTGATAATTTACTGACAGGTAATAAAAAAAATATTGAAAAATTTTTAAAAAATAAGAAATTCCATTTTATTAACTGGGATGTGACGGAAAGACCGCCGCAAGAAATCGCTGGCGAAAGGTTTAATGTCATTTTCCATTTAGCCAGTCCAGCCAGTCCCAATCCAGAAAGCCCCCTAAGCTATCTAAATTATCCGGCCGAAACTCTTTTTGTCAATTCTTTAGGAACTTATAATCTCTTAGAGTTAGCTAATCAGGATAAGGCCAAGTTTCTCTTTGCTTCAACTTCAGAGATTTATGGTGACCCGCAGATTTCACCTCAACCAGAAACTTATTGGGGGAATGTTAACCCCAGTGGAATAAGGTCTTGTTATGATGAAGCGAAACGTTTTGGTGAGGCAATGACGATGGTTTTTGTGAGAAAATTTAAAGTTGACGCTCGAATTGTGAGAATTTTTAATACTTATGGTCCAAAAATGGATAAAAATGACGGTCGGGTAATTGTTAATTTTATTAACCAGGTAATTAAAAATAAATCAATCACTGTTTATGGTAAAGGCCAACAAACAAGAAGTTTTTGCTATATTGATGATACCATTGAAGGTCTTTTGATGGCGATGTTTAAACCAAAAACAGGAGGGGAGATTTTTAATATTGGCAATGATGAGGAATACACGATTTTACAGTTGGCCCAGATAGTCATTAAACTCACCAAAAGCAAATCAAAAGTTGTCTTTAAGCCTTTACCGGTTGATGATCCCAGCAATCGTTGTCCCGATTTAAGTAAAGCTAAAAAGGCTTTAAATTTCAAAATTAAGACTTCCTTGAGGGAAGGATTGCTCAAAACAATAGAATATTTTAAACACGACGGGTATTAACTTATGAGCAAGATTGTTATCATTATCCCCACTTACAATGAAAAGGAAAACGCTGGGCGGATGATTGATGTTTTGGAAGAAGAAATTTTCCCCAAGATCAAAAACAATCAGATGGAGATTTTGGTGGTTGATGATAAATCTCCTGACGGGACAGCTGATGTTGTTCGTCAAAAAATGAAAGAATTCGAGAATATTACTCTTTCCTTAGGCGATAAAGAGGGTTTGGGGGCAGCTTATAAAAGAGGAATGCAATATGCGATGGAGAAAATGGAGGCTGGGGCGGTGATTGAGTTTGACGCTGATTTTCAACATGACCCAAAATATATTATTGATTTAATAGATAAATTTAATGAAGGTTATGATTATGTTATTGGTTCTCGTTTTATCAAAGGTGGTTCTTATCCCCAAGAGTGGAGCTTTTATCGTAAATTTTTGACTAAATACGGCGGGTTGTTTTCAAGAATTGTTTTGTTTTTCCCTAATATTAATAAAGTCAAAGATGTGTCTACAGGTTTAAAATTGACCCGTGTTAAAAATATTTTGGAGAAGGTTGATTTTTCCAAGATTGCCAATGATTTTGTTTATAAAACCCAAATACTTTACCAAATCGTTAATATGGGAGCCAAAGTCATTGAAATTCCCCTGCAATTTAAGCTTAGAGAAAGAGGGGAAACAAAGATGGGTTTTGAGACGGTTATTGGGACTTTCAGGGCCATCATTCTTCTTCGTTTAACTGACCCTAAAATTTTACATTTTATTAAATTTGGAACTGTTGGTTTTACTGGTTATTTGGTTAACGCTTTTTTCCTTTATCTTTTTGCCAAAATTGGTTTTTGGGAATGGGCAGCCTGGGCCACATCAACGGAGCTAGCCATTATCGCCAATTTTACCTTAAATAATTTGTGGACTTTTAGAGCCGAGAAGATAGGTGGCGCAAAGAGACTCTCTTATAAGTTTCTTCAGTTTAATTTAACTTCTAGCGGCGCTTTGCTTATTCAAACTAGCTTGGGGACTCTCGGTGTCGCTCTTTTTGGGCCTCAATATCGACAATTACTTTTGCCTTTCATTGTTCTTTTCTTAGTGATGCCTTACAACTATTTCATGGCGAATGTGGTTATTTGGAAGAGATGGAAGCTGCCCTTTTTAAAGAAACGATGACCAGTCAGCAATGGAGAGAGTATTGCCAGCGATAAAATTAATGCTATAAAGGAAAATCGGTAAAAGAATTATCGCCAAGGCAATTTTGAATTCTTTTTTAACCAGTAAAGGCTCAAAGGCAATTAACAAAAAAGGAACTAATGGCAGGCTATAGCGGGAAATATCACGGTGAGCGACAAAGAAAGTGGCGGCAAAGAAAATCGCGGTAAAAACAGCTAAATCATAACGCTTTTGTTTGAAAAGATAAATAACTCCGAGAACTCCTAAGAGGAAGATGTAAATAATTTCTTCCAACCAAAAAGTTCCTACCCAACGGGCACTGGCGTTGAAAACCTGAAAAGGCGGCCAAAAAATAGGATGAACATTAATGCCGGCATGGAAGTAAGCCCAAAAATCACCGTAGGCAAAACGATAGTAGGCAAAAAGGCCAAGCAGGGCTAAAGGAATTAAAAGCAAAGGATAAGCTTTCTTAAAAAGATTAACGAGAGTAATCATCGTCCTTTTTTTTAATTCCGGCCAATTTTTCACCAAAAGGAAGGCTATGTAGCCCAAGAAAAGTAAAATTCCTGGTGGTTTGGTTAGTTGGGTTAGGGCGCCGAAAATACCGGCCAGCCAATAATTTCCATGCCTACCGGCAGGCAGGTTTTTCTTAAAAAAGTAAAAAGAAACTAAAATAAGCAGAATAAACAAGGGTTCAGGCGAACCAATTGAGCGAACGACCAACCAACGGGCGGGAAAGAGAAGAAAAACAAAAGTCAGCCAGAGGGCTGATTTGGAATATTTAAATTCTTTCACAAACAGATAAAAAACAACCGCGGCTAAAACAGAAGAAATGAGGGCAACCGAAAGCATTGACCAAAGATAGCCAAAAACCGGGGAGAAAAGCCTAATCAACAACGGGTAAAGAGGGAAATGAGCTGCGTAGTAAATGGCTGGTAAAGGGAAAGAAAAGAGTTGCTCAATTATCTCCGGGCGATAAAAAGATTTGGCGATGACGGCATAATAGAGTCCGTCAAAGTTTTTCATAATGGTCGCCATGCCTTCACTCGGCAAAGGTATCCGCCAAAAACTGGTTAATCTTAGAAAAAAAGGAAGCCAAATAAGAAAGGTGGAAACCAGAGAGACAAAAGTGATTAAAAGGCAATCTCGTCCGGATTTTTTCATTAATATCTATCATAGCATAAATCAATTCTAAAAAATAATTCTTTATGCTATACTTTTGTAGATGAAGATAGTTGATAA
>Ga0210028_1004112_pt1 | contig 10720 bp, 12 predicted proteins | sample CryGeymeta201513_FD_185468 | JGI IMG/M metagenome (GOLD analysis project Ga0210028, IMG submission 185468) | Groundwater microbial communities from Crystal Geyser aquifers in Utah, USA - Crystal Geyser metaG 2015-13 (SPAdes) (version 2) | ecosystem: Environmental > Aquatic > Deep subsurface >...
TCTTTTGAAAGCAAGTGGAGCTTATCTTCACTCAGTGTTACCATATATTTACACTTTATAGGGTTTGATATGGTTTTGTCAAGAAGAGTGAACTGTTACCATAAAAGAGGCTAGTTGCACTTTTATGGATATATGTATATAATACATACCTAATTGTAAAAAGGGATAGGAAAGATACAATCAGTTTCGCAGTTGCGAGATATGGTGAGATTAATTTATGGGAAAGCATGTTGAAATCCAGTCACTACTTGGCAAAGAGGCCTCTCTCCTCCACAATATTACAGATGAGCAACTGTTAAATACACTCAATTGTCCAGGCTTCAGCACTATATTCAAACCTGAATCTCTTCAATTTATTAACAACAAGTATGGGCCACAGCAAATGATTCATACGGGAGCACAATCATACATTAGAAGAGGACATATTATCGGACAGGATGGTAATGATTATTCAGTTTCTCTTATTAGGGACCTTGATAATGCAGGAGTTGTCATCACCGCTCCAGATAATAATCAACTAGCAAAAGTGATGTTTAGAGATAGACATAATGATGGGACATTAGAATCTACTCCTCCCAAATTTTTACGTTCCCTCGGTAACTACAGCGGTCCCATACCAGGTAGATCCTTAGGTATTGGGTCAACTCCCTGGTGCTATACCTTTAAAGGTGATAAACAACCATCTGGGCGCAAATCAGTTGAATTTTCTATTGTATCATCCAGTCCAGAAGCAAAATTAGTAGATTTACTGACAAAAAAGCAAGATAGGTTATCAGTAGACGCGAATGAATTGTCAATTTTTATTGATGATCCTTTTGAATATATTCCAACGGCAGGAAATATCACTCCTGATAATATAGATTACTGGTGGACTTTATGGTGGCATGTAGTACAAAGAGGAATAAGAGGTAAGGAGATCCCGTATCCAGGACAGTTATCTAAAGTCGGCTTTAAAGGTTTTTTCCGTCATGTCCTGTCTAATGCAAAAGAGTTGCTTCAACCACAAGGGTTTACTCATTTGTCAGGAATTCCTACATGGAAATATGTTTGGGATATGAATTTGTCTCATGGTTTTCTACCCGATGATCCCGAACAACATCAAGAGGCTGTTGATTTTTTTGAAAGGATGCGTACTATTGAACTGCCTGATGGGAAAAAACTCAGTGATATTGATCCTAGAAGCAGTTTGCATTCTTGGATTGCGGTAGCCCCCTTTGCAATGCAACTTGACCCTCAATATCAACCAAAATTGAAAATAGATCATAAATATACAAATGGAGATTTTGATAAACTTTTTAAATCAATGCAAGAAACTCTTGTTACAGAAGACAAAGCGGAAGTGCATACATATCCTTTTTATCCTGGAAGAAACTTGTGGCATTCGTTAGACTTAAAGAATATAAACCCATGAATATCTTAACCGATAAAAAAAAACTAAACGAACTAGCTGAGCTCGGGTGGCAAGAGGTGAAGACGACAGATTATATCGCTACGCAGCTGAAAGTAAAACCACTCAAGAGAGGGTTCGGAAATGGAAATACAGGACTTCTGTATAAAATAGGAAATGGAACTAATGCTATTCTTCTCCGAGCTGATATTGACGCACTTAAGACAGCAAATGGAATAAAACACACGTGTGGACATTCAACGCATATGGCAAGCCTTATGGGAGTCGTAAAAGATACTCTCCAATTTGAAAAAGAACTTTCAAAGCAAAATAAATCAATTTATTTTTTATTTCAACCAGCTGAAGAAACATTTCCTTCAGGGGGGAAAGCATTTGTTGACGAATGTCCTGAGATACTAAAAGAAATAAAATCAGCGTATGCCATCCACGTACGTCCCCATATGAAACTGGGAATGATCGGTTTGCAGCCAGGAACTATATGGGCGCAAGGTGACTATATGGAGATTGAGGTTACGGGTAAAATGATTCATATTAAAAATAATCTCGATTCTATCGATGCCATATATGCTTCTTCACTCATTGTTGGAGGTATTAAAAAAATTCAAAAGGCACACAAATCTATTCGAGTTGGGATAGGTGTCATTTCCGGAGGAAGACAGACAAATACTGTTGCCGATTATGTCATTCTTAAAGGCGACATACGATTACCCAACACTCACATAAAGATAATTATTAAGGAGGAAATCAAAGAACTCATCAAACTGACAGAACAAAAAACGAAGACGATCATTACTTTGCATTATTTTGATGGAACCCCCCCCGTCATAAACAATTCTCATACAACAAGCCAAATCGTACGATATTTTCAAACTCGTCCAGATGTATCCTTTAAGCTGCAAACTTCGGGACTGTTTTCCTATGGGTGTGAAGATTTTGCGTATATTTCGGAGAAAGTGCCTTCAACAATTGCCCTTATTGGGACAGGTGGTACTTATGATCTGCATGAAGAAAACTGCACTATTTCGGATCAGGGAACTATCAACGCCTATCTTTATTTCAAAACACTTGTAGATTGGTTTGTGCAAAGCTAATAACTCTTGCAAATAAGGAGAGTCACCATTATAATGTATAGCTATGGAAGAAAAAAAATATAACCAGAAGGAAATAGAAAAATTATTTGAAGCAGGAGCCCATCTTGGTCATAAAAAGAACAGACTTCACCCAAAAGCAAAGAAATATGTTTACAAGATGGTCAATGGCGTAGCTGTGATAGATCTCACGCTAACTGCTGAGCAGCTACATACTGCAAAGGCATACTTGATGGAAGCTGCCAAAAATGGAAAAAACTTATTGGTAGTAGGCACAAAAAGAGTCGCAAGCCAGTTTGTTCAGGACTATTGCAAAGAACATGGGATTCCTCACATTACAACCAAATGGATGCCAGGACTCCTTACCAACTTTGAAACATTGGTAAAAAATACGAAAAAAATGCTTGATTATGAACAGCAAAAAGCGGATGGCACATGGGAACAGTTCGTTAAGCACGAAAGAACCAAGATGCAAAAAGACCTCAACAGACTGAAAAGACTTTACGGGGGAATTGCGGAAATGAAGAGAAAACCCGATGTCCTTTTTATCATTGATATCAAACGGGAGAAAAATGCACTGAAGGAAGCAAAACAAAATGGCATTCCAGTCATCGCGATTACCGATACTAATACGAATCCCGATACCGTTGATTACCCGGTAGTGGCTAACGATGATTCTCCAACATCTGCGCATTATGTAATCGAATCTATCCTGTCCGCATATACTGTCGAAAAAGGAGAAGAAGCAAAGGCAACCAAACCAAAAGAAGTTCAAGCCTCCTCCGCTAAAGCTTCCCACTCCGCCGAGGCTACGAGGGACAAGTCGGCGGCCAAGGAAGAAGTAAAAAAGCCAAAAAAAACAGTGAAGAAAGCAGCGGTAAAAAAGGAAGTTAAGGACTAAACCCTTAATATCATTAGTAATTTGTCATTTGTCTTCGTATGTCCATAGATCTCGTTAAACTTAAAGAACTTCGTGGAAAAACAGGGGTGTCTTTTGCCCTATGCAAGAAAGCACTTGAACAGACAAATAATGATATCCCTTCCGCAATGAAGAAACTCCAAGAACTTGCGGGAGAAAAGATTGAGGAAAAGTCAAAAAGATCTGCTTCAGCGGGGGGAATTTTTAGTTATATTCACCACAATAAAAAAATCGCTGCTTTGGTTGAATTAGCATCAGAAACAGATTTCGTATCTGGGAATATTGATTTTCAGAAAGTTGGACAAGAGCTCGCACTCCACATTGCATCCATGCCATCAAAAACAGTGGAGGAATTATTGGAACAGGAGTATGTAAGAGATCCAAGCAAGAAAATAAAAGATCTCATAAAAGAAGCGGTGCTCAAATTCGGAGAAAATATAAAAGTAAACAGATTCCTGAGGTGGGAATTGGGACTTTGAAGCTTGTAGCTTATATACGTTTTTTTGTGTCATTCTGAACGAAGTGAAGAATCTAGCGAAGCGTTACACACTTCAGGATGACAAAAGTTTTAAGTTATAATATATATAATGGATCTTTCCGGTTTTAAGACAAATATACAACTTACAATTACGGCTCTCAAAGAGGAGCTCAAATCTATCCGTACCGGAAGAGCCAATCCGGCAATGGTTGAGGATTTGATTGTCGAAGCATATGGCGGTTCTACGAAGTTGCGACTCAAAGAGCTCTCAACAATAACCACAGATGGCGCAAGCGCCCTGCTTATCGCTCCGTTTGATCCTTCGACAATAATAGATATAGAAAAAGCCATATTGAAATCTCCTCTCGGAGTGAGTCCACAAACTCAAGGAACAAGAATTACTATCCGTATCCCCCCTATGTCTCAGGAACAGAGAGATAAATATGTAAAACTTGTAGGACAAATGATTGAAGAAAAAAGGTCCATCGTGAGAAATCACCGCGATGATGTTCGCAAGAAGGTGAGAGATGAATTTGATGAAAAAAATCTCACCGAAGATGACAAATATAGATTGGAAAAAGAAATCGATACCCTCACGCAAAAAGCGAATGAAGATATCGCCTCCGTAAAAGCTGCAAAAGATAGCGAAATACAACAGGTGTAAAGCTGAATGCGAAAAGCCTAAAGCTAAAAGATTGCCTTAAATAAAAGATATTCCTGTATAATTAAAACTCAAGCTTTCAACTTTAATCTTTAAGCTTTAAACTCAAATATGTTTTCTCTTATTATTTTCCTTTTAATCCTCAGTTTTCTTGTCCTCATTCATGAATTTGGACACTTCTTAATGGCAAAGTTAAATGGGGTGCGCGTAGAGGAATTTGCAATTGGTTTTCCCCCACGACTTTTTACTATTAAATATGGAGAAACAAATTATTCCATCAATATTTTTCCTCTTGGCGGTTATGTCAAGTTGTTTGGGGAGGAATATCAAGAGGTTGAGACAGCAAAAATTCAAGTTCCAAATTCAAATTCAAATAGGGCATTCGCATTCAAAAAACCGTATCAAAAGGCTCTTATTGTCGCCGCTGGTGTCGTGATGAATCTTTTGTTCGGCGTGTTTATCCTATATGGTTTGCTTGCCTTTAACGGATTCAAATCAGATCCACTTCCTCTCATATTTCCGCACAACTTTACGTTCGGCACCCAGGAAGGAAGGGTTATCGCAACCCATTTGGTAAAGGGCTCCCCCGCAGAGAAAGCAGGCCTTCAACCAGAGGATATTATTTCCTCTTATTCAATCGAATTTGAAAATACAACTTCAACACTCACTTCAGCCAATCAATTAATCGCAATGATCAAAAAATCTCCCGGGAAGAAAATATATTTGGAGACTATCAATCTTAAGGATGGAAAAATGAAAACGATTTCTGTCATGCCCCAATACAATAAAGAATTAAAAAGGGCAATAATCGGTGTCAATCTCATCGACGGAATAGTACTTTCATATACAAGTCCAACCAATAAAATATTCTCAGGTCTCATGCATTCTTATAACATTCTTGAATATAATTTCAGCGTAATAGGACAGTTGATTAGCGTTGCGGTGAAGGAAAAAACAACTGCTCCCGTGTCTGGCGCTGTCTCTGGGCCTATCGGCATTTATGGAGTCATAAACGACATGGTTCAGTCATCGGGTGAAATGATTGTGAAAAATCTCCTTAATTTAATGGCATTGCTTTCATTATCTCTTGGAGTCATGAATATCCTTCCCTTTCCAGCCCTTGACGGAGGAAGAATGGTTTTTGTGGTCTATGAATGGATTACAGGCAAGGCGGTTCATAAAAAAGTAGAGAGTATCACCAATATAGCCGGTTTCGCATTACTAATGGGTCTGGCAGTGTTGGTTTCAATAAATGACATACTGAGATTGTTTAGATAGGCTATTCTGTGTCATTCCCGCGAAGGCGGGAATCCAGTCGACGATAACCTTTTTGAATTGAAAATTAATAGTCTGGATCCCTGCCTCTGCAGGAATGACAGACAGATAGCGATTTCAAAACTTTTAATTTTGATTTTAATTTGATATTTGTTATTTGAAATTTGTAATTTACGCTTGTATACTAAATCATGGAAAACACCTACAAAAATATAACCGTTTCCGGAATGGTGGCAGTTGGTACGACCACTCTTTCGAGAAATCTTCAAACCATTCTTGGTTGGAAGCATATCAATGCCGGATTTATTCAAAGAGAATATGACCGTATGCATAATATCCATGAAAATAAGCAGGGAGCTGCGGCACGTCCCGATTCTCATGAACAGGAAATTGAGGCTATGACGAAAAGAATGCTGGTAACTGAAAAAAATCTCATCTATGAAGCATGGCTCTCTGGTTTTGTAGCACAAAATATCTCCGGAGTATTAAAAGTACTTGTATATTGCTCTCATGATGATGTGCGTATAGATAGAGTGGTAAATAGGGAAAATATATCAGTTGATGACGCAAAAACATGGATCAAGCAGCGAGAATCGGAAAATATCACCAAATGGAAAAAATTATACGGCGATTACGACTTTTGGGATTCAAAATATTACGATCTTGCTGTAGATACATATAGATGCGGACCCATGGAGACAGTGGGAAAAGTACTTGATAAGCTGAAATATAAAGGAGCATTTAATAAGTAAATTAAAAAAGTAATATGTGTCATTCTGAGTGACTCAATTTACATACGAAGAATCTTAAAGTGTTTACAAAAATAACCATCTCGGGTAAAATCTGCACAGGAAAATCTTCCGTCTTTCATGAACTTCAAAAAAAACTTAATTGGCCCACATTTTCCTCAGGGTCATACTTTCGGGAGTACGCAAAAATACATCATCTTGAATTAAATAACGCGGAAGAACAAACAGATAAACTTACGCATAAAGTGGACGGAATGGTTGAAAAAATGCTTCGCAAACCAGGGCATTTGTTGTTGGACGCATGGCTGGGAGGAATCCTTGCGGATGGTAACCGTGAAGTGTTAAAAGTACTACTTATTACGGATGATGAAATACGATTTAATCGGTTTGCACACAGGGAAAATATATCTTTTGAGGAGGCAAAGAATGAAGTGTCCCTTCGCGACTCCAGCTGGTTTGAAAAAGTAAAAAAAATACATAACAGAAGCGATTTTTTTGATGAAAGGAATTATGATATGGTAATTGACACATCAACCTTAACCGTAAATTATATTGTTCAGAGTATCCTTTCAAAACTTCCCCCTAGTCACCAACCACTCACCACTGTATAATACATACATGCGTTACTCAAAACTCTTTGGGAAAACAGTCCGTGAAGCACCGTCTGATGCGACAATGGACTCCTACAAACTCCTGTATCAAGCGGGTTATATCCGAGAATCTACAGCCGGACGTTTTTTCTTTTTGCCTCTTGGTATGAAAATCCAACAGAATATTATGAAAATTGTGAAGGAAGAAATGGATAGGGCTGGAGCCCAAGAAATGGTTTCCCCCGTCCTTCATCCCCTAGAACTATGGAAAGAAACAAATAGGACAAACACTGCAGGATTTGAACTGATGAGAATCAAAGATAGGCGAGGAGCTGAGTTTGCGCTGGGTGGGACTGCGGAGGAAATGTTTGTAGATGTGATTCGTAAATTTCAGATAAGCTACAAGGAACTGCCCATTAATATCTACCAATTTTCTTCCAAGTTTCGCGATGAATTACGAGCACGGGGAGGACTATTGCGTGTGCGTGAATTCATCATGAAAGATGCTTATTCATTTGATGTAAGTGAAGCGGAGTTTAAGAAAGAATATAAAAATATGGGAGATACTTATACCCGCATTTTTAAGAGACTTGGATTAAATACGGTCGTTGTAGAGTCCGACGGGGGATATATTGGAGGAGAATACTGTCATGAGTATGTTGTTGATTCTCCTATCGGTGAAACGAACTATTTAACTAACGATGAGGGTTCCTATAATGCACATGAAGAAGTTGCTCTGTTTGATCAGGAGGACGTAAATAGTTCTGAAAAGATGAAATCTATCGAAGAAGTCGAGGCAGTGCGTGGAACAACCATGGAAGATGGAGTAAAGTTGCACAAAATGCCCCTCTCGCATCAAATTAAGGATGTCCTCTTTGTCGATGAAAGGGGCCGATTTATTTTAGCGATCCTACGAGGTGACTTTGATGCAAATGAAATCAAATTGAAGCATCTGGTTAAAGCGGTGACACTTCGCCATGCAACGGCAGAAGAAATAAGAGAAAAATTACATAGCGAACCTGGTTTTATTTCCCCTGTCAAGATTCATGACATTGCGGAAAAAAACGTCGAACTCATAGTTGTGGTAGACAGTTCGCTCAAAACAGTGAAAAATGCCTATGGAGGAGCCAATAAACGCAATAGAGATTTACTCAACGTAAACTATGGTCGAGATTATACCCCAGACATTGAGGGAGATATTGCAATGGCAAAAGAAGGGTGTATGAAAGATGGAAAGAAACTCAAGATGAAAAAAGGGATTGAAGTAGGAAATATTTTCCAACTGGGATACCACTACACGAAACTCATGAAGAATGCTTTATTTATGGATAAAGACGGCAAAGAAAAACCATACTATATGGGGTGTTATGGGATCGGTATCGGGCGAACAATGGCAACCATAGTTGAGCAATGCCATGACGAACGGGGAATTGTATGGCCAGTAAACATTGCTCCCTATAAAGTCCACTTTATCGCAATTGGGAAAGACTCAGTCATTTTTGAAAAGGCCGCAGCACTAGTTGTCAAATTGGAAGCCAGAGGAATCGAAGTACTCTATGACGACCGTATTGATGTTTCTCCAGGAGCAAAATTTGCCGATGCAGATCTTATCGGTTGCCCCTATCGTCTTGTCATTTCACCCAAGACGGGGGACAAAATCGAGTTCAAGAAAAGAACAGAAAAAGAAACAAAACTGGTTACCACTGAAGAATTAATGAAGTTACTTTAAATCTCAAAGTGTTTGTCATTCCTGCGGAGGCAGGAATCCAGACTAACTGGATCCCCGCCTTTTGACCAAAGGTCAATCGCCCTTTGGACGACGCGGGGATGACGGTAATGCATTGATAATTCGAAGCAGTGTGCCAATCACGCGGACCTTTATGCGGTGGCAGGTTGAGGGCGAGGCGGGAGAAACGATGCATAACGGCGCCGCTGATGGCACATGCGAGAATTAAAATAAATAAACCTATGAAAACAATTGTCACCCATATTTTTCCCGACCTTGATGCAATAACCAGCGCTTGGCTTCTCACTCGCTATCTCCCTGAATGGGAAGATGCTGAAATAGTATTTACTCCCCAACAAAAAAACTGGAATAATGTTGTACCTGACTCAAACCCAGACATTCTTTATTGTGATACAGGATGCGGCAAATTTGATCACCACCAGATCCAGGAACGTACCTGCGCTAGTAGACGTATATTAGACTATCTCATAATGCAAGACCATGTGTCAGGAAAGAACAAAGAACCTCTCCTTCGAATCATAAATTACGTCAACGAAATCGATAATTTTGGTGAGGTTAATTACCCGGATCCTACTTCTGATAAGTATGAATTCTGTTTGCATCAACTGATAAAGGGATTGAAGAAAGAGGGAATGTCCGACTTGACTCTTGTTCAAACGGTGTTTCCTTTATTGGACGGGGTGTTGCAGCTTTTTATCTATAAACTGAAGGCAGAAGCCGCAATCGCCAAGGGATTCGTCTTCGATTCAAAATACGGGAAATCGCTTGCCATGAGCACATCAAATGATGAAGCCATGCGTTTGGCACAGAAAAAAGGGTTTAGCCTCGTTGTAATGAAGGATGCCATAAAGAAGACAGCGAGGATCAAAACCTTGCCTTCACCCGAATTAGATTTGACGCCTGTTTATGAAAAAATAATGAAAATCGATAGCAGGGGAACGTGGTTCCTCCATATCCTCAAGAATATGTTGTTGAACGGCTCTTCACGCACGCCTGATTCAATTCCCACACCTCTTAGTCTCCAAAAACTCATTGAAATAATCAAAGAAGTGTAATACAATATATGTAGGGAAATTCAAGTTCTAAATTCAAATTCAACTTCGTGTAGTGTCTTTTTGCCTATTTGAATTTTAATTTGAAATTTTGATTTTATTTTATTTTGAGGAGGTGTATATATAATGGTTGTTATATTCAAGAAAAAAGGAGAAACCAAAGACGCAATTTTCAGAAAATTCTCTCGCATGTTTATGGATGAGAATATTGTTGATGAATTGAGAAAGAAGCAATATTACAAAAAGCCATCCTTGCGATTGAAAGATGAGGCTAAAGAGCGTATTCGTCTGCGTGCACGTAGACGTAGATTTGCATTGTCTACTAAAAAAGAAAGGTCGGCAATGCACCATAGGTAAGTCTTTTATGATACATATCATCACCTCGTCTCGGTATCTTATCGATAGAAAGCGAATTAGGGTTTGTGTGGAAAAAACAGCCACACAACTGCAGATTGATCCCTCACTTTCAGTCACTATCATATTCGTGGGGAAAAACAAGATGAGGAGCATTGCATCAACCTATAAACATGAAGATATTGCTCTTCCTGTCTTGGCTTTTCCCTACAGAACCGATACAGCAATGGGCGAGCCGCTTCTTGGCGAAATATTTTTATGCTACCCACAAGTGGTCTTATTGGCTGCAGAACGAAATAAACGACTTGACGCCCTCATTGACGAACTTATCGTTCATGCGATTAAAAATCTTCTCAAATAATGAATCCACTTCTCAAAGTCGACCAATTAGCAAAGGAT
>Ga0210028_1004115_pt1 | contig 10716 bp, 9 predicted proteins | sample CryGeymeta201513_FD_185468 | JGI IMG/M metagenome (GOLD analysis project Ga0210028, IMG submission 185468) | Groundwater microbial communities from Crystal Geyser aquifers in Utah, USA - Crystal Geyser metaG 2015-13 (SPAdes) (version 2) | ecosystem: Environmental > Aquatic > Deep subsurface >...
AGATGGTGCTGTGGTGCGGTTCATTCCAGACCACTTTGACACCGCTGTGGCGCTTGTGGCCGGTGTTCCCATGCCGTGCCCAACCGGCCTGACCTGTCCAGCCCAATACAACGGCTTTGCGTATTCTGGGCAGGGTGTGCCGTTGACCATCACCGCAAAAAATGGTTTGAGCACGCCGACCACCACGGTGAACTACAACTACAGCGCTACGGCTGCTGACTCGTTTTCAAAGGCGGTGACTTTGAGTGCCGTTGCATCGGTCGGTGGCTCTGCCATGGTGACAACGGCACCAGGTGGGGGCGCCAGTTCGGTTGCCGTGCCGGCAAGCAGTTTTGCCCTGGGCACGACGCCACCGACAACGCTGGCTTACCCCGTATTTACTTTTGCAGCAACACCTACGGTGCCGACAGATGTGTATTGGCGCGCGATTGAGACAGCTCCCGCTGGCGACGGCGTTTCGTCGTTGCGCGCAACGTCGGCAAGCTCGGTTGAGGGGGGTGTCAAGGTGGTCAGTGGCCGTATTCGCTTGCCCAATGCCTATGGTTCTGAGCGGCTCGGACTGCCTATGGCGGCTACGGTGCAGTACTTCGATGCCTTGAGCCATTGGGTGACCAGTGGCACTGACAGCGCCACTGCATTTGCCATTGCGACCCCGGTCATCATCAAAGGGCCGTTGGTGTTGGCGAACCTGACTCCAACGGTGTCTGCAGACACCTGTGCCTCTTCAGTGGTGTTTTGCAAAGGGCTAAAAACAATCATTTGGGACTCCGCCAATGTTTCGGGCAGTGCGGATATCACCGTCACAGCGCCCAGCTGGCTACAGTACCCTTGGACTAGCACTACGGCAACCAGTCCCACAGCCCGCGCCACCTTTGGCATCTACAAATCCCCCCTGATCTACCGCCGTGAAAACTACTGAAAGCGGTCATTTACAAGACATTTATGGGGTTAGCCCTTGGCTAGTTTGCCAGAACAGCTACTAAAATATGAGCAAAATCGCTTTGTGTATTCTTGCCTTATGTTAGCTACCAATATATTTTCGAAATTGCTGCTGAAACTGGAGGCTGCCTGACCATGCGTTGGCCTTGGCAGCGTCAAACTTCAGGTGATCTTCTGGTGTGCTCCTGGGAGTCCCAAACTCTGGCCTATGTGTTGGCAACGCCCCAGGCCAGTGGTGTGTGGGCCATCTCCAAACTGGGCACGCTGGCCCAGGGCTCAGACACCTTGCCAGGTTTTCAACAGCGTCTTAAAGACCTGGGCTTGAAAGGGCTGCAAGCGGTCATGCTGCTGCGTGCAGACCAATACCAGTTTTTGCAAATTGAAACCCCAAAAGTGCCACCTGAAGAGTTGCGCGCTGCGGCGCGATACCAAGTGCGTGACATGCTAAAGACGCATGTGGACGATGTCACTATTGATGTAGTGCAGGTGGGTGACGAACTGCACCAGAGCAGCAACCGGCATTCGTTTGTGGTGGCCGCCCTCAACTCGGTGGTGCATGATGTCTTGGAATTTTCCCAGGCCATGGACTGGCGTGTGTCGGTGATTGACATTCAGGAAATGTCGCTACGCAACCTTCAGTGTGCATTGAGCAAACAGGGTGAAGCCGCAGACCGAGCCCACGCCGCGTTGGTGTTAATACCGGGGCAGCAGGCCTTGCTGACCATCAGTGCCAATGATGAGCTTTTTTATACCCGCCGCTTTGATGTACCTGAGGGTTTTTTGACCACTGTCTGGGGTCAAGGTGTGGCCGAAGTGTTACCCGTGGATGGCTTTACACCGGTAGAAGAATATGTGCCGTCTTATGGCGCAGGTGATTTGTCGCTGGGCGAAGACTTTTCTGCTGCTCACGCCGTGGCATCGGTCAATAGAGACAACTTTCATGCAGAAGACGATCCGGCGCAGCGCCTGCTGGTGGAAGTGCAGCGTTCTTTGGATGTATGGGATCGCACCTGGTCGAGTTTGCCCTTGAGTGGTTTGCGGGTGTATGCCGGTGAACGCTCGGTTGAATTGGCGCGTTGGCTGACAATGCAACTGGGTCAAAACACGGTGGCATTTGACGTGGGTGCGATGTTTGTCGGGTTTGATGCCGCACCGGTTGAACAGCAAGCCATATGTTTGCCCTTGCTCGGTGTTTTCTTGCGCACGGAGGGCGTCCGGGCTTAGCGTTTGGGCGCTCAGACACAGCTTTACCATGGTTCAACAAGTCAATCTTTGTTTTCCAATTTTGCGCAAGCAAAAAACCCCGTTCACCGGGCAGACTTTGTTACAGGCTTGGTTGATTTTGCTGGTGTTAGGTGGCGTGGTGGGTGTCGCATGGATTTGGAATTTGAAACAGGCCAGTGCCAGCCTGAGCGCTACGCTGGCTACACAAAGCACTGAACTTGAAGCTTTACGCGCAGCCTTGGTCGAAAATCAAACGGGTGAAGCACCGGCGCAAACTGATGCTGAACGCACATTGGTGCAACGCAGCGCAGCGCTTGAACGCCGCGTGGCGGTGCTTGCAGCCTTGCAGCAAGGGCATTTTCAGCCTGGTTTTGGCCAGGCCGCACGCTTGCAATTGGTCGCTCGCACCATTCCTCCAGAAGCCTGGGTGACGCAAATCACGGCGAATGAACGGGCTTTGGAAGTGACCGGATTTACCCTTGAGCCAGCGGTGCTGACCACTTGGGTCAACCGCTTGTCAGAAAGCCCCTTGTTGCAAGGTCAGACCTTGAGCAGCGTCACGGTCGAACAGGTCAAACCAGAAGCTTTGTTGACTGCAGCGGTGGTCACAGGTGAGTCTGGTGCAGCACCAGCGCCTGAGCTGGCCAAACCAGTGATCTGGTCGTTTACCTTACTCAGCAACATGGCATCACCTGTGGTTATACAGGGTACTAAACCATGAAGAAGTCTTTACAAACCCTGATCTCACGGCTTGATGCTTTGAGTCAACGTGAACGCATTTTTTTGTTTGCTTCGGTGGTGCTTAGCAGCGCGGCGCTGTTTGATGTGTTGTGGCTATCGCCTGCGCAAACGGCACATCAACAGATGGTGTTGCGTTTGGACAAGCAAAACATTGAACTCGAAAGCCTGCGCGAACAGGTCAAAGCCAGCGCCAAGACGGATGCGATGCCAGCCTCTGTAGAGCAGCAATTGCAGCATTTGCAGTTGCAAATTGAACAAACCGATCAGGCTGTGCGTGAATTGCTGCCGCCCGCGCAAGGTACACCGCTGGAACAAGCCTTGACGCATTTGTTGCGGCGCTATCAGGGGTTGATGCTGGTCAATACATCGGTGCTGGCCCCTGAAGTGGCTGACCCCGGCAACCCCAAGTCAACCGGCTTGCCTGAAGGGCTGACACGTCAAGGTGTGGCCATCACGGTGGCAGGTGCTTACCCTGACCTGAACCGTTTTGTCAGTACCCTGGAGCTTGACATGCCTTATGTACGCTGGGGTGAGATGAACCTCAAAAGCGTCAATGGACTGACTGAGCTGACGTTGCAGTTGTTTTTGTTGACCGAGGTGGCGAAATGAGCGCGGCCTTAGGCTGCAGTCAAGTCGGTTGCGGCATCGGCTTGATGCTGGCGCTGGGGTTGTTCACACCGCTGCTTGCTCAGAGCTTGCGTGACCCCACTGTGCCGCCTGCTGCTGTGACCCCGGCAGCTGCTGGCGATGCACATGGCGTGGTTACGGTTCAGTCAGGTGCTGTGGCGGTGTTGGTGCGTAACGGGACACCTTATCTGGTAGTGGGAACCCGCTTGTATGCCAAAGGCCAAAAGGTAGGCTTGGCTAGCATTGAGCGCATCACCGAGACCGAAGTCTGGCTGCGAGAAGAGGGTAGCCTGCGCAAAGTACCGGTGTTTGGTGGCATTGAACGACATGTCAGCCAAGCTGTTACCGCTGTTAAAACACCATTGAAGCCTGTTCGCAAAACAGTGCCATCTAAACCATAAGGTCTTTATTTATGACACTGAAAGCGTTCACTCTGGTAGTTGTTTCCATAGGACTGGGTTTGCTGGCAGGGTGCGCATCTGACCGCCCCTTGCGTACACCTGAAGTGTCTCAGGTGATACGTACTGAATTGCATCCACCTGAAGCACCGAAAACCATTGTTGCAGTGCCCGCAAGTATCAGTGAGGCGCTGGCCGAGCCTGTACCTGCCGTGGCTGCACCTGCGCCAGAGCCACGCCTGGACTTGCTGGTGAACAATGCCCAGGCGCGAGAGGTGTTTCTGGCCATTGTGGCCGACACCCGCTACAGCATGATGATGCACCCCGATGTGTCTGGTACGTTGTCGGTGACGTTGCGCGGTGTCACGGTGACTGAGGCGCTGGAAGCGATTCGCGATGTCTACGGTTTTGATTTCAAAATAGACGGCCGTCGCATTACCGTTTACGCACCCAGCATGCAGACACGTATTTTTACAGTCAACTACCTGCATTCGCAACGCGTTGGCAACAGTGAATTGCGCGTTGCACCAGGCGCATCGCTCCAGGCCTCAGGCGGTGGTTCAAATGGCGCATCGAGCTCCACGACCGCAGCGACAGGTGCACAGACCGGGGAAGGCAGCAGTGTCAGCACCAGTTCAAAAACCGATTTTTGGGCAGAAATGGCCAATGCTGTTCAGGGTTTGATTGCGGGCAATAAAGACAGTAGTGTGGTGGTCAGCCCGCAAGCGGGCATCATGGCCGTGCGTGCCATGCCTGATGAATTGCGGCAGGTAGATGCTTTTTTGAGGGCAGCACAAATTGCTATTGAACGACAAGTGATGCTTGAAGCCAAAATTGTCGAGGTTGAGCTACGAGATGGTTACCAAAGTGGCATCGATTGGTCAGCATTAAAAAATGGTGGTGGTTCCACACGTGCGGTAGGGGTGATTGGTGGCAGCACCAGCAACTCTTCCAATACCCTGGTGAGCGGGGTTCAGTCAAATCTACCTGGTTTTTCTGCAGGTGCCGCCCTTTTGGCTGACAGTGTGGCATTGCCCGCGGCTGGTGCCGGACTGTTTGGCCTGGCGTTTGCCACCGATGGCTTTCAAGCTGTGCTGGGATTCTTAGAGACTCAGGGCGACATTCAAATCTTGTCCAGCCCGCGCATTGCCACGCTCAACAACCAAAAGGCGGTGCTGAAAGTGGGCTCCGAAGATTTTTTTGTGACCAATGTGTCGGGTGGGTCTAACAACACCAGCAGCAACGGATCGACAGGCAGCACAAGCACCTTGCCGTCGATCACTTTGTCGCCTTTTTTCTCAGGCATTTCTTTGGATGTCACTCCGCAAATTGATGGTGGCAAAAATATCATGTTGCATGTGCATCCTTCGGTAACCAAAGTAAATGAAAAATCCAAACAAATCGATTTGGGCAGTGCGGGTAACTTTACCTTGCCGTTGGCCTCCAGTAGCATGAACGAGTCAGACACCCTGGTGCGCATTCAGGACGGCAACATCGTTGCCATTGGGGGGTTGATGCAAATTGAGTCTAGCCGTCGCTCTTCTGGCTTGCCTGGCACCAGCGACCTGGGCTTCTTCTCCAACTTATTGGGCAACAAAGCCAATAACGGGCGCAAGAAAGAAGTGGTGGTGCTGATCAAGCCCTCCATCATCCGCACCGCGCAAGACTGGGAGGCTCAAACCCGCCGTTCCCGAGAGGCGCTCGATGGCATGGATGCCGTGCGCGCACGGGTGATCCGCATCGACGGCTCGGTGGACACCCTGCCAGGCAAAAATACGGCTCAGTGATGTACCTAAGGCATTTTGCCTTGCGTGAGGCACCGTTTTCGATCACGCCGGACAGTGCCTTTTACTACCCTCATGAGGGTGCTCAGGCGGCGCTGAACACTTTGCTTGTGGCGCTGCGCAGCGGCGAAGGCTTTGTCAAAATTGTGGGGGAAGTCGGCTGCGGCAAAACTGTGTTGTGTCGTCAGTTGCTCAAATCTCTACAAGGTAAATGCGTGACCGCCTACATTCCCAACCCTGACATGGGGCCAGACGATTTGCTGCATTCGCTGTGCCATGAGCTGGGGGTGGAGGTGGCTCCGCAAGCCAGTCGACACCAGGTGTTGACCGCTTTGCATGCATGCCTGATCCGGCACGCGCAGGTGGGGCATGCGGTAGTGGTTTGTATTGACGAGGCGCAAGCCATTCCCGTGCCCACCGTGGAGAGCCTGCGCCTGCTCTCCAACCTTGAAACCGAAAAACGCAAGCTGCTGCAGCTGGTCTTGCTTGGACAACCCGAGCTGGATGAGAAATTGCAGCGGCCTGAAATTCGCCAGCTGTTGCAGCGCATCACTTTCAGCGAGTATTTGGGGCCCATGCCGCCCCGGCGTGTGGCCTCGTACTTAATCCACCGATTGACCAAGGCTGCGCTGGATGAAGCCACCGACACCCATGTGTTCGAACCGGCAGCGGCAACAGCCATTGCGGCTTTTAGCGGTGGTGTGCCACGCTTGGTGAACGTGCTGGCGCATAAATGCTTGATGCTGAGTTATGGTGAAAACGAGCACCGTATTGGTGTGCGCCACGTCCGCCTGGCTGCCGCAGACACACCCGGGGTGACGCACCGGCCTGCGCGCTGGCGGCTCTGGTGGGATCGGTTTTAGCTTGTCGCCTGGAGAATTATTGTGAGTGTGATTAACAAAATGTTGCGTGATCTGGACGAGCGCCATTCCGACGGTTCAGCATCTAAAACTGGGCGCAGTGCAGGGGTGACATGGGGTACAGTGCCGCTGGCTGAGGAGTCTGTCATGGTCAAACCTGCATCCATGTTGCGGCGAGGCGCATGGGGCGGCGGTTTGCTTTTGGTGCTGGCTGTGTCAGGTGGTGTCTGGTATGAGCAGACTGCGGCAGTGGTTTCCAAACCAGCCCAGCCGCTGGCTGTAGCTCCATCGATGGTGACTAGTGCAAACCCCGTACCCGCACCGACACCGACACCGACACCGACATTGGTGACCTCTGAACCTGAATCTGCTTTATTGGCCACCACTGTCGCGGTGTTACCGACCCCGATTGAAGAGATCAAACCACCACTGCCTGCAACAGCAAACCAACCCAAAGCAGTGACTGCCAAAAACACAATACAGACAAAACGCATCATTGCACCCACCAAAATTGCGCCGTCGAATAAGCTCTTGACAGACCCAGTGGTTCAGCCCCAGTTCTTGCGCATGGATATGACATTGTCAAAGACTCCATCAGTGCCAAGTTTGAACGCTGCGCCAACTGCGGTTGTGCGACCTGTCGCAGATGCGCTGGCGCAAGCCCAATCACTTTGGCATGCAGGCTCGCGCGTGGCCGCCATGGAGCTTTTGCAGCAAGCTTTGAGCAAAGTGGAAGCCAGCAGCGCAGTGGCTTTGCCAGTGACCGGGTCGTCAGCACTGGCACAGCTGGCACGTGAACTGGCGCGCATGAACCTGGCCGAAGGCCAAGTGCACCAAGCCTTGGCACTGTTGACACGGCTGGAGCCGCAGTTGTCCCAAATTGCCGAGGTGTGGGCCATGCGCGGCAACGCGGCGCAGCGTTTGGGGCAACACGCCGATGCGGTCAAAAGCTACAAGCAAGCGCTGCTGCTCAAGCCTGATGAACCCCGCTGGATGACTGGGCAAGCGGTCTCCCTGGCGGCGCAGGGGCAACTCACTGCAGCTGGCGATCTGGCTGAGAAAGCCCGTGTGCTGGGTGGCCTGCGGCCAGAGATTGCCAGCTACTTAAGGCAATTGGGTGTTGCGGTGCGCGTAGATTGATGCTGTTATTTAAAATAGTTTCCTGATCATTTTTGTCTGTTTTTAAATGCTCAAGCAAATCAGTGTTCACCAATTGCAATTGGGCATGCACCTCAAGGCGTTTTGTGGCTCCTGGATGGATCACCCGTTTTGGCGCACCGGTTTTGTGCTCAAAGACCCTAAAGACTTGGCGCTCATATGGGCTAGCCCAATCAAAGAGGTCTGGATCGACTGCGATTTGGGGTTGGATGTGCCAGTCGGTGAAACGGTTGTGAGCCAGGTTGAAGAGGTACCTGCCCCAGTTGAGCAGCCACCAGCAGCGCCAGCCGTCAAGACCACCAAACCACGCGACACCAAGCCGGTGGCCGCTGCTCAAGAGGTGGAGCGTGCGGCGCGCATCTGCCTGGCTTCCAAAGCGGCGGTGGTTTCCATGTTTGAAGAAGTGCGCATGGGCAAGGCGGTGGATGTGGGTGGCGCGCAAGAGTTGGTGGAAGAAATCTCAGACTCCATCTCGCGCAACCCTGGGGCCATCATCAGCCTGGCGCGGCTTAAAACAGCCGACGATTACACCTACATGCATTCGGTGGCGGTCTGCGCCATGATGGTGGCCTTGGCCAAGCAGTTGGGGCTGGATGAGCCTGAAACACGTTCCGTTGGCATGGCTGGCTTGCTGCACGACCTGGGCAAAGTGGCCATGCCCACCGAGGTGCTCAACAAACCGGGCAAGCTGACCGACGCTGAGTTTGACATCATGAAAACCCATCCGACCGAGGGCTACAAGATGCTGATGGCCAGCCCCAATGTAGACCCGGTGGCGCTGGATGTGGTGCTGCACCACCATGAAAAGATCGACGGCTCAGGCTACCCCGAGCGTTTGGTGGGTGATCAGATCAGCTTGCATTCAAAGATGGGTGCGGTGTGCGATGTGTACGATGCCATCACCTCCAACCGCCCCTACAAATCAGGCTGGGATCCGGCCGAATCCTTGCGCAGAATGGCCGAATGGAAAGGCCATTTCGACCCCAAGGTGTTCCAGGCCTTTGTTAAAAGCATGGGCATTTACCCGGTCGGTTCCTTGGTGCGATTGACTTCAGGGCGCATTGGCGTGGTGACCGAGCAAACCGCCAAGTCCTTGACCATGCCCATGGTCAAGGTGTTTTATTCCAGCAAATCCGCCATGCGTGTCACGCCCTACCTGGTCGATTTGTCCCGCCCGGATACCCTTGAAAAAATCCACCAGCGCGAAGACCCTGACACCTGGAAGTTCCCAGACCTCAACGAGTTGTGGTCTGGCCTGAGACTGAAGTGATCAGCAGCCGCGTGTAACGGGTAGGTCCACCGCTTGAGGCTTGGCCGCGTACTTGCGCAATTCCAGCTTGGCAATCGCATTGCGGTGCACTTCATCCGGGCCGTCGGCAAAGCGCAGGGTGCGGGCGCTGGCGTAGTAATAAGCCAGCGGAAAGTCGTCACACATGCCCGCACCACCAAAGGCTTGCATCGCCCAGTCGATCACCTGGCAGGCCATGCTGGGTGCCACCACCTTGATCATGGCAATTTCGTTTCTGGCAAATTTGTTACCGGCCTTGTCCATCATCCAGGCGGCTTTAAGGGTGAGCAGTCGCGCCATGTCGATCTTGCAGCGCGCCTCGGCAATGCGCTCCTGCGTCACGGTTTGGGCGGCAAGGGGTTTGCCAAAAGCGATGCGGCTGCTGGTGCGTTTGCACATCAGCTCCAGGGCGCGTTCTGCCAGACCAATCAGGCGCATGCAGTGGTGAATGCGCCCGGGGCCCAGGCGGCCTTGGGCAATCTCAAAACCGCGTCCTTCGCCCAGCAAGATGCTGCTGGCGGACACCCGCACATTTTTGTAGCTGATTTCCATGTGACCGTGCGGCGCGTCGTCGTAGCCCATCACGTTCAAGGGGCGCAGCACCGTCACGCCCGGCGCATTGGAGGGCACCAGAATCATGCTTTGCTGCACATGGCGTTCGGCCTGTGGATCGGTCTTGCCCATCACGATGTGGATGGCGCAGCGCGGGTCACCAGCGCCGCTGATCCACCACTTGCGGCCGTTGATGAGGTAGTCATCGCCGTCACGCTCGATCAGGGTTTCGATGTTGGTGGCATCGCTGGAGGCCACGTCGGGTTCGGTCATGGAAAACGCCGAGCGAATTTTTCCTTCCAGCAGCGGCTTGAGCCATTGCTGTTTGTGCTCGGCTGAACCGTAGCGGGCAATGGTTTCCATGTTGCCGGTGTCGGGTGCGGAACAGTTGAAGACCTCGCTGCTCCACAGTACCCGGCCCATGATCTCGGCCAGCGGCGCGTATTCCTGGTTGGTCAGGCCCGCACCTGCGTCAATGCCACCGGCTTGCGCGCTGTCCACCGGGTAAAACAGGTTCCATAGCCCTTGCGCCTGCGCTTTGAGCTTGAGCTTTTCAATGGTTTGCAGCGGTGTCCAGCGTTTGCCTGCGGCAGTGTTAGCTTCTACCTCGGCGTGGTGCGCACCTTCGGCCGGGTAAATGTAGTCGTCCATGAACTGGAGCAATTTGGCTTGCAGTTCTTTGGTTTTGGGGGAGTAGTCGAAGTCCATGATGGCCTCTCAGTGGTGTGTGGATGGATGAAATTAATTTATACAAAATAAGGCTCTAGCCCTTATGGAATAAGCGCAAGCAGCTATCAAATATGATTCATGTACGCTGCGTGAATTGCCATGCCAGTTGCGCCAGTGGACGCGCTCCGGCCGCCGCACTGACGGCCTGGGCGCTGGCGGCGGTGCCAGCTTCGACCCGTTTGCCAATGCCTTGCAAAATTGCAGCCAGACGAAACAGGTTGTAGGCCAGATAAAAAGACCAGTCTTGTGCCAACTGCTCGACGCTGGCGATGCCGGTGCGGGTGCAGTATTGGCGTATGTAGTCGGCCTCGCTCGGGATGCCCAACGCGGCAATGTCCAGCCCGCCAATGCCGCGAAACGCCCCCGGTGGAATATGCCAGCCCATGCAGTGGTAGCTGAAGTCGGCCAGCGGATGC
>Ga0210028_1004126_pt1 | contig 10701 bp, 9 predicted proteins | sample CryGeymeta201513_FD_185468 | JGI IMG/M metagenome (GOLD analysis project Ga0210028, IMG submission 185468) | Groundwater microbial communities from Crystal Geyser aquifers in Utah, USA - Crystal Geyser metaG 2015-13 (SPAdes) (version 2) | ecosystem: Environmental > Aquatic > Deep subsurface >...
CGGATTAACAGAAAAAAGAACAAATGATACCTAAACGATTATACTTGTTTCTATGTCTAAAAAATCAAATTTTCACCTTTGTCTTTTGACAGGATACGAGGGTTTTAAAAACTCGAAACTGTAAACTCTAAACTTTCTTTTATTATTTATTAAATTGGTTATTCATTTGTGCAACATTTTCAACTAATTCTTTCCAAACTTTATGAAGTTCGTTCAAAAATTTTTCACCTTCGCTTGTAAGTTTATAATATTTACGTGGCGGACCCTGTAAAGATTCTTCCCAACGATAGGATAACATTCCATCGTTTTTTAATCGGTTCAACAGAGGATACAAAGTTCCTTCAACAACAATTAACTGAACTTTTTTTAGTTTGCTGATTATATCCGATGCATAAGCATCGCCATTTGAAAGTACTGAAAGTATGCAATACTCTAATACTCCTTTACGCATCTGTGCTTTTGTGTTTTCTATATTCATTTTCGGTATATTTCGATGCAAAGATATATATAATATTTGGTACTATGTATTACATACTTCTATTTTTTTTAAAATATTTTTTAAATGCCTGAATAATAGATTAATAAAAATAACAATTATTTTTTTTAAATATAAAATAATAAAAACGATAACTTTGTTAAAAAAATAGTTCGGTATTTTTTTTCTAAAAGGGCTAAAGCCCTGCAATAATCAAGGTTTTATCAATTACCCCGACCTTAAGGTCGGGGCTATTCAAAACCAAAGAAAACAAATGGCTTCAGCTCTTCATTAAAAATATTAACTAAGTATTGTTTAAAAAATATTAAAAATGAAAACACTATTATTTTTCTTTTTCCTTTTTTCCTTATTAAAAGGATTATCACAAACCATTACTACTTCTGCACCATTGCAAACTTCGCTTTGTGCAGGGGGGAATATAGTAGTTGAATATCAAACCACAGGTACTTTTAGTTTTGGCTGTACCTTTACTGCACAGCTATCTGACGCATGGGGAAATTTTAATACTCCCGTTGATATTGGAACTGTCCCTATAAATACCGGCATAATAATGGGAACCATTCCAATTAACACAACATTTGGTATTAATTACAGAGTAAGAGTAGTTTCAGATAATCCTGTTGTAATTGGAACAGAAAGCCCAAACCCACCAATAGTGATTGCAAGTTCTGCCGTTTCGGCTACTATAATTACAAATCCCGGAACTGAAATATGTGATGGAGATTCAGTTAATTTATGGGTAACGCCTAATGCTTCTTATTACTGGTCAACAGGTGAAACAACTCAATCAATTAATGTTACCGTAAGCAACACCTATAATGTTACAGTTACTAATTATATCACAGGATGCGAAGTTTCGTCAACGCCTGTAACAATTATTGTTGATACTTTACCTGTAATTGATATTGGTTCAGATACTTCCTTTTGTGCAGGTAATAGTACAATATTAGATGCAGGCAGTGGATTTGCAAGTTATTCATGGAACAATGGACTTTCCAACTCACAAACCTTACAAGTAAATTCAACAGGCACATGGTTTGTTTCGGTTACAGATGATAAAGGATGCTCAAATAGCGATACTATTAATATTGTAGTTAATCCAAATCCCGTTGTTAATTTAGGTTCCGATACCATATTTTGCGGAACTCATATATTCTTAAATGCAGGAAATGGCTTTTCGTATTATAACTGGAATAACGGATTGTCTTTTAACCCTGTTTTAGATGTGGTTCAAACCGGAAATTATTTTGTAATCGTTACCGACCAGAATCAATGTACTGCAAGCGACACTGTAAATGTTTCTGTAAATCAACCTCCTGTGATAAATCTTGGAAATGATTTAATTGTGTGTGGAAATAGTGCTATTTTGAATGCAGGTAGCGGATTTATTGCATATAACTGGAATAACGGATTGGGGTTGGAGCAATTTTTACCTGTAATTCAAAGCGGAACTTATACAATAAATATAACATCAGCAAATGGTTGTCATGGTTATGATACTATCAACGTAAACTTATATCAACTGCCTGATGTAAACCTGGGGTCGGATATAAATCTTTTAACAACCGACTCAATAATTTTAGATGCAGGTAATGGTTATGTAAATTATTCATGGAGCAATGGCTCTGCATCACAAACTATTCAGATAAACGGTTGGGATTACAGTTCTGGAATTTATACTTTTTCAGTTACTGTTATTGATTCGGTTGGGTGTTTTAACACCGACCAGATAAATATTACAGTTATCAACTCATCAGGAATAAAAGAAAATAATTTCGGAAAAATATCGGTATATCCCAATCCTTTCAGCAAAACATTTATTGTTTATTTTGATAAAATGTTACCTGATGGCGTTCCTGTATTAATTGATGTTACAGGTAGAAAATTTGTACCGCTTTCCGAAAAAACTAATAATGGCTGGGAAATAAATTGTCCCGATATCCCTTCCGGAATATATACCCTTATTATTGGCAATTCTTTTTCTTCGATTCCTTGTGCCAGAGTTATTGCAAGATAATTAGAGTGTGGAGTTTAGAGTTTAGAGTTTGGTTTCATTGTTTCATTGTTTCATTGCTTCATTGTTTCATTGTTAAATTGTCATTCATGGTTATTCAATAGTCATTCAATTGTTTCATTGTTTAAAAAATTTATTGTTTACTTGCTACTTCTTACTGCCTCCTGCCTCCTGCCAACTGCCTACTAATTTGATTACCCCAACATTTTTTTAGGGTCAACCCATTCGTTAAATTGTTCTTCGGTAACTAAACCTAATTCTAAAGCCGATTTCTTTAAAGTTGTTCCATCTTTATGAGCTTTTTTGGCAATTTTAGCCGAATTTTCGTAACCGATATGAGTATTTAATGCAGTTACAAGCATTAAGGAATTTGCAAGATTTTTTTGTAAAATCGGAATATTTGCTTCAATCCCCTGGACACAATTATTATTAAACGAAACGCAGGCATCACCAAGCAAACGGGCAGAATTTAATAAGTTAAATATAATCATTGGTTTGTAAACATTTAATTCGAAAAATCCATTCATGTCGCCAATAGAAATTGCCATGTCGTTAGCAATTACCTGTATGCAAACTTGTGTAAGAGCTTCAACCTGCGTAGGATTAACCTTACCGGGCATAATAGAACTTCCTGGTTCATTTTCGGGAATAAGTATTTCGCCAATTCCGCTTCGCGGACCAGAAGCCATAATTCTAATATCGTTAGCAATTTTATTTAAACTTGTTGCCAATTGTTTTAAAGCTCCCGAAACCTCTACCATTGCATCGTGTGCGGCTAATGCTTCAAATTTATTAGGAGCAGTAACAAATGGATTTTTAGTAAGTTCAGCTATTTTTTTAGCAACTAACTCGGCATAACCTTTAGGGCAATTTAATCCAGTACCAACAGCCGTTCCACCAAGTGCCAATTCAGAAAGATGTTTTAATGTGTTTTTTAATGCTTCTAATCCGTGTTCTAACATTTTAACATAACCCGAAAATTCTTGTCCCAATGTTAAAGGAGTAGCATCTTGCCAATGTGTACGACCAATTTTAATAATTTCTTTAAAACCAGCAGCTTTTTTTGCTAAAGTATTTTTCAAATTTTCTACTCCGGGGATAGTTGTTTCAACAAGCATTTTATATGCTGCAATGTGCATTGCAGTAGGAAATGTGTCGTTAGAACTTTGCGATTTATTTACATCATCGTTGGGATGTAAAAATGTTTTTCCTTCGCCTAATTTATTTCCTGATATTACATGTCCGCGATTAGCAACAACTTCATTTACGTTCATATTGCTTTGTGTACCCGAACCAGTTTGCCAAACCACAAGCGGAAACTGGTCGTCTAATTTTCCCGCTAAAATTTCGTCGCAAACTTTTGAAATAAGAGCGGCTTTTTCTTTTACTAAAACACCTAATTCACAATTTGTTATAGCCGCTCCCTTTTTTAAAATTGCGAATGCTCTTATAATTTCTATTGGCATAGTGTTATTGCCAATTTTAAAATTATTTACCGAACGTTGAGTTTGTGCACCCCAATATTTATCGGCAGGAACCTCAATAGTTCCCATGGTGTCTTTTTCGATTCTGAAATTTAATGTTTCTGTATTCATTTTAATAGATTATTACGTTTATATAATGTACCAAAATTAAATATTTTTAAATTAAATAAAAACACAAATGTTTTATAACATTTATTTGTAAATTTTTCAGGTCTTTTTACTCATTAAAATCACGTGTTTAACCTCTTGTTTTCAGCAAATTATATTTAATCCTTTGTACATATAAAATTTTAAACGTCATGAAAACAAAAATATTAATTTTAACAATGTTTGTCTTAGTAATAAGCAATGCTTTTTCACAAGACACACTTTTACTTTTATCAGGTAAAATTTATGCTGGTCAAATTTCAGAAAATTCTAAAAACTTTATAAGAATTTGGAATGATAAAAGTTTTATTAATTCATCGAAACTTATTTATAAGGATGAGATTTATTCTTTTGTTAAAAACAATAAAACTACAGTTTTATACAAGCCCGATTCAAATAACGGGTTAGTTTTTAATAATGCCGAAATGCTGAGTTTTATAAAAGGATTACAAGATGGCAAAAAGCAATATCACGCTCCATTATCTACGGTTGGAGGGTTTGTTGCTGGTGCTACCGGAGGAGTGTTTGGGTTTTGGGGGACGGTTATCCCTTCGACTTATATTTTTATTGCAGGTATTAAAACTCCAACAATTAGTATGGTTTTTCCAACTAAAGAGAATATGGCATTTATTGAAAACCCTTATAAGGAAGTTTATGGTTTGCAGAATACTATAAAACCTGAAATAACACCAACAGAGGAGCAAATTTATTATCCGTATTATCAATACGGTTACGAAATATCGGCAAAAGATAAAAAAATTAAAAATGCTGTTAAAGGCTCAATTATAGGTTTTGTTGCATTTATAGCAACAAGCTATTTGGTTATACACAAATAAAAAGTAAATATAAATCAGATTATACTAAGCACGGAGTAAATTAGTGCATTTTATCAAAAAAGGTATATGGTATAGAGGAATAATATGGCTATACCTTTATCCCCTTTTTCCTTATATACTTAAACGGATTGAGTTTGCGAAAAAAAATATTGAAACGGCGAACTATATTGATACTATTTGAGTTTGCAAAATATTTAAAAAGAAACGGAGAGCCGATAGCTATCGGATGGGCGAAAGGGTGAAGCGGTGAATCTGTATCCGTTTCACCAATTCTTCGTTTCTCCCATTCACATTTTTTTTTCAAATTTATGTTTGTTGAGTATAACGCCGATTCTCTGGTTTGTCCTATCTCCGGTTCGTTAAAATATTTTAGTAAACCTGATTTCATTCAGAATAATAAAAATACGGTATTTTATTCCGTTTTAAGTATAACTATCTTTCTTTTGCTGGTTTTATTATTTTTAATAACAATTCGCAATAACATGTTTTAAAACTGACTTTTACAAATATCATTTGTTTAAGAAACAATTTAGTTTACTTTTGTAAACAATTGTGTAAAACAAATAATTTATGGACGATTTTGAAATACATTCACATAAAATCGAAAAATATTTAAAGAAAAACAAAAACGAATTTACTCGTGAAGACATTATAAAGTATATTGTTGATAACAAAGTTGAGATGGTAAATTTTCGTTATGTTGCCGAAGATGGAAAACTTAAGATGATTAGTTTTATCATTAATAGTTTAGAGCATTTAGAAAGCATATTTGAATCGGGCGAGCGTGTTGATGGTTCAAGTTTATTTTCGTTTATCGAAGCTGGTTCAAGCGATTTGTATGCAATTCCCCGATTTAAAAGTGCTTTTGTAAATCCTTTTGCCGAAATACCGACAATAGATTTTCTTTGCTCGTTTTATAATGCCGAAGGAAAACCATTAGAAAGTGCACCGGAGTACATTTTAAAAAAAGCTCATGAAAAATTTAAAAAACACACAGGGTTAAATTTTAAAGCTCTTGGCGAATTAGAGTTTTATGTTATTGGACCTAAAAAAAATCAATTTCCTTCCGATGACCAGAAAGGTTATCATTCGTCATCGCCTTTTATTAAATGGACCGATTTCCGTATTCATGCCATGAAACTTATTGCAGAATGTGGCGGAAAAATAAAATACGGACATTCCGAAGTTGGCAATTTCTCTACCGAAACCCAAACTTTTGAACAACACGAAATAGAATTTTTACCTGTTGATGTTGAAGATGCTGCCGAACAACTTATTATTTCTAAATGGATATTAAGAATGTTGGCATTCAAATATGGAATTGAAGTCAGCTTTTCTCCAAAAATTACTGTTGGTAAGGCAGGTAGCGGAATGCACATTCATGTACTTGCCGAAAAAAACGGCAAAAATATTTTAATAGAAAACAATAAACTAAGTAACGAAGCAAAAAAAATAATTGCCGGAATCCTCGATTTAGCTCCTGCTATAACAGCATTTGGTAACTCAGTACCAACCTCATATTTGCGATTAGTTCCTCATCAGGAAGCACCAACACGAATATGCTGGGGTGATAGAAATCGCTCTGTTCTTATGAGAGTTCCTCTTGGTTGGATTGGTGCATCTAATATGGTTAACGATTTAAATAATACCGAAACCAAAATCGAAAAAGATTTTACATCAAAACAAACTGTAGAATTGCGTTCACCCGATGGTTCTGCTGATGTTTATTTATTACTTGCAGGTATTGTTATGGCAGCTTTGCATGGCTTCGAAATGCCTAATGCAATAGAGCTTGCAAAAAAACTTTATGTAGATGTAAATATTTTTAAAGAAGATGCTAAAGAAAAAACAAACGCATTAGAACATCTGCCTGCTTCGTGTTGGCAATCGGCTGAAAAACTAAACGAAAAAAGGTGTTTTTTTGAAAAATATGACGTTTTTCCTTCTGGCACTATTGATAATTTAATAAAATACCTTAAATCGTTCGATGATTTAGGTTTAAGCGAAAAACTTTATGGTAATAATGCCGAAATGCAAAATCTTGTACAAAAATATTTTCACTGGAAATAAAATTATAATTTTCAAATCTCAAAAAGCAAAAATAACAATGTGCAGTCATTCTGAGGTAACTAAGAATGACAAGGAACATTAAAGTAATGTTTCGAGAACCTCAACATAACCGAGAGGCATAGCATGACCGAGAATGCGTCAGTATGAGGTTCTCGAAGACTGACAATTCAAAACAATTCAATGATTCGTATTTCGCGAAGCAATAGCAAACCTTCACTGCAAGTTTCGATTTTTTGGGGACAGGGCAGTCTCTTTATGCTTGAATGGTAAATAATATAGAACGCTCAATACTTTGAATGTTTTGATATATGCAGTAGTTCGTAAAAACAATAAAATTAAATTTACAATTTGTTAAAACAATAAAGCTATAAGAGAATTTTCTGTTATCTTTTCAGTTTTCAATAAATTAACAAGAAATAATTTATTTTATAGAAACTAAATTGAACTGTATTTCAATAATTGATTTAAAATCTTCCCCGGCTTCAAGCATATCATCATCTTGTTCGTTATAAAGCCAGTTAATAACGACTTTGCTTTTACCGCTTTTTGAAATTTGTACTAGTCTCATAAACAGATTAGCGATACTTTTGGAAGAACTGGAATTAAAGTAATCGAGTTGAATATTCAGAATGGTTTGTGGAGCTGGGTTTAGCGTATAATGTTCTAACCAAATAAACATAGGCAAATAATATTGAACAGAGTTTTCGGGCAGAGACCTTCCTTTTAATTCAAAGATTCCACTTTGCGCATCAAAATTAATTTGTGGCGTTTTAACTGACGGGTCAACATGGTATGATTTGTCAAACATATCTCTGTTTTTTTAATGTTTTTAAAAAGCAAATGTATTAAAAAAAAATTAAATCACATAAAATTTTTAATATATTGGTTATAAATGGCTAAATGTCCTACTTTTTACCCCTCTCAATCATTTTCCTTGTTGTTGAAAAAGAACCTTTTTCCATTCCCGACATCATTAGTACAACTTGTTTTACTTCTTCATTCGACATATTGTTCTCTTTATTATCACATTTATCAGATGTAATTGTTGTTAAGCCATGTTTACAAATAAATGCCAACATTAACTTCATTTTTTCTTTCTCATATAATGGGTAATAATAAAGAAATTTTTCAATGATTTCGATATATTCCGAACTTTTTAATTTTACATAAACTTTATTTTTCCCCAAGTCGAACGAAACCTGTGCATCAGGATTTAACGACCATATACATTGCGAAAGAATAGTGAGATTATCACGCGAAGTAAAATTAAATTCACGTTCTTTTAAATCTGTATCTTTTAAATCTGAGATACTAAGATTGTACTTTTGTAAAATTCGCTGAAGCAAACCCAACGCAGTTTGCCTTTCATTTTCTTCGCCCCTTTTGGCAAGCACAGCAAGTTTTTTAAGAGTTTCTCTTATTTTGTCTAAGTCGGGAGTGGGTGATGAAAAACTCATTAAAATATATTTTTGAAAAATGAAATAACGTACACAATATTATAACAATATATTTTATAAAATTTATATTTTATTTATGAATATTAATTTACAATTAATTTTGAATTAAAAACATTTCCCGATTCAGTTCTCAGTTTTATAAAGTATAAACCCATATTATATCCTTTAACAGAAATAGTTATATCGTTACATTTCCCGTTTTGTCTTTTTATTTCTTTTCCAGTAACATCAAAAACAATAAGAGAATAACTTTCATTATTAAAAGTATCAGGAATTTTTATGGTAGCATAATCAGAAGCCGGATTAGGGTAAACTAAAATCAACGATTCATTATTTGCAATCTGTGGAACCGATAAATCTGCCCACGAAACATATTCTATTCTTTGTAAAACGCCTGCATTATTACAATATGCTATTGCTACTGGATGTCTTTCGGAAGGAGCCCAAAATAAATATTTATTAATAGTATCTTTTTTAATAAACAAAGAATTTAAAACATTAGTTCCAATTACAGCAAAACTACTATCTGTTGTTATAGAAAATTCATGCACTCTTATAACATTCGAAAATAAACCTAATGGAGTCGTCATGCTTCCCCAAGCATCACTAGTAATTATTTTATGAGTACGATTTCTATAAATTGTATCGTAATCATTGGAATTATAACCAATAGTAATATCCCATTTAGAGTCATAAGTCTGATTAAATCCGTATGTACAAGGAATAGGCATCAACATTTCATTTGGGCTTATAAAAACATTTTTTTCTCCCTGTCCGTCATAATCACTACGATAACCAACTACCCACATTCCTGTACTATTAACTGCCCACATTGTATAACCTACACCAGTCCCAGGACTTGGAGCACCTGGACCACCATATAAAGCAGCAGGTCCATAAGTATAGGTATTAGAAGTTGGGAATGATGATGCAAATGGTAAATTAGCAGTAATTCCATAAGGGGCATACTTAGTAGAGTCGTTGCCAAGCGTGCTGTAATTCCAGTTTTGCGATAGAGACGAAGCGTTCCCTAACGAAACCGAAGGAGTTTTATCAACATAAAGCATAAAAGTGTCACCAGGTTGAGGAAGGTCTTGCTGGTAAATTGTTATCTGTGAAAACGACAAATAATTAAACAATAAGAAAAATGCAGGTAATAAATTTTTCATATACAAATAGTTTTAGTAAATAATAAAAAAAATTCATTTGTTTATATTTTATTAAGTGGTTTATATATAGTAGTTTAAGGTTTTTGGTTTGAAGTTTTAAAAACTCGAAACAAGCAACCAGAAACCCGAAACTAAAAACCTAAAACTTTTTTTAATTTATGAGCATTCCCTTGTGTGTCTTTTTTAGTCGTGGATGTTTCATGTTAATTTTAATTTAAAATAATATACGTCTTTAATATATAAAGATTTTTTGTAGTAGAAAGTATGCTCCCTACACAGACAATACTTTTAGTATTCTTAGATTTTTATAGTAATAACAATTGCATTACCAACCACTATATCTCAAAGAACTTTACTGCAAATATACAAATTATTTAATATTGCAAAAAAACATTTCCAATTGTTATAAATTTCAAAACTTTGCGCAAGGAATAATTTTAGTTCTGTGGTGTTTGGCTTTTTTAGGGTTATAAAATTGATAATTAAGTGAAATTTCGTGTGAGCCACCCGAAACCATTGTAAGTTTTGAGAAAGTAATATCGAAACTATATCCGATGGTCAAATCTTTATAAATAAATCCTGCTATTAATGCAACTGCATCATGATTAGAATACCCTGGTTTATAAGATTTTAATAATGGTAGTCCCCTGTACCAAGCACCTACAAAGAAATTTGTTTTTTTATAATATAAACCAATATCCCCTTGGTCAAATTCTTTTTGAAAACGATATTGAAAAGCAACTGTAATTGTGGGTTTATCGCTCTTTCGACCTTCACCTCCTTTGCTATCAAGAGGAAAATTTACTCCTCCGTGTAACGAACCTTTTATTGGCAAAGGTGCATCTTTACTTAAAAAAGATTCATTAGGGCGATTAATATGGTTTAATGTTATACCAAACCATTTATCTTGCGAAAACAATAATGCGCCAGTCGAAAAATCAAGATAATGAATTTTTTCTGGAGTAGGTGTTTGTATAGAACTCGATGCTCCACGTGATATTTGGTCGCCAAAAAGTAACCTGCTAAAA
>Ga0210028_1004130_pt1 | contig 10696 bp, 8 predicted proteins | sample CryGeymeta201513_FD_185468 | JGI IMG/M metagenome (GOLD analysis project Ga0210028, IMG submission 185468) | Groundwater microbial communities from Crystal Geyser aquifers in Utah, USA - Crystal Geyser metaG 2015-13 (SPAdes) (version 2) | ecosystem: Environmental > Aquatic > Deep subsurface >...
GGGTTGCGAACGGCGGCTCGGTCGTTTCCCACACGATTTTCGATCCGGCGGCGAAGGGGTCGCCACTGGTTGGGCTCGGCAATGCCGCGGTCCTCGCCCTGCGCGCCGACACCCAGCTCGTGGTGGCGAAGATGCGCGCGGTCCTCGCCCTGCTGCGTGCGGGGGACGGAGCGCGGCAGCGATTGGTCTTCGCCCGCGTGGGGCTGGCCGACAACGGCGTACCCGCGGGCGTGGCCACCCTTGCCGATGTTGCGTTCCCGGCCGACCTGCTCGCGAGCGATGAGACCCTTGCCGCCGCGGTCGTGGCCCAGGGCGGGGGCGGGCTGCATGCCGCCGTGACCACCTCGCGCGGCCGGGTTCTCTACGTCACTCCGGGTCAGGCGCCGCGGCAGGTGGCGGAGGTGCCGATCGAGGCCCTCGGCCAGGCGGACCTCCTCCTGGCGGGGGGCGGCGTCTACCTGGTTCATCCCTCCGCTACCCAAGGGATGCGCCACACGGTGATTCAGGAGCCCGTGGCTCAACCGTGATGTGGCACCCCGAGGACGGCTCCGCAATCTCCCGACCCGAGGTAGGAGCCAGTTGCACCGGCGATCCGCGCGCGCTGCGCGCGGCAAACAGGCGCCTCGCGGGCCTGGGTCGCCGAAGGGATCTCCTCGCGCGGGGCCGACCTACCGTGATGCGTGGTGGCGGGCTGGGGGCTCCGCGTCACGCCCGCCGCGGGATCACCCGAGGCTGACTATGTACGCCTCCCCGTCGCTGTCGGGGTGGGGGCCGAAGAGGAGGCGGTCGGGCTGGCCGTCGATCTTCACGTAGTAGGAGGTCGAATCGTCGATCCGGTTGCGGACCGCGCAGGCGGTGTAGTCGTGGCCGCCGGCGGTGAGTCGGATGCCGTTCATCGGGTATTCGAGGACGCTCTTCGACGGCAGCTCCTCCTTCGGGCCGACCGCCTGGTGGGTGATCGCGCCGCTGGGGCCGCTGATCCCGAACATCGCGCCCGCCCATTCGCCCGCGCGCGGCCCCACCTCGATCCACAGGCCGAGGTGCGGCTCGGCGGTGATCGCCATGCGGTACTCCGGGAAGGGGAGGGTGGCGAATCGTTTGAGCCCCGCGCCGATCTTGATTCCCCACGCCGGCTGGCCACCGTCGAGGCAGAGGGCCGCGGCGAGCGGCGTCGGCAGGGTGGCCGCGTCGAGCGCGCCGTCGAGCCCGACGGCGACGATCGGGAAGCGGTGGCCGCGGATTCCTTGGACCATGGCGGCGGCCAGCGCCAGGCCGGTGCGTACCGGCGGGCGCTGCCAGTCACTCTGACGGCCGGCGATGAGCCAAACGTCGGCGGCCGTCGCGTCGAGGAGGGTGAGGCCGGTGGTGGTCCACGCCATTTGCGCCAGCTTATCGATCCACGGCGCGCCCCCGGTGGGGTGGCCGTATTTCTGCAGCGCCACCACCACCGCTTGGGGTTCCGGTGCGCCCTCGCCCGCTTCCGGCAACCAGGTGATCCAGATTCGCTCTTTCGCCATCTTCCGTCCCCCCTCTCTCGGCGACCGCGCCGTGGGTGGCGATCCTACCAGCAACGGCGCCATGACGAGCCAGGGGCGCGCGGCGGTCCGCCGATCGTGGTCGCCCTCCGGATGTCGAAGGCTGCCTCCGAAAGGCGGCCGGCCGGGCCAAGGCTGGGCGGCCGCAAAGCGGCTTGGTAGCGTGGCCGGCGGTGGTACGGTTCCTGCGATGGCTGGATGACCATGGCTGGAAGGTCGCGGGCCATCATGCCGCCCGCGTTTCACCCGTTCAGCAAGAGGAGAAGAGGATGCCCGGACAAGGGAGGCTCGGTGACAAGTCGCTCGCACCCGCGGACGCCCACGGTTGCCCGTGCTGCCCGCACCCGGCGGTGGTGGGGCCGTCGATCATTGGCTCGCCGGATGTGTTGGTGAACAAGCGGCCCGCCCTGCGGCAGGGCGACAAGGGGATCCACACCGCCTGCTGCGGCCCGAACATGTGGGAGGCGGTCTCCGGCTCGGCCACGGTGAAAATCAACAATCAGCCGGCCCACCGCCTGGGCGACCAGGACAAACACTGCGGCGGGATGGGCGTGCTCATCGAGGGGAGCCCGGACGTGATCGTCGGGGGATGATCGGCCATGCCTGCGCCCCAGAAGGGCCAGCTCGCCGAGCTGGCGAAGCTCAACTTCAAGGCCAAGGCGATCGGCCTGCCGGTGAAGTGGCAGACCCCCGGGGGCGACCAGTACGTCAAGGCGTTCGCCTTGAGCGAGCTGGTCCAGCCGCCGGACGGGGCTTCGATCTTCCTCGCCGCGAGCCCGAACCAGTACCACGTCCAGACCCAGCGGGAGATCGGCAAGGGGTACGCCGATTTCATCGACGGGATCAGCGGCGCGCTGTGCGGCGCGATCGACCAGTGGATGAAGCTCACCGTCATCGCCGGCATGATGATCAACGGGCCGGTGGGGATGGTCCTGGCGGGCAACGTGGTGGGGCCGCCCCTGCTGCCCTTCATCCTCGCCGCCGCGCCAGTGAGCACACCGCAGCTCATGAAGTATTCGAAGGCGATCGCCCAGGCGGTCTCGAACGGCTGGCAGCAGTGGCAGATGGGGCTCATGGGGCAGCTCATGTACCCGGCGTTTGCCGCCTTCCCCGGCCCCATGGCGCCGCCGATGCCGTGCGTCCCCATGCCTCTCATCGCCTTCTCCTCGCCGGGTGAGGCGATGCTCTCTCCCGCCACCCTCAAGACCCAGATGATCGCCAACCTCGGCGACCCGGAGGCGCTCCACCACCAGGAGCTGTTCGATGCGGTGGCACAGGCGTTCAACACCACCTTCACCCTGTTCAAGGCAACGACTGTGGTGCAGAACGTCCTCGGCACCGGTCCCATCCCCACCTTTGCCCCGCCCATCGTGCCGGTGGGGCCGGTGGTCGCCGGCACCTCCATCCCGACGCCGGGGGTGTTCACTTGATTCCCTTTCGTTGCCGCGCGTGATCCCCCGCCGCCCAGCGTGACCCTGGTGACGCGATGCAGATCGACAACGACACCCCGTTTGAGGTCGCCCTCCTCTTCGGCATCGGCCCCGGGCCGCGGCCGGTGGCCACGGTGGTGGTGAAGGCGACCTACGCGATCGGTGCCGGCCCGCTCACCGTCGCCGCTACCCAAGAGCCGGTCGCCTACGCGGACGAACCCCTTGGCGAGACCGGTGTGGCGCGCTGGGAGGCGGACACCGCGCCCTTCAAGCCGCGCGCCGACGTGATTGTCGCCGGCTCCGTCTACGCCCCGGGCGGCCGCGCCGCGCCCGAGGTCGAGGCGGGGGTGCGGGTGGGGGAGCGGCGCTGCGGGATCCGCTGCTTCGGTGACCGGGTGTGGGAGAAAGAGGTGCGCGCGAGCGCGCCCGCGCCGTTTGTGCAGATGGAGCTTGGGGGTCACCGCGCCTTCGGCGGCGTCTCGCCCACCGGCGGCTTCTGCGCCGAGAACCCGCTCGGCAAGGGGTTCGTGGCGGCGACCAAGAAGCAGGACGCGAAGGGGGTGGCCCTGGCCAACGTCGAGCCGCTGGACAAGCCGGTGAAGAGCTGGAATGACCACCCGGAGCCGGTCGGTTTCGGGGTGGTGGGGCGCACCGCCGCGTCGCGCCTTGTTGCCCTTGGCACCTTCGACGCGCGCTGGCGCACGGAGCGCTCGCCCCTGCCGCCTGCGGACTTCCGCTTTGACTACTACAACGGCGCCTACCGCTGGCTCCAGTTCGATGGCTATCTCACCGGCAACGAGGAGATCGAGCTCCTCCGCCTTAGCGCCGAGGGCCGCCTCTGCTTCCGTCTCCCCGGGGTCACCCCGCAGGCGGTGGTCCACCGCTTTCCGCCAGAGACGCCGGGGGCGGCGGGGAGCAGTGGCCAATCGCCCGCCGCCGGTCCGGGCGCGGAGGCGGTGGAGCTCCACCTCGACACCTGTCTCCTCCGCCCGGACGACCGTCTCGTCTGCCTGACCTGGCGCGGCGTGGTGGCGATCACCGCCCTCGAGGTGCCGGAGGTAGCGGGGGTCGTCGTGCGCCTGCGCGGTTGACCGCGGAGAGAGAGGAGGGGGTGATGGAGCCGATCCCGGAGCCTACCTTGCGCATCGTGGTGGTCGCGCCCCTGGCGCCGCCGCCTGACCAGCGCACCGGCGCGGCGGTGGAGGCCGGGGCGTTGGGGGTCGATGCGGCGGGGCTCGACGCGCTTGTGGCCCGCTGCGCCGGGACCCTGCACCTGCGGCTGGCGAATCGCCTCGCCGCCGCGCCGGCGCAGCTCGACGTTGCCCTGCCAATCACCTCCCTGGCGGCCTTCAAGCCGGAGGCGGTGGCGGCGCAGATTGCGCCGCTGGCCCCGTGGCTCGCCCTGCGTGGCCTGTTGGGCGAGGCGGCGGCGGGGAAGCTCACGGTGGAGCAGCTTCTGGCGCGCGCCCAAGCCGAGGTGGCGGACAGGGCGCTGGTGGCGGAGGTGGCGCAACGCTTCGGCCCCGGTGGTGCGCAAGCGGGTGGCGTGGCCGTGCCGTCTCCGGCTACGGAGCGGGCGGGAGGGAGGGGCGTCCCACCCGGTGGCGGCGCCATCCCCGCCGTGTGCCCCGCGACGGCGGGCGGCGCGGTCGATGCGATCCTCGCGTTGGTCGATCTACCCGCCGGCGTTTCGGTGGGGGAGGCGGCCGCGCCGCCGCCGGCGAACGCGGTGGCCCGCCTCGCCGCGGCGTGGGGGGGAGGACGCGGCCACCGGGCGGAGGGGCGCCAGCTCGCCGCGGCGTGCGCCGCGCTGGACCCACAGATCTCCGCCCAGCTCGACGAGGTTTTCGGCGATCCCCACTTCCGCGCCCTGGAGGCGGCGTGGCGCGGGATCGCCTGGCTCGTGCGGCGCCTCGGCCGGTGCGCCGGGGTGCGGCTGGAGGTGGTGGCCGCCACCCCGGGCGAGGAGGCGGCGGCGGTGCGCGCCGCGGTGGTCGAGCCGTGGTACGCGGGGGCGGCGGACGTCCCGCCGGCGCTGGTGGTGGTCGCCCGCCCCTTCGATGCCAGCCCGCCGTCCCTCGCCTTGCTCGCGGAGCTTGCCGCCCTGGGTGAGGAGGTGCAGGCGGGAGTGGTGGTGGAGGTGGGCGACGACTTCTTTGGCCCCGAGGGGCTGGCGTCGATTTCGTCCCTGGCGATCCACCTTGCGGGCGACCCCTACGCCGGCTGGCGCTCCCTGCGCGACAAGGAGGCGAGTGGCTGGCTCGCCGCGGTCTACAACCGGGTCTGTCTGCGCGCCGCCCACGGTGACGACCCCGGCCGCGCCCCGTTTCGCTACCGCGAGGCGGCCGGTCCCCTGTGGGGCTCGCCCGCGCTGGTGGTGGCGCTCCTTGCAGGCGACGCCTTCGGCGCCACCGCCTGGCCCGGGCCGGTGGCTGGTGAGGTGGGAGAGCTACCCCTGGCGGGCGATCGGGCCACTGCGGCCGCCCCCTCTCCGGCGCAGGTGGCAACCCTCGCGGACCACGGCATCGTCGCGCTGGCGCCAATCGCGGGCCGCGACCGCGTCCGGCTGGCGCCGGCGGTCACCGTCCATCGGCCGCGCCACTGGCCGGCCGAACCGGCGCGCCTGCTCGAGCGCGCCCGCGCCGATTTCAGCTACCCCCTGGTGGTGGGCCAGCTCGCCGCCCTCCTCCACCACCTTACCCCGGGGTTCGCGGGGCGGCCGGATGGGGCGGTCGCGGCGGCCACCGAGGCCGCCTTTCGCGGTCGCCTTGGCGAGGGCGCCGGGCTTGCGGTGGAGCTCTCCGGCCACCCGGAGCGCCCCGATCGCCGCCTCCTGCGCCTCGCGATCACCCCGCCGGCTCCGGTCCTCGCGAGCCAGGCGCCGGTCGAGATGGCGGTGGCGATCCCGCGCTAGGCGCCGGTTGGAGTGGCGGCGGCCTGTTCGGGAAGGGTATTGGAGAACGGTTGTTCGATCGAGCCGCGAAGGAGGCGCATCGGGGACGGGGAGCAGACGACCCACGCGCAGTAGGAAGTAGAAAGTAAAAGGGGGGTGGCGCTTCACCCCTTCAAGGGTGACCAAGGCGGCGGTTCCCCCGCGACACCCCCCTCGCCTCCGCCCTCCCCCTTTCTACCTCCTACTTCTTGCGGCCCTCCGCGCTGCCCTCTGGGTCCACGCTGAACCCTTCGCGCCCATTCGCGGCGCGGGGTTGTCGGGTTCATGGGAGGGCGCGCCGCGCGCCATCGCGCGGGGTGGATTCAGGGTGCGCCATCCGGGTTGAAGGCGGTGGCTGCGCGTGGCCCACCCTCGGCCATCGCCCGCGCCATCGCTCCGAGGAGGTCGCGCAACAGGGGCGCGGCGGGCCAAGCGAGGTGGTCGAGCTCCGGGTGGTCGGCGGTCCACGATGGCGCCAAGGCGAGGGGGATGAGGAGCGGCCGGTCGAGGCGGTAGAGGTAGGCGTGGGCGTGGGCGAGGAGCTCCGAGAGGCGTAGGGGGGTGGGGATCGCCACCGCCTTGGCCGCCGCCGGGGTGGCGCACCACGCCGGGTCGGAGGCGACGTGGAACTCGCGGCAGATGGAGGGGCGCGCCGGGTGGATCGAGCAGCTCCCTTCCGCCAGCAAGACCGGCCGGCGCGGGTCGTCCCACCGCGGGTCGTTCGACCCGGGCGGTGGCGCGCCGCCGCCGGCCAGCGACCGGGGGAGTGGCTGGCCCCCGGTCGCGGCGCGCGCTGGGGGGTCGCCGTCGCGTTCCAGAAAGGGGCAGGCGATGGCGAGGTCGAAGTAGGCCAGCGCGGTGGCGGTGGTCGCCGCCGGGTCGGCGTCGATGGCGAAAAGGCGGTGGCGGAGGTCCGGGTGGCGCGCCAGGGTGGCACCGAGGTGGGCGAAACGGTGGCGGAGGAGGTGGCGCTGTGCCGGGGGGAGGTCGCGCAGGGTCGCGGTGAGGGCGAACGCCTCGGGGACCGCGAGGGGGACGAGTTGGCGACAGCAGGCGCCGCAGCCTGGGCCACAGCGGCTGGGTTGTCCGGTGGCGGCGGCGTGGCGCACCGCCTGGTCGACGATCGCGCTATCGACGCCAAAAAGCGGTACCACCGCCTCCGACAGGTGCACCGGCCGCCCCGGCAGGGGAAGGGCGCCGCGCACCGTCCCGTGGGGAGTAACCAGCTCGAAGGGGAGGCGGTCGCCGGCGCCGGCGTGGGTTGCAGCGCTCGCCGGCGGTTCAACCGCGCGCGCCGCTTGGAGGCGGAGGCGGTCGCCGGCGCTGGAAGTTGGCGCGGCATGATCTTGCAAAGCGGCCGCGCGCGCCGCTTGCCCGCGCCGGCGATCGCCCTCCTCGCCTGCCGCTGCGCCGCTACTCTTCGCCACCGCCGCCCCCCAGCTCCGGGTACCGCTTCAGCTTTTCGTACAGGGTGGAGGTGGCAATCCCGAGGGAGGTGGCGGCCGCACTCCGCTGGCCGCGGTGGGCGGCGAGGTGGGCGGCGATGGTCAGCCGCTCCACCTCCTGGAGGGTGAGGTGGGCGAGGTCGAGCCCCGGTCCCGCCGGCCCGCGCTCGTTGAGGAAGGCGAAGGCCGCGGCGTCGAGGTGGCCGCCGTCGCTGACGAGCTGGGCGCGGGCGAGGCAGTTGCGCAGCTCGCGGATGTTGCCCGGCCACGGGTGGCGGCGCAGGAGCGCCATCGCCTCCGGGGCGACCTCGGGCGGCGGCGTGGTGGCGGCGTCGCGCCGGAGGAGGTGGGCGATCAGGGCGGGGAGGTCGTTGAGGCGCGCACTCAGCGGCGGGAGGGTGACCGGCGCCACGTAGAGGCGGAAGAAGAGATCCTGGCGGAAGCGGCCCTCGCGCACCTCGGCGGCGAGGTCGCGGTGGGTGGCGGCGACGACGCGAAAGTCGGAGGTGAGCTCACGGTTGCCCCCCACCCGCTTGAAGGTGTGCTCCTCCAAGACCCGCAAGAGGGTCGCCTGTACCGCCACCGGCAGCTCGCCCACCTCGTCGAGGAAGAGGGTGCCGCCGTTCGCCTGGGCGAAGGCGCCGTCGCGCGTCGCCAGCGCGTGGGTGAAGGCACCCTTCTCGTGGCCGAACAGCTCGCTCTCGATCAGCTCCTCGGGGATCGCGCCGCAGTTCACCACCACCAGCGGCCCATTCCGCCGGCCGCTCGCGGCGTGGATCGCGCGGGCGGCGAGCTCCTTGCCGGTGCCGGTCTCCCCCGCAATGAGGACCGGCGCGTCGGTGGCGGCGATCCGCTCCAAAAGCCGGTAGAGCTCGCGCATCGCCGGGGTCGCACCCACCATGCCGTGGAAGTGATCCGGCCCGGGGGTCGTCATCGGCCGTTCGCGCGCGTCCAGGTGGAGGCAGGTGTTGCCGATGCGCAACCGCGCCCCGGGCCGCACCATCGCCTCGAGGATCGTCACCTCGTCCACCTGGGTGCCGTTGGTGGAGCCGAGGTCGCGCACGAAGAGGAGCTCGCCGCGTGGCTCCAGGCGGCAGTGGTGGCGCGACACGGTGGCGTCCTCCACCACCACGTCGCAGTCGGCGGCGGTGCCGACGGTGAGAGGCCGCCGGCCCACGGGCCAGCGCTTGCCCGCGTACTCCAGGTAGAGGTTGGCCGCGGCGCCGCCCGCCTGCGCCGCCACCTCGTGGGCCTGGGCCAGGCGGGTGGGGGAGGCGAGGCTCAGGGCGGTTCCGCCGGGGTGGCCCGGGTTGTCGCGGACGCCCCGATCCAGTGGCCCCTCACCCTCGACTCCCCGAGGTTTGGCGCCGGGGTGGCCCGGGTCGTCGCGGACGATCAGATGGAGGGCGCCGAGGGGGACCGCCTCGCCGTCGCGCAGGAGGATCGCCCCCCGTCGCGCCGCCGGCGAGGTGCCGAGACGCAGGCGCCAGTGGCCCTCGGCGGTGGGCTCCACTACCGCCGGGGTGTCGGCGATGGGCACGTCGGCAAGCTCCACGTCGACCCCCTCGCCGCGGCCTAGGGTGACCGCGCGCCCCTGCAGGCGGACCCGCCCGACGACTGTGGGGCCGCGATAGATCTCCAGTGTCGATGGCATCGTGGTGTCGAGCTCCCGCGATCGGATACGCCTTGCCGCCACCCCCACCCTTGGCGACGGTGGCCGCAGTGTGCACCCTTGAGAATGAGATTGAGAGGCTACTCACTCGCCATCAAGCAAGGCGCGCGGGCTCTTCCCGCGGCGCCGCGGAGGGCAGACATGAACAGTGATCGGAGCAGGGCGCGGACCGCGGTGCGGCGCGGTCATCGGGGGCGGCGGGGAGGGTGGTCTCTTCTCCTTCTCCTCGTTCTTGGGGCGGGGGCGGCGGCGAGCCCGGCGGCGGCGCAGCAGACCGGCGATGTCCTCCTCGACTTCCGCTTCCCGCCCGACCTCTCGCAGCGGAACCTGCCGGCGGAGGTGGACCCGGCAGACCAGCAGGCGATCCTCTACCGCGACGACTACATCACCACCCAGTCCACCACCTTCGGCGCGCGCCAGGCAGGGGAGGGGGAGGCGGTTACCGGGGTCGGCCTGGAGGTCGGCTTCAACGCCATCCTCACCTCCGGTCTGGAGATCTACACCGTCCCGGTGGCGTACCGGTTGCGCCCGGGGGTGAAGCTCCTCGCCGCCATCCCCGGGGTGCGGCGGGTGGGGCGCGACGGCGAGGTGGAGGACCTCGGCGACATCTCCACGTCGTTGTCGTGGCGGTGGGGGAGTCCGCTCACCCTCCTGGGGATCACCACCGTCATCGCCAAGGCGCCCACCGGCGAGCCGAACAGCCGCGACGAGGGCGAGTTCCTCCCCACCGGTACCGGCTCGTGGGACTACGCCCTTTACCAGACCCTGGTGCACCGCTTTGGCGGCTGGCGCACGGAGCTCACCGCCGGCTACCGCCTCAACACCCGCGCCGACTTTGGAGCCGACGTAGCGCCGGGGGGGGGAGCCGAACAGATCGAGCTAAGAAACGGCAACTCCGCCAACCTCATCTTCGGGGTCGATCACGAGATCCCGCAGGTGGCGGGGCTGGTGGCGGGGGTGCAGGTGGACGTGCGGACCTTCGCCGCCACCACCCTCACCGTGGACGACACCTCCTTGGCGACCCCCGGCGCCTTCACGGCCATCGACCTCATCCCCGCCCTCCAGTGGTTCCTCGGGGCGGGGACTCCCCTGCACCTCGGTCTGCGCATCCCGGTGAACCACACGGACAACCGGGATGTCGCCTTCGACCTCGGGATCACCCATGCCTTCTGAGGCGGGGTGCCTGTCTCAGATTGAGATGGGCGCCGGGCCGGCGCCTCGGCGGGATTCGGGTTGCCATTCCAAGCGCATGAAAACAGAGCGCCTCTCGCCCGTGGTCCCGGGTGGAATCGCGCTTGCATCGTACCGTTGAGCGGGAACCGTCCGACCGTCCAACCGCGCCGGCTCCGTCCCCGACCACCCATTGAACCCGGGAGTCTCCCCATGATCCGCCTCCGTAGCCGCCTCCTTCCCCTCGTGCTCACGTTCGTGCTCGCCGCCTGTGGCGGTGGCGGTGGCGGTGGCGGTGATCGGACCCCCACCACGGCGGGCGGTTCCGCCAGCGGCGCGCCGGTCGCCCTCGCGGTCCAGTGGCCCGCCTCCCTCACCGATGGCGCGGTACAGAGCGCGTCGATCCACCTGCCGAGCCGGGTCCGGTCGCTCACCCTGGAGGTGCAGGTCCTCGCCCCGGACTTCGCCGGCTTGCGCCACACGGTGGCGGTGACCCGCGGCGCCAGCGGCGA
>Ga0210028_1004136_pt1 | contig 10682 bp, 12 predicted proteins | sample CryGeymeta201513_FD_185468 | JGI IMG/M metagenome (GOLD analysis project Ga0210028, IMG submission 185468) | Groundwater microbial communities from Crystal Geyser aquifers in Utah, USA - Crystal Geyser metaG 2015-13 (SPAdes) (version 2) | ecosystem: Environmental > Aquatic > Deep subsurface >...
TCGCAGGTTCCCGCCGAATCGGCGGGCGACTTCGTCGAATATTTTTGAAGGATTCACCCACGGGTAAACCCGTGGTTCTCTCCTGCGATTATAGATAAATGATTTTAGGAAGATAGTAACAAGGTGTGTCTATACGCTAAATCAAAAAGCCTTTTGAAATTTAGAGAATACCAAAGTTGTAATTGATGTATCTATAATGCTACCTTTAAAAGAAGCTCATCAGAAATTTATTAATTACTTAAAAGAAAAAGATCGCTCTCTGGCGACTATCTTAGCCTATGGTAAAGATATCGACCAACTGGTTCAATTTTTTTTCCAGTTGGAAAAAAATCGCACCAATGATATCAAGAAAGAAGATATTGAAGCCTTCATGGCTAAATTACAAAATGAAGGTTATACTCTTAAAAGCATCTCCAGAAAAACCAATAGCACTAAAACCTTCTTTCGTTTTCTCAGAATTAATGAATTTGTGACCGATAATCCGGCTGCGCTTATTTCCCATCCCAGGTTTGAAACTCCCCCGCCCAGAATTTTGTCCCAAACCGAATACCGAGCCTTGAGAGATGTCTGCCGCAATGACACACGCATGGCTGCCGTTGTCGAAATTCTCCTGCAAACCGGGATACGGATCGGAGAACTGTGTCAAATTAGATTGGAAGACCTCAGATTTGCAGAGAAAAAAAAGGCTGGTGAACTTTTTATTCGCCCCCAACATAACCACCCCGAAAGAACCATCCCTCTAAACTCTGCTGTGGCGGCGCGACTCAAAGAATATCTCGAGAGCCGGCCTAAAACTAAAGAAAATACGCTTTTCGTAACCAAGACCGGCAAACCTTTCTTGGTAAGAAATATCAGAAGTGCTATGGACCGCTGTTTTAAAATTGCCGGGATTAAAGACGCCAAAGTCAACGATTTGCGCCATACTTTTATTGCCCATCATTTGATGAAAGGAACCAGTTTGATTATTCTGTCTAAAATTGCCGGCCACAAACGGCTGGCAACGACGGAAAAATATTTAAAACACATCCAATCCGCCTACAAAAACACCTTTAAACTAGAAGAGTTGTAAACCTAATGGATTTCTCCCTCCGAATCCCCACCAGACTCCCTATTTGACATAATTAAAGAATTTCTGTAATATGGAAAGTAAGAAAAAATGAATCTCTACGGGCTTACGCCCGTGGTATCTTCTTTTTCTCGCTATGCAAGGACAGAAAGCTTTAAATTGCTTTCGAGCAATTTCATCATATCCCCGCGTTTACGCACGGGGTATTACGCTCGAAAAATGAAAGGGGCCACCATGCCGCAAGTCGTTCAAGAAGAATTGATTAAAATCCAAACCAAGGGCATTTTAACCATCCCTAAGAAATTTCGCAAAGATTTATTTGACGAAAACGACCTGGTGCGAATTAAGAAGGAAAAAGGAAGATTAATCATCGAACCGGTGAGAATCCTCTCCTACTCTGTCCGCAGTTATACCGATGCCGAAATGAAAGAGTTTATAACATTTGACGCTGAAGAAACAATAGGGTTAAAGAAGAATGGCTTACTGTAAGATGCAAAAAGAACAAGCGACTCCAACGGTTTTTTTCAACGCCTCTGTTATCCTGGCCGGACTTATTTCTCCTTGTGGCGGATCAGCGAAGCTTCTTGAATGGATAAAGCACGGGAAAATTTCAGGATTCATCAGTGAAATCGTCCTGGATGAAGTGTCCCGCCATGCCAACCTAGTTGAACTCTCAAAGGAAAGTGCCGTTCAAAAAGTACAAAAAATCTTCACCACCATTTCTCCCGCCCCGTACCAATCAACCGTGAAGGCTTACCAACATTTGGTTATCGATTATGGAGATGCTCACATCTTAGCCTCTTGCCAAGAATTAAAGACGAATTTTCTGGTAACCCTGGACAAAAAACACCTTTTAGTCTTGCAGGAAAAAGTGAAAACCGTAAAAATCGTTTCTCCCAAGCAGTTAATTGAAACGCTGGCATAAAACTGGGCAGGCTAGATTCACACCGTTAAATCCGTGTCTGACAAGCTAGATGAATTGTAAAAGGTCGATATCATCAAACGTCGCTTGGTCAATCTCCATTCTCTCCATCTCAATATACTGCGCCTTTTGATTTTTGATGTCCCCGCGGGCGATATGCGTGTGGATTTTCAGCTGGCGTTGATGCAGCTTTTCAACGAGATCTTGGGAAACATACCTCCACAGAACATGGGCTACATTTCCCTGCAATAGCTCCATGGTTTTGACAATCTTTAGGGTGATAAATTCTCCTGTCATCCAGTCTTCAAATTGATTCGGCGGAAAAATAACACCCAAAGGAAGATTCGGGAAGGCGCGGCGCAGGAAAGGAATAAGCGGAAAATAGCTTGTCGTAAGCTCAAAATCAACATTTTTGTACTGCTGCAGAAGTTTCTTTAGGGGTGGTAAAAAATCCAAATCCATGGATTTAATTTCGATTTCTAGTCTGCCCCGGAAGGCAAACTTTTGGAGCAACTCGGGCAGATGCGGATATTTTTGGCTACGATCAAAAAGATAGTCATGCACCAAAAACAGTTGATGGTTGAAACATTGCATGTCGCATTCAATGCCTCCGGCACCCAGATTAAGAGCCGACTCAAAAGCTTCAAGCGTGTTTTCCGGAAAATGGATTGTATCGCCGCGATGAGCAATCAAAAGTGGTTTCATAATTTTATTGTATCAAAAAATGATTCTTTAACTCACTATTAGTTTAAACTGTCCTAATTAAATATCACTTTTAAGGCTAAATTCTATGCCTGATATTACTAACATTATTTGAATCTCGTTGTACCGTAAAATATATAAATCCCATAAACATTGATCATATCTCAAATATCGTCCTGTTGATAACTTCATATTTAAGATGAATGTATGAATTGCTCCATGTTTCACTTTTTACCAATCTTAAAGCTTTTATGTTTTTCAAATCTTCCTTCGTATGAAGTGACTCTCCTCCAACCAATGACTGGGTATCTTTTCCGCCAATCAAACACGGTGCCACGACGACGGAAACTGCATCAATTAAACCCAATCTTAAAAACTCTGCATTTAAGGTTCCTCCTGTTTGAACCGTCATCCGCTCTATTTTGTGTTTTTGCTGTAATTGTTCAAAAGCATCAGTGAAATCAATCTTTCTTTTATAGACAAGCGGAATAATGTTTGAAAATTTACTCGTGACAGAAAAAGCCGGATGGTTTTGGTTGTTGGTTATGAGAAAAAATGTTTCGCAGCGCTTTGCCAAATATTCACAACCACCAAGGTTTAAATGAGGCCTATTGTCAATTACCACAAAACTTAATCCGTCATTTTTATCTTTAGTCCAAACCTTTTCATTGAAACCAACTTTTTCAAAAACCTTTCCGGAATTTACATATACCCTATCCATCCTTTTTTCCAATTCATAATACTGAAACATTCCTTCTTTGATTCCTGTTATTTTATGGAAATTCTCCGTATCCATACTGTCATTGTCACCGGTGGTGATTTTCCCGTCCAGGGATTGAATTAAAAATAAAGTGGTATACGGTCTTTTGCTATCCATATTTTTATTCTATCATAAAATCAAAAAGCCTATTGGTACAGGCTTTTTAGTTACTACTGGGTAGTGTGGACACCATCAGAACCTTATTAATAGAATGTTCTATGGTTTAATTGCAATCATACTAATTTCGAGTTTTGCCCCTAGCGGTAGATCTTGTACACATACCGTTTCCCGAGCGGGATATGGCTCTGACATATAACTTCCATATACCTCATTGATTTTTCCATATAATGACATATCAGTTACATAAATTGTTGTTTTTACCACATCGTTAAATGTTACACCTGCAGTTTCTAAAATCGATTTTAAATTTCTCATGACTTGATGAACCTGTCCCTCTATTGTCCCTTCGAGCAGTATACCCTCTGTGGTTAAGTAAACCTGTCCTGAGGTAAAGATTAACTTGTCGCAAACAATAGCTTGAGAAAATGGTCCTGTTGCTTTTGGAGCCTGAGCACTTTCAATTTTATCTTTCATGATTCCCCTTTCGGATTTTTATTTAATAATCATATTCTACCACAAAATCAAAAAAACCCGTCATATCGGGCTAAATTCAAAAAATGGCTGTTAGGGATACTTTTATAACCTATTTACTTACTATTCCCAATTTATAAAAAACAGTCTGGATCCTTTCTCAAACTGGTATGGTTGGATTCGAACCGTTAAACCCACACCTTACTTTCGATCCGCCAACTGGCGGAGAGAAATCAAGCTAGTGTTACTAAATGGGCGCACCAGGATTTGAACCTGGAACCCACACCTTATAACAATCTTTGGATTGATATATCAAATTTGGACTATGGAGCCGGGTAGATTCGAACTACCAACCGCCACCTTATAAGAGTGTTGCTCTACCCTTGAGCTACGGCTCCAAATTTGTTATAAGAGTGTTGCTCTGCCGTTGAGCTATGCGCCCGCTTTTTAGAAACTCTCTTTTGGTCTAAAAATTATACCACATTTGGTTGAAATTTATGATAAGATTTAGACTATGGATAAGGATGCCACAACCAACCAACCAACTCAAAAATTCATTAAATACCAGAAGGAAAAACCCAAGGTTGAAACAAGTCCGCCTAAGAAGACACCTATTTTAAAACTTATCCTTCAAATTGTTGGAAATTTACTGATCTTTGCTTCGCTGGCCTATCTTTTCCTTTGGTCATATCCCATTATTTCGCCTCAAATTAAATATTATTATGATCAATTGCGCGGCATCCGTTATGAGATTGCGACTGATGAAAATCAGGCCCCTCAACCTTCTAAAAATATCATTGAACTTTTAGAAAAGCCCAAAGAACCCTTAAAAGTCATTCCGGTTGCGACTGATTTCGGAATCGTGATTGAAAAAATAAATGTCAATGCGCCTATAATCGCCAACGTTGACGCCGCCAATGAAGCCGAATATACCCAGGCTCTAAATTCAGGAGTGGCGCATGCCAAAGGCACCCGCTTCCCCGGTGAGCAGGGAAATTCTTTTCTTTTTTCCCATTCCACCTTTAATGTTTTGGAAATCGGACAGTATAATGCGGTTTTTACTCTTTTGGGGAAACTCGAAGTCGGTGATACCATCATCACTTTCTATCAAGGTCAACGCTTCGACTACCAGGTTTCTGAGCAGAAAATCGTCAATCCTGACGATGTCGGCCCTTTGACAGCCGACTACGACGAACCGGTTTTGACTTTACAAACCTGCGATCCGCCGGGCACGAGCTTGCGACGTTTAATAGTAATCGCCAAACTAAAGGAATAAACCATGCTGGATCTTCATACCCATCTTTTGCCTGAAATTGACGATGGAGCGCGTAACTTCCCCGAAACTCTCAAAATTATTAAAAAAGAAATGGAAGACGGGGTCCAACAAATTGTTGTCACCCCCAATTTTATTTCTCAACTTTATGAACCGACCGTCCAAGAGATTCAAGAAGGATTAACCCTGGTCAAAAAAGCCTTAACTGAACTTGACTGGCCGGTTGAAATCCTGCCCGGCATGGAGGTTCGGCTTTCTCCGGATCTTTTCAATCAATATAATCTTCACGATTTTTTGACTATCAATCAAACTCGCTATCTGCTAGTAGATCTTTTTGAGACTCCACTCGTTGAGGTCGCGCCAGTTTTGGATGAGATGATTGCCGGAAATCTCTGGCCGATTCTAGCCCACCCGGAAAAATATGTGGAGGTTCAGGAAAATACAGAAATCTTAAATCCGTGGCTTAAAAAGCATGTTCTTTTCCAGGTTTCAACTGATTCGCTCTCCGGGCTTTGGGGGGAAAAAGTGCAGTCAACCGCTGAAAAACTAATTCTGGAAAGGATGGTACACATTTTGGCAACCGACGTTCATAATCCTTTCCGCAATTTTGTGCCCTTAAGTTACGGTCTTGAGATAGCCAGAAGACTCATCGGAGAAGATGCAGAATTGTTAGTCGCCCAAAACTGTGATATGATTGTGCAGGGTAAATCTTTGTTTTAGCTTAAGTTTTTTGAAAAACATGGAATTAAAAAAATATTTTCTGATCACTAAAAAATGGCGGCTGGAAATTTTCCTTTTTGTTTTAGTAGCAACTCTTGCCACCACCGTGGCGGTTTTTCTCATAAAACCCATCTATAAGGCTTCGACGCTGCTCATGGTCAACCAGGCTTCCACCGAAACCATTAATTTAAATGATATTATGACTTCGGAAAGATTGGCCAAAACCTATGCTGAGGTCGTTACCAAAAGGCCAGTTTTGGAAAAAGTGATTAATAATCTTTCCTTAAAAACCACGCCTGAGATGCTCGAAAAAGAAATCAGGGTAGAATTGATCCGCGACACCCAACTTATTTTAATCGAGGTTAAAAACCATGATGCCCAGAAAGCGGCTACCATTGCTAATTCAGTGGTTGACAATTTCTCCCAAGAAGTTGATAAGCTTCAGGAAGAGAGAACCAGCAAGAACACCATCGCCGTGGTTGAGGCCGCTTCTGCCCCTAACAAATCTGACTCACCAAAAAAGGCTTTATCAATTCTTCTTGCTTTCTTTCTCTCTCTGCTCGCTTCTTCCGGCATCATTATCCTGATTGAATATCTGGATGACACCTTCAAGGATGATTCCGATGTGCAAGATTTCCTAAATCTGCCTAATCTTGGTACCTTAAATTACATCAAAGAGGCCAACCGCAAACCAGGAAAATTGGTCGCTCTGGCTGACCCTCAATCACCCCTGGTTGAATCTCTAAGAGAAATTCGCACTAATATTCAATTTTCACAGCCGGAAAAGACCAATAAAACGGTGGTCATTACCTCAGCTGTACCGGCTGAAGGCAAATCCCTAATCTCGGCCAATTTGGCTGTGGTTATGGCTCAGGCTGGTTTTAAAACAGTCTTGATTGATGCTGATTTGCACCGTCCCTCCCAGCACGAAATTTTCAAACTCGACAACATCTCAGGCTTAAGCAATCTTTTAACCGCCGAAAAAGAAATGACGATTAAATATCAAGAAACTCAAACTCCGGGCCTCAAAGTTATTCCTTCCGGCTCTTTTATCCCCAATCCAGCCGAATGGCTGGGCTCCACCCGCCTGCATGAAATTTTGGAAAAAGTCAGAGGAGATGGAAATCAAATTATTTTGCTGGATACTCCTCCGATCGGTCTGGTGACCGATGCGGCAGTTTTGTCTTCCATGACCGACGGAACGGTGATTGTGGTCGAATTAGGCAAAACCCAGAGAGACAAGGTGAAAAAAGCCATCGACTCTATTATCAGAGTTGGCGGCCAAGTGATAGGAACTGTCTTAAACTCAAAAAAGCCCAGTGGTGGCCAAGACGGATATTATTATTACAAAAATGCTTAATATATTTTTCATTGGCCAAAAAGGAATCCCGGCTACCTACGGAGGCGTTGAACATCATGTTGAACAGCTCTCAACAAGACTGGCAGAAAGAGGGCACCAAGTCTGGGTATATTGCCGGAGATGGTATACCGGTCAAAATTTGAAAACCTATCACGGAGTCAATCTCCTTTATCTTCCTTCCCTGAACCACAAAAACCTAGATGCGGCAACCCACACTTTTTTAGCTTCTCTAGATGTTCTTTCCCGCAAGACAGATATCATCCATTATCAGGGAATTGGCCCTTCTGCGCTTTTACCTATCCCTAAAGCAGGAAAGCCGCACACCAAAATTGTGGCCACTTTTCATTGCAAAGACTATGAACATCAAAAATGGGGTTTCTTCGCTCAAAATTTCCTGAAACTCGGAGAGAGAATAGCGGTCACGCGTCCCCACGGGACCATCGTTGTTTCTAAAGTTCTGCAGGAATATGTAGCCAAAAAATATAAAAAAGAGGTAATCTATATTCCTAACGGTGTTCCGATTTTAAAACCCCAAAAGCCTAAAATGATTGCCGATTGGGGTCTGGATAAAGAAAATTATTTGCTGACTGTTTCGCGGCTTGTCGCTCACAAAGGCATCCATTATCTGATTAAGGCTTTCCGTCAAATCCGGACATCTCTAAAACTGGTCATCGTAGGAGGACCGGCCGATGGCGGTGGCGCTTATGAAAAAAGGTTGAAAGAATTAGCCGAAGGCGATGAACGCGTTCTTTTTACCGGCTACCAAACCGGTGACACCTTAGCCGAGCTTTTCTCCAATGCCTATCTTTTCATTCATCCTTCTGAGGCTGAGGGCTTGCCGATTGCAGTTTTAGAAGCCTTAAGTTATGCCCGCGGAGTTCTGGCTTCTGACATCCCGGAACATTTAGAAGCCATCGGTGGTGCCGGTTTCTTTTTTAGGAACAAAAATGTAAAAGACCTCAAAGAAAAATTGGAAAAATTAATTCACGAGCCATTAGTTATTAAAGAGGCCGGGAGAAATGGCCGGGAGAGAGTTAGAAAAGAATACGACTGGGATAAAATCGTCACCAAAACCGACGAGTTTTATGACAAACTTTTTTATCATCATCCCAAAGACATTAAAGTCCATGACTTTGCCGTCCACACCTGGGACGAAGTTACCGACCAGACTGAAAGTTTGTATCACTCACTGTTGTAAAAATTGTCATCCTGAGGAGTCCCGCCATGGCGGGACGACGTGAGGATCCCGTCCGCTGTACCACTTTACTTTAGAGAATGATCCTCTGGTTTTACACTTATTCTCCAAACAGATTCCTCCCGCCCGGTGTCCCTTTTTCCAAAACCACTCCTTCATCCCAATAGCCTTGTTCTTCAAGCGAATTTGTATAACAGGTCTCCCAATTTTCTGCTAAGGTACCGTCGCCGGCGATTTCTTTCCGTTGCATAGAATACCGGTAGAAATTCCCATCTGTATTCTTATTCGTTCCAGCTAAAGGCTTTCCCTGCCCGTCGTCGGCAATATCAACCAAGTTTAGCGTAGAAACTTCTCCGGCATAAAGTTTGATTTGTAAACTTTCATTTCTTAAAACCAGTTTGTTACCGACAACAAGATTTGGACTTACCTTAATTTTTGACTCTTCGTCCCCAAAATGTGAAATTAAGAAAAATCCCAAGGCCGGAATGACTTTCCCTTGAGGTACCGTCATCATTTCTTCTCCCTCAGGAAAAAGATCGGTCTTTTTGGTGAGTTTAAAGCCGCTGATGTCAACCGGATAACTTTTCGTATTTCTTAGTTCAAGCCACTCGTCGTAAGGACCAAACCCACTTCCCATCCACATCAGTTCGTTGATGACAATGTCGCCTGCTTCGGATAAAGTCCGCAAGGTGAAATTCTCCGAAACAACCTCATTTTGAGCCTGATCCCGAGAAAGGATTTGAAAATGATAGGTCCGCGCAGAAAAAAGATTAGAAAGTAAAACCCGATGGTTGGTTGTAAAACCTGACTCCATGGGTGTTTTGAAAACCTCATCAGAATCAGAACCATAGATAATTTGCGAAGTCGCCGGCTTATTAGTCTGCCATTCAATCACTGCAGACCGACTGGTTTTTTCGGCTACCACCGGCTCGGAGATTTGGGGCGCCAGCCTGTCGACAGCGAAAAACCACTGCTCGGTAAAGTCCGCAATATGGTTAAACTGATCACGCGCCCGAACCCGCCAGAAATAAGATCCGTCCGGCATCTCTTGGATGGATGATATCGGCTCTGAAAGCCAGTCTGACTGATAATACAAGTTCTGCAAATTTTTATCAGTATAAACTTCTAACTGATAACTCAGCCGGGCTAAAGGACACGAGCTTTGAGAATTTTCCCAAACCAGAACCGGATTTTGCCACCAGTCTGAGTTTAAACCGATGAAGGTGCCGTTGGCTGGAGATAGTAAAATCGGCTGAGTGGGCAAAGCCCAACAGCCGGCCGAGACGCAATTGGCTCCAATGGCAGTTTGACTAGAAAAATAGGCGCCGCTGTTTTTTACTACCGCCAGACTTAGAATACCGATCGCAAATAACAATCTTTTCATTAAGCGCTCTTTAGGTTTCTGTCATCCTGAGGAATCCCGCTAAGCGGGACGACGTGAGGATCCCGTTGGATTGTCCTTTCTCCCCACGGGATCCCGCATCCCGCCGATTCGGCGGGCGGGATGACGCTGGCTTTTTTCTTGGCATGAAAATCTCTAATACTACTCGTAAGGTTTCGACCTTCACAATAAATAATAACTGCGGCCGGAAGAATAACCAGAAGGAAAAAACCGAAAGATGTTTGACTGAAAAGGACGGCATGCCCCGCCAAGGGAAGCGAAAAAATCACCCGCCCCACAATTTGATTCTCAGTCACCGGATCTAAATCAACTGAATCGTTCCGATCGCCTTTGGTCTTGTAAACAATACCGTCGTCGTTTTTTATGACAGCGGCGACCCTGTGAGTCACCAAAGCTTCGTTCTCGAAATTGCCGTCCCGACAACGGAAAGTGATTATCTCTCCCGGAAGATATTCACCTTTTGGCAAATCTAAAATCAGACTGCCAACCGGAATAGACGGAAGCATTGAACCCGAACTGACGGTTAAAACTTGGAGTTTATCCGGTATGATAAAGGTCGTTACTAAAATCAGACCGCTCCCTACCACCAAAAATATAGATTCCCACGGCTAAAGCCGTGGTACTCTGAAATCGCAGGTTCCCGCCGAATCGGCGGGCGACTTCGTCGAATATTTTTGAAGGATTCACCCAC
>Ga0210028_1004145_pt1 | contig 10669 bp, 10 predicted proteins | sample CryGeymeta201513_FD_185468 | JGI IMG/M metagenome (GOLD analysis project Ga0210028, IMG submission 185468) | Groundwater microbial communities from Crystal Geyser aquifers in Utah, USA - Crystal Geyser metaG 2015-13 (SPAdes) (version 2) | ecosystem: Environmental > Aquatic > Deep subsurface >...
TAAAATAGACAAATATGCACCCGTAACCCTTAAAGGCGATGTTAATCCATTACTCGCGCAGCCTTACCTCGACCTTAACTTAAACTTTGATAAAGTTGAACTGACCTCGGTTAACCCTTATTCAGGCACTTATGCAGGCTATTATATTGATAAAGGCCTGTTGTCATTAGACCTCAACTACCAACTTAAAAATAATGCCTTGGTCGGTAGCAATCACGTTGTGATTGATCAACTCAAGCTAGGTAAACCTAGTAATAGCAGCCTAGCCACCAGCCTACCAGTTACGCTAGCCGTTGCGTTGTTGCAAGATCGCAACGGCGTGATTGATTTGGGCGTTGATGTTTCTGGGGATATTGATTCTCCAAGCTTTAGCTTTGGTAGCATAATAATTAATGCGTTAGGCAATGTTATTACCAAGGTTGTCACCTCACCTTTTTCGTTTTTAGCAGGTCTTGTGGGTGATGATGAAGAAATGGATAAAATCAGTTTCGATTATGGACTAAGCACGATTACGCTTAAACAAAAAACCACATTAGACAAGCTGGCTAAAGCGTTAATTGACCGACCGCTACTTAATCTTAATATCAAAGGCAGTGTCGACTTAATTAACGACCAACAAGCGTTAGCTGAATCTCAACTGCATAAAAAGCTGGCTAAAACGGCGGGCATTAAATTCAAAGATTTCCCAAAAAGTTTATCTGCTAGCCAGTTTCCTGCAACAGGGCCGATAGCTGATGCACTCTACCAACTGGCGGAGCAAGAATTGTCACAACCACCACAGGACATCAAGCAAACGCTCAAACAGCAAACACCAGAAATCACAGAAGCCGAATTGATCACTCGCTGGCATATAGGCTTGTACAATATGCTTAAAAACCAACAGCAATCTACTCGTGATGACTTAGGCGAATTAGCACAACAGCGTGCGAAGGCCGTAAAAGCCTATTTAATCGATCAAGCCGGTATTGATGCGGGTAAAGTATTTGTACTTGAGAGCCGTATCAACACAGCTGAAGATGCCGCTGAAGCATCGCTTGAACTACAAGTAAAATAACCTGTTGTTAGCTGTTAACCGCTATCGACATCGGGTAGACTGCGCATACATTGCAAACGAGTCATAACAAGCGTTTGCAATCATGTCATATTATTAATAGCTAAGATTGAGGTTATCTATGTTTATCGTTCGCTGGATTTTAGGTCGAATTATTTTGTTGTTAAATTTTGTGTTTGCCCCTAAAAAGCGCCAACGTCCGCAAGAGCAACAAGCGACTGTCGATCAACAGACTCAATCACTGGCTTTGTATCAATACGCAGCCTGCCCTTTTTGCGTCAAAGTGCGTCGTGAAATGCGTCGTCAAAACCTAAGCATTAATTTAGTTGATGCTAAACAAGAGCAACACAAAAGCGTGTTAACTAGCCAAGGCGGCAAACTACAAGTGCCTTGTTTACGTATTGAGCAAGACGGTAAAACCCAATGGTTATATGAGTCTAAAGCCATTACGAGTTACCTTAACGAACGTTTCGCTTAAAGCGTTATCCGCTTAAATTAGCGACAACCTAGCGAATATGTAGCCACAGTGCATCACAACACTGTGGCGAATAAACGTCTGCGGATCTCTTTGCTACTCATGTTATTGGGCTATTAATCAATGGTGAATATGAGATTGGCAGCGTTTATGCCAAAATTTTTTAACCAAGAATTAATGAGGTTATGTGTGTCAAAATTCGGCTTAACCGTCTGCAGTATCATACTGCTAAGCGCGTGTAGCGCGAGCGAACCAGATCCAATGGATTTTGTTGGCCAATTTCGCGATGCATTTAGCACGGAAATTAAAGGCAACGGGATTAAGTTATTTGTCTACAAGGCAAAGTTGGCTACCGCGCTTGATCGCAGTATACCCAGTGATCCGCCGCAAGACAGAATAATACGTCGCAGTACACAAGATGCACAAAGCTATCTCATTGAGCAACGTAATGCTGAAAACCGTCTCGAACTATGGAACCAACAAATCGATATTGGTGTCAGAAAAACCATCGAAATGAACGGTTATTGTCAGGCTGGCTTTATTGAATTAAGTCGTTATGTTGAAGCCGAACGCGGTGAAATTCGTGGCGAATGTAACGATGGCGCTACTGCTGAAGATATCAAAAAATTCGCTAATTAGTCGTTAATCCGGTGATGTTTTTAGTCTACTGAAAGTACTAATAATGCGACAGTTAGATAAAACACTATATCCAGCTAAGCAATTAAGTTAAAATTAGCCTCCAAATTTTCTCGTGATGGTGCCGTTGGCTCCAAGACCAGTGTCATCACGCTTTGATATGCTATTTATTGTCTACAAAGATATAAATAGTTTATCGTTTATAAAGTAAGAAATCAGATGAACAGAAAGCAAGAGATGATCAAAAAGTTGGCAAAACGAGCTAAGGCTCGTCAGAACAAAGTCGTGCCAGCGAATCCAAGTAATAAGCCAGTTGAGCGTTATATTTCTAAAGCTGAACGCGAAAAAATTGCGTTAGCTGAAGCGGCAGAACAAATTGCTGCCACAGAGACAAGTAACCCGGAAACTGACAAAGACTAACACCTATTAAGCTGTTAGTAACAAAAAGCCCCTATCTTGGTCAAACCAAAATAGGGGCTTTTTATTAGCTGTTCAATATAGACTCTATAGGGAATAAACCGTTATCGGAATAACCTGATGCCATTATTTGCTTGTGTCTGTAGGCCTAGTGTCAGTATTAGCGTTATTTGCACCAGTATTATCGTCAATGGTTTGATCTTTAATCGATGATGCTGGAATAGATTGCTCTGCAAAGCTGGTGTTAACGTCGTCCTTATCGGTATTCGCTTTATCGACAGGAGTCTGCTCGGCGAACTGTTTACACAAGGGCTCTTCATCCAATTGCGCCATCTGAGTACGCCCAGACATAGGTGACGGTGCCGCGACCATATCAATGTTAATCACATCGTTTTCTAACACTTGTTGATTGGCTGCTGCGGACACTAAGCCTTGACGACTAATTTTATCCACTAATCGATATGCGCAAAAAATACCAATCACACCAAAGATAATTGATCCAATCACCTGACCGATGAGCACCCCAAATACCCCGCCCCACTGCGCACCAAAATACACAAAGGGGATAGTGCCAATGGTGGCTTTACCGACGTTAAAAAAGGTTGAATATTTGGCTTTACCTAAATTATTAAATGACGCATTGGCAATAAATAAGATACCCGAAAAGATAAAGAACACCGCGATATATTGGCAGAAAAACAAAATCAACTCGGCAGCATCACCTTCCATATCAAAACTACTGACAATCACATTACGCAATAAATACAGCCCTAGCGACATCACTAATACGTAAGCCACACAAAACTGAATCGCGTTGGTCAAACTTAATCTTACACGCTCTATTTCATTGGCGCCAAAGTTTTGTCCCACAATCGGCCCAACGGCGCCAGACAGAGCAAAAATCATCCCAAACGTTACAGGGATCAAGCGGCCTAATACCGCCCAACCGGCCACATAACTGTCACCAAAATCGGCTATGGCACGGGTAACCACGGCATTACCAATTGGGGTGGCCACATTGGTGAGCATTGCTGGGGCGGCAATGGCAAATATTACCCTGAGATCTTGTTTAAACTCGTCAAATGAGAATCGACCTAACAACTTATGTTTTATCACCACACCGCGCGCGGAGATAATGAATACTGCGATACGAGCAAGAACTGACGCCGCCGCTGCACCTTCGATGCCCATTGATAAAGAAAAAATAAAGATAGGATCCAACACCGCATTAACACCGCCACCAGCGAGTGTTGACATCATCGACAATTTTGCATCACCCACGGCACGTAAAGCACCACCCAATGCCATGGCTAAACAAATAAATGGTAACGATGGCAGTAGAATATACAAATAGCTTTGGGCTAGCTCAGCAGTACGCCCTGTTGCACCGATTAATGCGAGCAGCTCTGGAACAAATGTAATCACCACTGCAGCCACCAACACACTGGTCACTAATGTGACTATGGCACTGTTTAAGAATAATCTTTTCGCTAACTTAATATTCTTAGCACCCACAGCTTTTGACACTAAGGCACCAAGGGCAATGGATAAGCCGATACCAATAGAAGTGGTAAAAAATGAAATGGTGCTGGCATAACCTGCCGCAGCGGCAAGCTCAACTTCGCCGAGCAAGCTTAAGAAGAAAATGTCGAGTAAATCGACAACAAATAACGCCGAAATACCGACCGCAGCGGTCGAACTCATCACTAAGATGTGGCGTAAAATGGGGCCTTCGACAAATTTAGCTGTGGTCATTGGTATCCTTGAGATGAAATCACCCTGCGCAAGATTGTCACTGGACGATGAATAAAGGTAAAACTACAGCTTTTCTAACTCGCTGCCACAATGATTACAGTACTCGGCATCATTATCGTGGCCTTTTTTACCGCAATTATTACATTTACGTAAATCACGGGTTCTGACCATTTCATTTGAGATCTCAGCGGTTAAAATGCCGGTTGGAATGGCAATAATCGAATAACCAATAAGCATGGTTAGCGCAGCAATCCCCTGACCTAACGTAGTTTGCGGCGTAATATCACCATAACCCACAGTGGTAATCGTTACGATTGTCCAATACATTGATTTAGGTATGGAAGTAAAGCCATTCACTGGGCCTTCAACAACATACATAATCACACTAAGTACCATAATGATCAGGCTGACCGAAAAGAAAAACAGAAACACTTTACGGCTCGACAGTATCATGGCTTTGAGCAATATATTACCGTCACTTAAATAGCGCAGTAGCTTTAATACTCTGAATACACGGAATAGCCTTAACACTCTTATTGCTAATGCTAAATTTGCACCAGGGAATATCAAACCTAAATAACTGGGCAAAATAGACACTAAATCGACTACACCGAAGAAACTGCGGGCATAGTGTAACCGATTCAATGAACAATATAATCTTAATATGTACTCAACGGTAAAGATTACCGTAAAGGTCCATTCTCCAATACGAATATAATCACCATATTGCGCATGAATAGTTCCTATGGTGTCGATAAAAATCAGTGTCACACTCAGTACAATGCAAATCATCAGTGCAATATCGAAGCGTTTACCTGCTGGCGTTTCAGTACCAAATATCACGCTTCTGAGTGTTTGTTTTAGTGGGCTGTCGGCTTTTTCTTCGGTATTCATTTTAGGTTTCGCTGTATTAGGTTATATCTATCAAAAAACTTGCAAAAACTTGCAAATAACTCGGTCAACTAATATCAATTAACCCTTGATGTAGTTAAAATCTAACATTGACCGCCGAGATTTAACATTCACAATCGGTCATTTTACAATAAAAAATAAAAAGGTCATTGGTTTACGGAGATTTCATGCGCACGCTGTCTATATTATTCATGGTTATATTTTGTTGCCCTTTGTTGGCGAATGCATCATCAGCTCAATCTTTAAAGGCCAAAGTCGATTTAGTTGTCGTTAATAAATCTGAATCCCGCATGTCTGTTATGCGTGACGGAAAAGTGATTAAAAGTTATCTGATTGCTATGGGTGACGTGCCCAGTGGTCATAAACTTAAAGAAGGTGATCAACGTACTCCACAAGGTCGTTACACCTTAGATTATAAAAAATCGGATAGTGCATTTTATAAATCGATTCATATTTCATATCCTAATGAAGAAGACAAATTGCGTGCTGACGCATTAGGCATAAGAGCCGGTGGTATGATCATGATCCACGGTGAAAACCCTCGCTCATCGTTACCGCCAGAAGAAGCACAAAAGTACAACTGGACCAACGGTTGTATAGCTGTCACCAACAAAGAAATGGATGAGCTTTGGCAAATGATTGATGCTGGTACGCCAATTGAGATATGGCCATAATCTGATCTACTATCAACCATACCATTTTGCTTTGTTTTTTGGGTTATTAAATGAATTACCAATACTTACAACATACTTGGCCAGATTTTAGTCAACGCATTATTGCATTCATACATCAGTTAGGTTTAGAAGGTTTATCCTTTCATTGTGATCACGCAGCTCTTCGAGTGAATAACAGCCAAACGGCGCAGTTACTGGCAGATGAATTTAGTCAGTATGGAGACATTATCTCTAATAACATGATTAACGGTCGGCCGATTTTAATCATTAAATTAGTTGAGCCATTAGTTATGGGGACAATGAACATTCAGTGTGTTGAACTGCCCTTTCCTTCAGACAAAGTTTATCCCGTTGAAGGTTGGGAACATATCGAATTAGTGTTTCCATCACAAGCGAAAACCAGTGAAGCATTCGTGGCAGAACTCATGGAACATGCCCCACAATTAGCTGAGATTATTGTCGCTGATAGTGCCAATACCGGTAAAAGTACCCATACCGGTAAAAGTGAGCATAACATTAAGGTAAAGCTAAGTTCACCTAAAGGTGATAACGAACGCTTAGCAAATCCAACCATCGCATTTAAAGCCAATGGTATTTGCGTTAAAGTGCATCCGCACGATATTCAAACTATTCTAGCCAGTGAATCGGCAAGCTAATCTCTTTACTGGTAATGGTTTATCTTAACCTTATTAGCACTAACTAGTAGCGGCTAACTTTCGCGGTAAAATTCCGCTCAAGCGAACTCTCAACAGGGGTATCAGATGTGATACCTCTGTTGAAGTAACTAGCTGACACCAAAGTTATCCTATAAAAAGAAGCGAGACCATTATTGCTTAGTCACAGGAAATAACGACATAGCATAAGCACTGTCGTGAATAAAGTTGCCCAAAACTGTGGCAAAATGCACCTTTAAAGCTCATCCCGCCACAACAATAAACCGAAATATCACACCATGACTAAGTTTTTAGTTTAGTGCTGGCGCTTTATGTTTAATCAGCCATAAGCAAAACACACTATGGCGATTAGGCTTAACCTTCAATCGTTGATAACCTCACCTTGCTGGATCTCAAAACTGTTAAGTTTGCTTGGAAATGTGTGACGATCGATAAACTCGTCACTTCGCCATATCAAATACATAGAATATTACAGTTTATCAAATGCCCTTTTATCAAGCAGTTTGATAAGGAGATCGATACGCTTATGGGCTAAATAATCCTCGCAACGATTAAAGCAAACTGTCACAAGCAATAGTAAGAACCATACAAAGTTCTGTTCTGCTAATAAATCAAATTCTGCAATATAGACAATCGCGGCAATGGTCGCGCCAAAAATTCCCCATTGAATAAGCCAGCTATACGATTTAGGCCTCAATGTATCTAAATTAGCGCGTAATAGGTTAATTCTTTCAATTTCATTTGATTCAGCAATATTATCTATTGGAGTTTGATTCATTTTTTTACAGTTCCATTGTATAAGCGCGCTTAATTATCAAGCAATTTTGATTGATGTCATTGGTAATAACATCAATAATCTACAGGCAATACGTCTAATATGATTGCGATGTCATTATTACTAATTTACATTAAATGACTATATATTTCGTACAACATAGCTGGGTATATTAATTTTAGCCCCACCTTCACTGAAGTTGGCATCTAAGGCATAAGCCATTTTCTCTAAAGGGGATTCGTGATAGCCAAAGGTTTGAATTTCATCCATGTAACGAAGTATAAAACCATGAGCGCCTAAATGTGCCCATTGAGCCACATGGACTAACTCATGAAAGTGTAAGCGCAAACTCGAAACATTATGGCGAAGTACGTAATAGGTATCCTTATAGGTAATGCCACCAGCTTGCATATCCATAAAGCTACCGAACCCCATTTGGCGAAGCTCAGGGAAGTCAGGTTTTGGGATCTCGTCTACCACAACGAAATAAGCTTGTTCAAGAAACGCTAAAGGATAAAAACCTTCAAACTCACTGAAAAATTTAGCACAGCAAATTCGTTGTTGTTTATATTCGAAATTGGTTTGATCAATCCATTTCTCAATTTTATGAAGCATCTTTATATCCCTATTTCATGCACCATTTAAATGGCAATCTTGCTGATTTTGGAATTTTGGATAAATGAATATCTTTTTCGACTAATCTAAGCAAGCGTAATAACAAAAATATCGACGCCATTATACACATCAGCATCACACATTTTTGCAAAGATGCTTGAGTGATGAAATATTACTCAATATGCTATTCAGCGTCATATTCTTAGCAATAACATGATTAACTGCTGTCATCCTTTAGTTAGACAAAAGATATGTGAGCGACTAATCTATTATTACCTTACCTTTGCGAGTATTTACTATACGTTTTCTACTGTTGTTTTTATGCTTGTATAGTCTTGGTGCTATTAGCAAACCTATTGAATTAACGAATGTTCCTAGTGAACTATTCATTAATAAACACCTAACTATTCTACAAGACCGTAGTGCGGATTTGTCGTTCCAGAATGCTTTTAAACAATATAAACAAGGTAAGTTCACGCTAAATGCCGATGAAAGAGCCAGTTTTGGGTTTATTCATGATGCGCTTTGGGCATCTGTGTTAATCAATAATTCATCGGATAAAGAGATAAAAAAAGTGCTTGACGACTATGTCGTGGGGCAGGACCGTGCAAAACGCATACTGGCAGTGGCAGTATATAATCACTACCGGAGGATAATTGCTTCAAATAATAAGGCTGAAGATGTTGAACTACAAAAATCAAATATCCTGTTGGTCGGTCCAACGGGTACCGGAAAAACACTGCTCGCAGAAACTCTTGCTAAATTGTTGCATGTACCTTTCACGATTGCAAGTGCTACACCGCTCACTGAAGCAGGATATGTGGGTGAAGATGTGGAAAATGTTGTCCTGCAACTCCTTCAGTCCGCGGACTATGATATAGAAAAAACAGAAAAAGGGATAATTTATATTGACGAGATAGATAAAATTGCACGCAAAGGCGGTTCACCCTCCATAACCAGAGATGTCTCCGGAGAAGGTGTCCAGCAATCATTACTTAAAATTATTGAAGGCGCTATTGTAAACGTTCCCCCTAAGGGGGGCAGAAAACATCCACAGCAGGAATTTATAAAAGTTAATACGAATAACATACTTTTTATCTGTGGCGGAACATTTGACGGAATAGATAAAATCGTAAATTCAAGAATCGGCAAGAGCGGTTTGGGTTTCGGCACCGAACTGAGGTCTAAACATTCAGATAAATCTACAGACAGTCTGCTGCAAGCCATACAACCTGAGGATTTGGTACAATTTGGTTTGATGCCGGAATTTGTCGGCAGGATGCCCGTAACAGCTGCTTTGCAGAGTTTATCCGAGGATGACCTGGTAAATGTCCTGGTTGAGCCAAAGAATTCAATAGTAAAACAATATAAGAAAATGTTTGACCTGGAAGGCGTGGAACTTATATTTACAGACGAGGCCCTTAGAGAGATTGCCCGGCTTGCAATCAATCGCGGCAGCGGGGCCAGGGGACTGCGGTCAATAATAGAGGAACTCCTGATTGACATAATGTATGAACTGCCGGGACAAACTGACCTCGTTAAATGTGTGGTTGACATGGAAACGGTAGCAAAAATTCATCCCCCTCTATTAGTCTATAAAGAGGAAAGGAAAATAGCATGATTGAAAATTTTAAAAAACAAATAAATATTCCACAGAAGTTACCGCTTCTGCCTGTACGCGATGTCGTGGTATTTCCGACAATGGTAACCCCTCTTGCTGTCGGAAGAGAAAAATCCGTTAAAGCAGTTGAAGATTCAATGTCTCAACACAAACTGATATTCATCTCTACCCAGAAAAAAGTCCAGGTTGAAGACCCGGCCCAAAATGACATATACGAAATCGGTATAATTGCAGAAGTATTACAGCTGTTGAAAATGAGCGACGGCACGCTCAAGGTACTCGTTGAAGGCATTAAGCGCGGCAGATTATTATCTTTCAAATATTTACAGGAAAAAAATTATGTGGAAGTTGAAGTGGAAACCATAGTTGAGCAGGAAGAAGAAACGCCTGAACTTGAAGCATTAAAACGCGAAGCCCATAAAGTTTTTGCCCAGTATGTGAAAATCAATCGCAGACTACCATTAGAAATCTCCGCCGCCATTATTAATATTGAAGACTCTAGCAGGTTATCAGACATAATTGCCTCGCACCTCACGATTAAATTGCATGAACGGCAAATACTGCTGGAAACAATTTCTCTCAAAGAACGCATGGTAAAAATCGTTGAAATATTAAACCGTGAAATAGAAATTCTAAACATTGAACGGCGCATACAGGGTCGTGTAAAGACACAAATTGAAAAGACACAGAAAGAATATTATTTAAGCGAACAGATGAAAGCGATTCAGAAAGAACTTCACCAGAAGGACGATTTTGCAAAGGAAATAGACGAACTGCGGACAAAAATAAAACAGGCAAAAATGACCAAGGAAGCACAGGAAACCTCAGAAAAGGAATTGCAAAGACTTGAAAAAATGATGCCATACTCTCCTGAAGCAACAGTTATTCGTACTTATATGGATTGGTTGGTTTCACTTCCGTGGAATTCTCATACCAAGGATAACCTTGATGTGCAACGTGCTAAGCATATCCTGGATGAAGACCACTGGGGACTGGAACAGGCAAAGCAACGGGTTCTGGAGTATCTCGCAGTTTACAAATTGAACCAGAAATTGAAAGGGCCG
>Ga0210028_1004161_pt1 | contig 10645 bp, 9 predicted proteins | sample CryGeymeta201513_FD_185468 | JGI IMG/M metagenome (GOLD analysis project Ga0210028, IMG submission 185468) | Groundwater microbial communities from Crystal Geyser aquifers in Utah, USA - Crystal Geyser metaG 2015-13 (SPAdes) (version 2) | ecosystem: Environmental > Aquatic > Deep subsurface >...
TGCCTTGGGCTGGCACAACGAAACATGAAAAGCACCCCCACCCCTCCCTCCCCCGTCAAAGGGGGAGGGATAAGCAGTTACATCCCCAAAGAGAACTCCTTGAGTGGAGGGATAAGCAGTTACGTCCCCAAATAAAACTTCTTGACAATGAAACTTCTTGACAAGGATGATTGACCTTGATTATCCTTTTATTCTATGAGATTATTCAGCAGATTCTGATCTCTTTATATTAAGTTTCATTCGGAACCGGAGGCGCAAAATATGGCAGGAAGGCAAGACGTCCCCAAAACAGCCGCATCCGTCATCCCTCCCCAGGTAAAAGAAGCCGATCCTTCTGAAGACCCTGATGGGTATCTAAGCTCTTTCCTGGTTACAATCGTTGACGACGACGAGGCTATCTGCGAGATTCTCACCAAGTGGATAACTTCATGGGGATTAAAATGTTACGCTCTTCCCCCGCCCTATGCCTTGGACGCCCTGCTTGAGAGATGCGCTGGCACCCAGATATATATCCTGGACTATCTCCTCCCGGACTGCAACACCCTGGACTGGATACCTCATATCAAAGCCTCGTGCCCGGACTCCAGGATTATAGTAATGACCGGTTTTGCAGACATGACTACCGTAATCAAAGCGGTGAGACTGGGAGCCGCGGACTTCCTCGTTAAACCCGTCAAGCCCGACCTACTCAAGCACTCGGTTACCAGAACAGCCCGGATGATTGCCTCCGAACTCAGAACCCGGGAGCTTCTCCAGGAGCTGCAGAAAAATAACGAGTTACTTGGATCGCAGAAAAAGGAACTGGAATTTCTAAACGCACGCCTGATCGAGACAAACAAGGCCTTTTCAACCCTTGCCCAGAACCTTGACTTCGACCGCATGGAGATACAGAAACAGCTCTCAGGCAGGATAAAGGCCGAGGTCATCCCGATAGTGAGGAAGCTTCAGGCCGATTCCAATACGGCCAAGTACACCTATGAGCTTGCGATGCTTCTTAAGACTCTGGAGCATATCGCCGCCGGCATAATGCAGTCCGACAACCCTTCTTCAGAGCTTACGACAGCGGAACTCAGGGTAGCTTCCCTTATAAGAAGCGGACTTACATCGGAGCAGATTGCGGAAAAGCTCTTTATTTCCGTGGATACGGTAAAGACGCACAGGAAGCGTATAAGGAAGAAGCTTAAGTTAACAGGATCGAGCGACCCTCTGAGGGATTTTTTGACGGGCTATTCGGAACTTAACGCCTGACCGTTTTCCGAACTAACTGCCATGCCCTGGCAGGGCACAATGAAGCATGAAAAGGCTCGGGTAATATGACTGCCGGCCTTTAGTGAAGCTGGTAAACCTGAGAAGCATCCCCTGAGGAGCCTTCTCTTTCGATGGTCATCTCATTTAAAACCATTTCAAGCTGTGCGCTCTGCTCAGGCCTTAAGTTTTCAAACTTAAGCCCGCAGCGCCTTGTTTCAACATTCGTAAGAAATCCTTCTGACTCATTGACCCGCCTGTCATAGATAACTCTGCAGGGCACATTGAAGAGGTTATATTTCTTTTCGCTATTAAAAATATCAATAACAACCTTCTCTTCAAGCCCGGGCTTTTCTTCAAGCAGCGTATATTCCATGGCAAGGCCGCCCTGACTAATGTCCCTGATTCTTCCCATCCTGTCAAATGTCGGCCTGAAGGTTGTAAAGACAAGCTCCCTCGGAACGTGTCGCTCAAAGACCCTTCTCTCAGCTTCGGCTGATGGCATGGCAGCTCAGTCTCCCTTGGTAGTTTCTGTAAAAAAAGACAACATCTTTATCAGCACCTTTTCAAATTACTTCCAGCATCACCTGTGCGGCTGAAGCCGCACCTACCCCGGATTTTTGACCTGTGCGGCTTAAGCCTCACCTACCAAGGTTATTCGAGATCATGCCTTGTAAATCAGATAACATTAAATCTGATAATCTGTTCAAGCTCTAATTTCTGACTCTGTTTGAGTCTATCGAGTTTAATACCGCAGCGCCTGGCGCTTATCCTTCCAGAATGCACCGCTGTAAGCTCAATATCGTAAATTATTTTGTATCGCTTCAGCCGCAGCATTCTGTAAAGGCTGAATATTATAATGTCATAGTCATAATCGTAAACCAGCCTGTGAGCATCCTCCCCTGTTCCAATATAATAAAATGAAAATCCGCTGAAGGATAAATCAATAATCTGGCCTACGATCTGGAATTTTCTATCATCACTTTTATAAAACAGGACATAAGCACCCTGTCTTAAAGAAAATCGCGCCGCTCTCCTGCGATTATCCTGTGCCGACTGCTGGAGTTCGGTCGCTCCTGATGAAATTTCCATATCAACCGTCTCTTCAAAATTTAGCAGCCTCCCCTGTCCCGGACCGCGACCCACAGAGTGCATACTTGCGCCATTAAAAATTGATGCAAGACCTGTTCCCCCGCCTCCAATGTATTTGCTATGTTCAGATAACATTTGGATTTAATTATCTCTTAAATCCATCAGGTAGCCCGACCGGAGGCGCCCTCCAGTTGCGGGCTCCAAACAAAATGTAAAGCCTTCCGACATTTTCAACCCGTTCTGCCGCCTATTCCGTATAACGGTCATGCCCGGGCAGGGCACAACGAAATATGAAAATCACCCCCACCCTTCCCTCCCCCGTCGAGGGGGAGGGGATAATGCCGCCGTATCTCGACGTCTCGACGGTAAAGGGGGAGGGAAAAAGGAAAGGAACATTTTCATATAACTCCCTTTAAAAAGAGTCAATTCAGCAGTCGGCAGATCTGTAATGTTTTCCGACAGACCTAGTCAAGCACGGCCGGCCAGGTCTCCACCCCCTTCCCGGATCGGGCACTGTCAACATAGTCTATCCTGGCGATATGCTCGTAGTTATGGATCGCGTCGTCAAATGTCTCAAGAAAGCCCCTGCTGCCTGAGCCAAAGCCCAGCACTATCTCGTCATAGCGGTCGTAATCAATATTGCCGCCAGCCGGTCTCACCTCGACTCCGAGCTGATGAAACTCGGGCCAGGTGGTCTGCTGCCAGACAAGATGCGTTCCCAGGTTGGCCTTAAGATCAAAGTCAACCACCGTGAAGCGGCCGCCGCCCTCAAGCCCGAGACCAAGGACGATCTCTTCCCTGCCGTCGCCGTTGGTATCCGCCTTGGCAGGCCAGAGTTCTCCGTTTATCAGGTTGTAATCGTTCCAGTCTATCTTTCCCCAGCCTGAAACGTCACTGCCGGGCGTGCCGCTCGGGGCCGAATTGGTCCCCAGAACATCGTTTAAAACCAGATACATGCCGTCTGGCGCTGCGGAGGCCCCTTCAATCCGCCCAAGCCCCACGACCACCTCGGCTATTCCATCTCCGTCAAGGTCAGGGCAGGCAGGCCTTATCTCGCCGTTAAGTGCGTTATAGTCCTCCCATCCCGTCTCAAGCCACTTGACATGGTTGACGGCGTTCTGCTCGAACCTGAAGACCGAAACCTTTCCCTGGCCGCCCGGCCCGAGTCCGATGACTATCTCATCCTTTCCGTCTCCGTCCAGGTCTCCGCAGGCTGGCCTTGTTTCGCCGTTGAGGGAGTTATAGGCATCCCAGGGGATCCGGCCCCAGGCCTTGAGTGTATAGCCGGTATCGAGGACTGCGAAGTAGCCACCGGGTATTCCTTCCACCCCTTCAACAGGGCCGAGACCTACAACTATCTCCTTTTTCCCGTCGCCGTCAAGATCCCCGGTTGCAAGCCTCATCTCTCCGCTTAGTTCAATATATTCCGGCCAGGGGAGATAAGCGGAGCGATCCATATCGCCCTCTGGCGTCAACATGTCCACCCAGCCGCCGAATCCCGGATCATAGCCTGTGCCTGAGAGCAGAAGCGATGAGGTTAACGTCTTTCTGTCTCTAAAGTCATAGAGGTCTTTAAGCGAAGCCCTCGACTTCTTGGTGCTGATCCTCGTAAAACCTGCGGAGATCATGTGGTTCCTAAGGACTGACCCAAAGGTGTAGGAGCTGACCGCGCCGATGGAAACGCCGTCCACCAGGACGTTTGATATCTGATATCCGGTCTTTGGCTTTATTTTGAAGGTCTGGCTTGCGCCTTGAATGACCTCTACGGTGCCGGATGGAGTTATAGTGCCTGCGGCCCTTGCCGAAGATTTAATTACATATTTTAAGGCGGAAAAGCTTGCGCTTATGCTCCCGGACTTTGTGACATTGCTGAAGGTGTAAGCCGATACCGCGCCCGCTGATACACCGTCAACAAGGACATCTGCGATCTTGTATCCGTTAGCCGGCGAGATGATGAATGCCTGGCTGGCGCCCGGGCTTACCTGGACCGTACCGGATGGAGTGATGGCGCCGTTTGCCCCTGCTGTGGCTGTTATAGTGTAAAAAGGCGAGGCCTCAAAGCTTGCCGATATCGTTCGGGAAGCTGCGATATTGGTGAAGGTATAAGTTGTCACCGCGCCGACCGATGCCCCGTCAACAAGGACGTCTGCTACCTTGTATCCTGTGGATGGCGTTATCGTAAATGCCTTGCTGTCGCCGTAATTGACCTGAATAGTCCCTGACGGGCTGATAGCTCCGTTTGCCCCGGCCCCGGCAGTGATAGTGAAGGTTAAAGCCTTAAACGAAACTGAGATACTGTGGGAAGCAGTCACATTGTTAAACGTGTAACTCGATATGGCCCCTACCGATTGCCCGTCAACAAGGACATCTGCAATCTTGTAGCCGTTTGAAGGCGTTATCGTAAAGCCCTTGCTGCCGCCGTGGCTTACCTCTACAGTGCCTGAAGGGCTGATGCTGCCGTTGGCACCGGCCGATGAGGTAATTGTGTATCCGATAGCGGTAAAGCTTGCCGATATGGTGCGGGAGGCTGCGATATTGCTGAAGGTGTAAGAAGCAACCGCGCCGACCGATGCCCCGTCAACAAGGACGTCTGCAATCTTGTATCCGGAGGCCGGGGATATCGAAAAGCTCTGGCTTCCTCCGGGGCTTACCTGAATAGTGCCCGAGGGGCTTATAGCTCCATTTGATCCGGCTGTTGCGCTGATTGTGTAGTAGGATGGAGTAAAGCTCACTGATATCGTCCGTGATGACGCGATGTTGGTGAAAGTATAGCTTGTAACCGCCCCTACCGATGAGCCGTCAACCAGCACGTCAGCTACCTTGTAGCCTGATGCCGGAGTAATGCTGAAGCTCTGGCTTCCTCCGGGGCTTACCTGAACCGTGCCCGAGGGATTGATGGCGCCGTTTGCCCCGGCCGTAGCTGTGATCGTGTAGAAGGGCGAGGCCTCGAAGCTTGCCGATATGGTGCGGGAAGCCGTGACATTGCTGAATGTATAGCTTGTTACCGGGCCTACAGAGATCCCGTCAACCAATACGCCCGCAATCTTATAATTAGAAGATGGTGTTATCGTGAAGGTCTTGCTTCCTCCGTGCGCCACCTGCACCGTGCCGGATGGGCTTATGCTCCCGTTTGCCCCGGCCGATGCTGTGATATTATAGCTCAACTGGGAGAAAGTAGCTGATATGGTCCTTGCAGCCGTAACATTGGTAAAAGTGTAGCTTGTCACAGCGCCTACCGACGCCCCGTCAACCAGCACATCCGCCACCTTGTAGCCTGTTGCCGGAGTGATGCTGAAGGCCTGGCTCCCTCCGTGATTGACCTGGGTGGCTCCCGATGGGCTGATTGTTCCGTTTGAGCCCGATGAAGCAGTAATCGTGTATGTAAGTGGCGCAAAGCTTGCCGATATGGTCCTCGCCGCAGTCACATTGCCGAAGATATAACTTGATACCGCCCCTACCGACGCCCCGTCAACCAGCACATCCGCTACCTTGTATCCCGTAGCCGGAGTGATGCTGAAGGCCTGGCTTCCTCCGTGCGCCACCTGCACCGTGCCGGATGGGCTTATGTTCCCGTTTGCCCCGGCTGATGCCGTGATATTGTAGCTCAACTGGGAGAAAGTAGCTGATATGGTCCGGGCAAAAGTGACATTTGTAAAGGTGTAGCTCGCAACAGCCCCCACCGACGCTCCGTCAACCAGCACATCCGCTACCTTGTATCCCGTAGCCGGAGTGATGCTGAAGGCCTGGCTCCCTCCGTGCGCCACCTGCACCGTGCCGGACGGGCTTATGCTCCCGTTTGCCCCGGCTGATGCCGTGATATTGTAGTTCAACTGGGAGAAAGTGGCTGATATGGTCCTGGCAGAAGTGACATTTGTAAAGGTGTAGCTTGTCACAGCCCCCACCGACGCACCGTCAACCAGCACATCCGCCACCTTGTATCCCGTAGCCGCGGTGATGCTGAAGGCCTGGCTTCCTCCGTGCGCCACCTGCACCGTGCCGGACGGGCTTATGCCCCCGTTTGCCCCGGCAGATGCCGTAATCGTATATGCAATGGGAGCAAAACTTGCCGAAATCGTGTGCGTAGCGGTTACATTGGAAAAAGTATATGTGCTTACCGCGCCGGCCGAGGCCCCGTCAACCATCACACCCGCTATCCCAAAACCGGCCGCAGGAGCAATCGCAAAACTCTTGCTTGCCCCACGGCTTAAGATAACAGTTCCGCTGGGGCTGATCGAGCCATTGGCTCCGGCAGAAGCAGTCAGAGTAAAGCATTCCAGCTCATTTGAAAAATCACTGTAGTTTCCGGAAGCGTCATAGGCCTTGACCGCGAAATAGTAGGCCTTACCGTCCTGAAGCCCTGTCACGGTGTATTGGGTGACATTGCCCACATTGATTTCATTGGAGTATGATCCTGAGGCAAGCCCATAATACAGCTTGTAGCCCGCAACGCTGCCTGTGCTCGGATCCCAGGCAAGGGTAGCCTCCGCCGCCAGGGCCGTGCCGGTGGCCGCAAACATTAGCGGAAGGAGACACAGCAGGAAAACCATAAGCCGTTGCCGCCATCCTCTTATTCCGGCCTTTTTCTTCCTATCCATTTTCTCCATCGCTTTCATGACTTGCCTCCTTGGTGCATTACTTATTGACTAAAGCCGTCAACCGGGAACCGTTTACTGTTAACCTGTTTTATTAATTAGTTACCCTACCCTGCCTCGTCAAAACTGGAAATGTAAAGGGCGTCCCCCAATTTGTGCAGATCGGGGATGGAGCCAAGGACAGGGATGTTCAGGTAGCGTGCTGCTTGGCGCACAGACTTTAAGGACGGGTCAGACCACTCGACCACTCCTGTGATGATCGCCATTACAAAGACCGAAAACGCGAGGATAAGGAGCGTAGGCCTTAGCCTTTCGGTCCGCCAGAAGGCCTTGTATGCAGTAGTCCGCGCTTCGCCCACGGCGCTCGCGGGCCGCATCTCCGAAGTCTCACCGGCAGGGCCGGGGACCCCGGCTCCGGCACGCTGCACAAGAAAAGAAACGCCTGCCTGCCCGGGTCTGTTGTACCTCATGGTCCTGGCTATACCTTCCTGATTCCTCATGACGAGCTTCTTTGAAAAATACTCGACAAGGAGCCTCCCGACCTCAGGGTCGGCCCCGTAGTAGCCGATCTCCAGGTGTGAGCTGTCAGGCGCCTTGAGGGTCATCGCGTCTTCAATGATCTTTCTTAATTCCCGGCCCGTTGTAATGACCTCCTTGAGAGCGGTCTCCTTCTGAAGCCGTCTTGAAAGGTCAATCACCGCGAAATCATCCAGAAAAAGTGCCTCTCTGCCGGCGGCTATCTCACTCATGGGCACCACATCCACCGGGGTCCTTGAAAGGGCAACCGGGGAATTGAGATCAACCGACACCGCCTGTATGATGGAAAACCTGTCCGCTGAAAGGCCTGCCGCGATTATGTAAATTAGACAGGGAAGCAGCGCCAAAGGGAGCCACTTTCTTATCTTCCTGATTCCGTTTTGATATCTTTTTATATAGTAACGCATGATGGAACCTCCCTCCTGAAAGGCCCTCAGCAGACCGAGTTTTCCCAGTTGTTCAATACAAGGCCGTGCACCGGCACCCCGGCGCTTTCAAGCATCATCCGGCCCCTCTTTACCTGCTGCCTTGCGGTCACGTTTGCAAGCGCGACCAGCACGGCCGCGTCGCACGCACGGCCGATGAAGACCGGATCAAGCATGTTGCGGTTGGGAGGAAAAACAGACCCCGTATCCACAAAGACCAGGCCGTAGCCCTCCCGCGCTTCCTTAAGGATATCAGCGGCCTTCCCGGAGCTTTGGGCCGTCGGCTGGGCGCCCTTTCCCTCCGCGGCAGGAGCCGTTAGTATGTCAAGCCCCTCAATGCCGGATGCCTTGATGAATGAAGACGCTTTTCCGCTCTTTTCGTAATCAACAAGGCTCCATTCCTGCCGCATGCCGAAGCACTCATGCAGCCCCGGCTTAAACCAGTTAAGATCCACTGCAAGCACACGCCTTCCGCCTCTCTTGACGGCAGCCCGCGCAAGACCGGCCGTGGTAACCGTCTTTCCTTCCCCTGACTCTGCGCTTGTGATCATGTAGCAGGGGGAATTTATGCCGCGGCCGGCAAAGTCCATTGAGGCCCTTGCTTCAAGGCCCGTCAGAATACGGTTGGCCTCAGCGACCTCAGAAAGGGCTTTTGCCTTCTTGACCTCTGAATCTCCCATGGTTGATCCCTTTCTTGCGGGCATTAATGCCCGATTTAATGGTGATGTTTACTACCCACCATTCCCCCGCGACATGGCCATAAGAGATAACCCTTAATAACCGTTTACATGTATTACACAGCATAAATCCATTGTATAGGGGGAATTACTATGCGCCGATATGGGTATATTAACTACCCATTATTTCAATGTCAAGTCCACCTCCTTTCTGTTGTTGGATATAACGGCTTTGGCCCTCCTTTTTTGAAAAACGATTGAGGCGTAATAAAAAATGAGGATTCCTGAAGCGTGGAGAGAAAGATCGAAGAAGGATGCGTGGCGGGTCGGCATGCTCACTTGAACAAGCTCGATGACAATGGCTAGAATCGCTGAAACAATAACGCTCCAGGCACGGGGAGATTCGACAAACCTCCTGTAAAAATAGGTTGAAAAGGAAGCAAATAGAACAAAACCGAGCGCGACGAACGACATAATGTGCAGGATATCGTCCCCGCCAATTCCGGTCCTTCTATAAAGCTCCCCGAGTGACCCCGCGCTGATAAAAGAAAGGTAGCAGAGGCTGGAAACGTAGATAAATGATGCCGCAGTGGCGGCGACGGACAAGGCGACCCCGTTTCCGGGTAAAACAGCAGATGGCTTATTTCGGTTCACTAGGGGACGTCCTTTACATTTGCAGATTTGATTATAACTGTCTTATTATATTATATCTTTTATATACTTTAATGTTTGCTGCATACTCAGTCAATATCATCATACAGGAATTTTGTTGTCTCTGCCAGCGGCTCGAGAAAAAACAGGATTGAGCTTTGTAAGCAGCTCGAGGAGTCACAGGACTTGCGCAAGCTCTACCAGGGCCAGCTCGGGAATAAAAGAGGTCATCAGGAATCGGTCCAGTCATTTATACCTGGATTCAGGATTAAGCCCGTAATGATGTGCGGCATTATCATCTTTCATTGTGCCGCAAAAGGGCATGGGGATTAGGATGAAACGATTTTTACTTGAAAAACTGCTTGGTGAAGTGTATTTTAAGGAAAATCATAAAGATAGGATCGGGCACTAATGGGTGCATACGACATAGCCTCGAAGGTAATCCTTACCCACTGCCGAAAGGCAGCGGTTGAGTTCTTCTTGGGCATTCCGGTAAAGGAGTGTGAGCTGATAGATCTTCCCCAGGAAACAGCCACATTGTCGCAAGCTGATTTTCCTATAAAGGTAATCACCAAAGAAGGCCATGCATTCATTGTTTTGCTGGAGATTCAGAGCCGCTGGGAAACGGATATGCCCCTGAGACTCCTTGGCTATGATGTGCGTTATCGGCTGAAAACCAAGCTTCCGGTTCAAGCCGCGATCATCCTGCTTACAAAAAGCAAGACCGCAACCGATTACTTTGAATGCGAGTCCATAACGTATAGGTTCAGGGTTGTGAGAATTGCGGATATGGACGCCAAAGAGGTCATTGAAAGAGGCCAGGTCTGTCTCAATCCATTCGTTCCTCTCATGAGAGGAGGCAGAGCCCTGTTTGATGAGGCCGAGGAAGCTCTTTATTTCAGTGACCTCGGACGGAGCCAGAAAAGCGATCTTCTAACCGGAATGGCTCTCTTGTCCGGTCTGATCGCCGGAGATCTCCCAAAAAGACTTCTTGAGAGAAGGAGGGACATAATAATGGAATCAGTCGCCTATGAAATAATAAAGAACGAAGGGATTCAATACGGAATTCAGCAGGGAATTCAGCAGGGCATGGTCAAGGAAGCGCAGGAAATGCTTATTGAGGCTGCCTCTGCACGTTTCGGAACATTGCCGTCCGAACTTGAAAATGCGATCTCTCTCATAAACTCAAGGGCATCATTAAAAGACCTCATGAGAAAACTGATGAAGGCTGAAAGCCTTGATGGATTTGCGGAATTGGTACCGAAGGGTAATATAGAATAACCCTGTAGCGGATGCGCGAATGAATCAACCCAGGAAGAACAAGTCCGGCTATATGTTTCTAGCAGACTGAAGTTCAGGAGGCGGCGTGGTGCAAACTGTAGGGGCCTATAAGGGCAAGGGCCGCCTGGTTGATCACTCAAAAACG
>Ga0210028_1004174_pt1 | contig 10632 bp, 7 predicted proteins | sample CryGeymeta201513_FD_185468 | JGI IMG/M metagenome (GOLD analysis project Ga0210028, IMG submission 185468) | Groundwater microbial communities from Crystal Geyser aquifers in Utah, USA - Crystal Geyser metaG 2015-13 (SPAdes) (version 2) | ecosystem: Environmental > Aquatic > Deep subsurface >...
TTTATAATGGCATAGCTATAAATGAGGCATTTTCAGGAGTTACTATTAGTGATATGGGGGCCTTATAACTCCTGAAAATGCCTCATTTATAGCTATGCCATTATAAATGGCATCAATCAGCTCCATTCAGCCTGAACTAGCTCCCTAGAGCATTCAATGTTATCCAGGATTGATAGTTTGTGATATTTTTTTGGCAATTATGCCATTTTATAATAGACAGCCCGGGTCATCAAAAAAACGGCAGCTTCCATCAATCCCAGCTAAAATACAATCGCTTTTCAGGGCTCAGGGGGTAGTTTGGAGCCTCCCTGAGCTGTTTATTTTGTTTTAAGACTCCTTCGAGGTTTTGCATGTTGCCAGCCAGATCGAAAAACTCAAGAAAATTAGATCTGGCTGGAAATTGGTCTGTGGGGTGTGGCACGGTGGGAAGGATATTTGCTAGAGTGGCAGGTCTCGGAAGTTCCTGGAAGTGCCCGAAAATGGGGAGGTCCGGTATACAATTTCATATTGGGCGGAAATCAAAGTAGTTTCCAAAATTCTAATTTCATTAGATATATTTTGTTCAATCGCTTCATCTAAATTTTCTTGAGTTTGGGGTCAAAACCACCCCTCAGGATGAGGCCTTTCCCCTTAATGAATCCGAATTCTGACTTCACAGACCCTCGAGCGGCACACTCCAGCCAAACATATTAAAAAATCGACTTTTCGCCCAGACGATCGGTCTCTTGGAAAAGTCAACCTGATGGATAGTGGGGGCTTGATAATGTCTATCTGCAGCTGGAATGGCTGCTTTGTAGGATTGAAGATGTCAAAAGCCGACACTTTTCTTCCGGGTTGCAATTGGGGTAGACTTTGAAATTTTGAGAAATTATATTTTAAGGTGGTGGTTTTTTAACATTAGCAAAAATGGATAAAATACTTCTCGGCCTTCCCTTGGGCTCAGAGCCCACAGCAAGCCTTTGGAGGGGCCTTGGATCTCTGCGAACACCTGTATTAAAGTCTCAGACCAAAAGGAGTCGAGCTCTGGAAGTTTTTCATTTTTTCAGTATTTCCCTCTTTTTGAGGGCATAATAAAATGCTGGGCCACCCAGCCTTAATGGGCAAGTAGAGCCCCACCTAATCTATCTACAAAGGCTTATCTAAACGGCCAGAGATTGCTGCTTGGGGAGATAAATGCTCCTCAAGTTTCGAAAATTTCCGAAAAAAAAGTCGGTCTTCCGGGTGGACTGGGCAAGAAAGAAGTATATCATAGTTGAAGGCGAAGAAAGTTAGGAAAAGCATGTTTTCTTCCGGGTTGCAAATTTTTAGTGACTTTGCCAAAAAATTTTCAAATTTCTTGGGTGGTGGTTTTTTAACATTAGCATTTTTATGCTATACTTAAGAGGAGTAGTGTACTTTTGAAAAAAAGTCGACTTCTCAGTAAAGGTGTCAAACACAGTTAGTACGCTAGTAACCTGATGTTGGCTATGCCACAAGGTCAGGCGAACCCTGAAAGCGTGTTTGCATTCTAAAAATCGACCTTGAACTTGAGTCATGAGCCGGTGAGGGGCGCAAGCTCCAATAACTGTGGGGATGAACAAGGACTTGCTAGTCGAGTACGGAAGCCTGTACTGTGAAGAGACTTCCCTTGGCATAGCTATTGCTATCGTCCAATAGGGCATAAGTCACGAAAACTCTGAAAATATTTACGACCTGTAGCAATGAAATTAAGTTTTCAGAGCTAAGGTTAAACCTTGATAGAGTCCTCTAACGAGTACTCTAGCTCAGGGGAAGTGTTGTATCTGTACCTTTAGGTATAGTTTGCAATAAAACTAATTTGTAGTGAGTAAGCAGTCTCAGTTGTAAATGTCTGTGAGTGTCTTATCCTACATTGAGGATGCTTTCTTCCAGAGATTCTTAGCTGTTCTGCAGCTATAGCTCTGTCAGGGGAAGGTTTCCAGCTGATGCAGATAGTAAACCATATGGCTTAGTTCATGCCTTCACTTCGGTGTTGGAGAACTGCATAAAGTCAGCAATGTGTTGCTATTTGTAGTAAACTTAGTTACTTGCGAGGCTATCCTTGCAATGTAGTAATCTGGTTGATCCTGCCAGTAGTCATATGCTTGTCTCAAAGATTAAGCCATGCATGTGTAAGTATAAGTATTGTACAGCGAAACTGCGAATGGCTCATTAAATCAGTTATAATTTATTTGATAATCGAAAGTTACATGGATAACCGTGACAAATTACAGCTAATACATGCTATCAGACCTCGTCCAAGGGTCGTAATTATTAGTACTAAACCATTTCCGTCAGGATTGTGATGAATCATAGTAATCGAACGAATCGCAAGTATCTGCGATAAATCATTCAAGTTTCTGCCCTATCAGCTTTGGATGGTAGTGTATTGGACTACCATGGCAGTCACGGGTAACGGAGAATTAGGGTTCGATTCCGGAGAGGGAGCCTGAGAAACGGCTACCACATCTACGGAAGGCAGCAGGCGCGAAAATTGCCCAATCCCGACTCGGGGAGGCAGTGACAAGAAATAACAACTCTAGCTTATGTTAGAAGTGTAATGAGGATAATTTACAAACCTTACCGAATGCAATTGGAGGGCAAGTCTGGTAAACTTTATACTATAATTGCCAGATGTTGAAAAATAATTAAGAAGAAGAATACAAGCCTTGTTTGTATTATTTTTCAGCAGAAAGTTGGATTTGAGCACCAACTGTACAGTTGTAAATTGCAGGAAACTCCTAAAGCCTATCCTACCGCGGTGCAAACGACAGCAAGTTTGTATGCAGCAGATGAAGTAATGTTCATCGGATGGTAATAACGGATAGGATGGTCTGCCCTTCACTAGACCGCAATGGACAATCCGCAGCCAAGTTCCCCGAGAGGGAAAAGGTTCAGAGACTATAATCAACTGGGCGCAAGCTTAAGGGATAGTCCACTCCCACTTCGAAAGAGGTGCCATGATGTTATTAAGGAAGCTCACTCCCTAGGACACATGGATCCGATGACTTTTCGCAAGAAAAGTTAACACTTCAGGAGGAAATACCTGAGGAAGGATGGTATCAAGGGCCAGCAGCCGCGGTAATTCCAGCTCCAATAGCGTATATTAAAGTTGTTGCAGTTAAAAAGCTCGTAGTTGAAGTTCTGGCTGCTCAGGTCCTCAGCCATTTAGGCGGGGATACTGACAGTCATCCGCTTGCAAGCATAAGTTCGACCTTAAACAGTTGGCTATGTGAGTAAGCATTTTACCTTGAGAAAAACAGAGTGTTCCAGGCAGGTTTGTCCGGGATGCATTAGCATGGAATAATAGAACATGACTGAAGTCTATTTATTGGTTTAAGGCTTTAGTAATGATTAATAGGAACAGTCGGGGGCATTCGTACTCAGCAGTCAGAGGTGAAATTCTAAGATTTGCTGAAGACGAACTAATGCGAAAGCATTTGCCAAGGATGTTTTCATTAATCAAGAACGAAAGTTAGGGGATCAAAGACGATCAGATACCGTCCTAGTCTTAACTATAAACGATACCGACTCGGATTCAGATGAATCATAAAGTTCATTTGGGACCGTAGGAGAAATCAAAGTCTTTGGGTTCTGGGGGGAGTATGGTCGCAAGGCTGAAACTTAAAGGAATTGACGGTTTTGCACCACCATGGAGTGGAGTCTGCGGCTTAATTTGACTCAACACTGGGAAACTCATCAGGGCAAGAAGATTTTAGGATTGACAGATTGAGAGTTCTTTCTTGATTGGTCTAGTGGTGGTGCATGGCCGTTCTTAGTTGGTGGAGTGATTTGTCTGGTTAATTCCGTTAACGAACGAGACCTTAACCTGCTAACTAGTACTCTGATCTCTAATCGGAGGTACTTCTTAGAGGGACTATGTGTGGTAAGCACATGGAAGTTTGAGGCAATAACAGGTCTGTGATGCCCTTAGATGTCCTGAGCTGCACGCGTACTACAATGGCACTTTCAACAAGTTTTTCCTGATCCGAAAGGATTTGGGTAATCTTTTTAGTGAGTGCCGTGCTTGGGATAGTTCTTTGTAATTGTGGAACTTGAACTAGGAATTCCTAGTAGGCGCGATTCAACATATCGTGCCGATTACGTCCCTGCAAAATGTACACACCGCCCGTCGCTTTTACCGATTGAGTGTTCAGGTGAGTCTTCTTGATAGTGTCAAAGCTAAAAATTAAACAAACCTTAGCACTTAGAGGAAAAAGAAGTCGTAACAAGGTTTACAAGATGAACAATATTATTTACCACTTTGTCAAATGATTTAGGGTGATGATGAATCATGGCTGCTTGGTTCTCAAGCAGACAGGCTAATGAGGGCATATATAGCCTTCTTTGCGTCCAAGGTAGAGATCGCAACAGATTCTCGACTTGTTGATCACTTCTGATTCAAAACAAAGGTGGTCTGGATTCACACAGCCTGCGTGATGGCATCGATGAGACACCTGATCAGCCCCCTTCTATCGATTTTGATGATAGCAGGCGGAGACAACGTGGCAGTAGTGCTTATCCTTATTATGTCGTACCTGAGTATAACCCGTTGATTTCTCTGATTTCTCTGATTTCGACGATTTCGAGGGTTTGGTTGAAGCGTAGTTGGTGATCCAGCACTCTCCTTCCACTCGATCTTAGGTATGCTTGAGAATCATTTCCCACATTTTGGCGTAATTTGGTTCCATGAATAATCAAAGGAAAGTATGAAAAAATAATTATAATGTTTCTTCTAAAGGTTTGCCGCCACGGAAGCCTTTGCAGCCAGTAATGGTTCAACCAGCGACTTAAAACAAATAGGTTGGTTAAATGCAAGTTGGGTCTTTGCTAACAAAGAACCAGCGATCTCTTCAAATTGCGGGAAAATCCTTAGAGCTGTTGGTTACCGCGGCTACTGGTGACAGATAGCGCAGCAGTTAGGGTAGCGCCCTAATGGATGGTAAAAACACCAACAGATTGGACAATCCGCAGCCAAGCCTCTTTCTTTAAAAGAGGAAGGTTCACAGACTGTAAGGAGAGAGGTCTTCTTAATTAAGAAGGCTTAAGAGACAGTCGGGCCCTGGGAGAAATCTCAGTTCAATATGAAGGAATCTGCGAGAGGAAATGCTTGCAGAGGAGAGTCTATTGAAGGTAATGGATTAGGCAAAAGTTCCGTAGGTGAACCTGCGGAAGGATCATTCATAATTTGTTTGTTCTTCTTGAACCAATGTTCACTTTGCTGGCTTCGGCTAGCAACAGTCTACCTATTCAGGTTGTTACTGTCAGTGAAATACCTAAATATCTTAAATTTTCAACGATGGATATCTAGGCTCCTATACCGATGAAGAACGCAGCGAAATGCGATACGCAATGCGAATTGCAGAACCGCGAGTCATCAGATTTTTGAACGCAAGTGGCGATGGTTTCGGCCATCATGCTTGTTTCAGTGTATCCGGTTAATTACATCAAAGAACTTAATGTGATTGAGGAAGCTCTCTCACCAAGTAGGAAGTCACTTCAACGCGACGCCTAACCGAAGCAGTCACTAACTGGTGATAATCGTTTAGAGCCAAGCGCTGGTAAGCAGTGACTTGATGAGAATTTATCCACTAATGGTACCTGAAATAAGCAAGATTACCCGCTGAACTTAAGCATATCAGTAAGCGGAGGAAAAGAAAATAACAATGATTACCTCAGTAGCGGCGAGTGAAGAGGTAAAAGCCCAAGATGTTAATCTGCAATAAGGTTGTAGAATTGTAATCTATAGAATTTCTCAGAAGGAGAGACTTGTCATAAGTTCTTTGGAACAAGGCACCATAGAGGGTGAAAGTCCCGTCTTTGGATAAGTCGAACCGTATGAGTAGTTTCTAAGAGTCGGGTAGTTTGGGAATGCTGCCCTAAGCGGGAGATAAACTTCTCCTAAGGCTAAATATAAGATAGGAGACCGATAGCATACAAGTACTGCGAAGGAAAGATGAAAAGAACTTTGAAAAGAGGGTTAAAAGACTTGAAATCGTTGAAAAGGAAGCAGTAAAAGAGAAATTATAGCCGGCGAATTAAGCCACTAGCCAATACTTAGAGGTGGAGGATACGTCAAAGGTCCTTGCTTTAGAGTAGAAACTAGTGGTGTTTCGCAGGTGAAAGGCAAAATTGCTTTCTCCTGTAATAATAAAGCCTAAACAGATTGTGAAGCCCAAAATTACAGGAGAGAGTGAGGGATTAGCTAATGATTTTGCCAAAATGGCTTTTACTGACCCGTCTTGAAACACGGACCAAGGAGTCTACCCATTATGCGAGTGTTAGGGTGGAAAAACCCCAACGCGAACCGAAAGGGATGTAAGATGTGAAGCGCAAGCCGCAACATCAACCAATCTTGATTCTTTGATGAAGGACTTGAGTAAGAGCATAATTGGTAGGACCCGAAAGATGGTGAACTACGCTTGAGTAGGGTGAAGCCAGGGGAAACTCTGGTGGAGGCTCGAAGCGATACTGACGTGCAAATCGTTCGTCAAACTTGAGTGTAGGGGCGAAAGACTAATCGAACCATCTAGTAGCTGGTTCCCTCTGAAATTTCTCTCAGGATAGCAGGAACAGTTGATGCAGTTTTATCAGGTAAAGCTAATGATTAGTGGACTCGGGGGTCTGAGATCCTCGACCAATTCTCAAACTTTAAATTGGTAAGAACCTTTAGTTTTCTTAATTGAACTGGAGGGAAGAATGCATTGTTCTTAGTGGGCCATTTTTGGTAAGCAGAACTGGCGATGAGGGATGAACCTAACGTCGAGATAAGGTGCCCAAATTCACGCTCATGAGACACCAGAAAAGGTGTTGGTTAGTTTAAACAGCCGGACTGTGGCCATGGAAGTCGGCAGCAGCTAAGGAGTGTGTAACAACTCACCAGCCGAATTAACCAGCCCTGAAAATTGATGGCGCTAAGCGTGATACCGATACTCGACCATTAAGGTAAACAGATACCTTAATGAGTAAGAGGGCGTGAATACTGTGTAGAAGGCTTGGACGTGAGTCTGGCTGGAACAGTATTTAGTGCAGATCTTGGTGGTAGTAGCAAATATTCAAATGAGAACTTTGAAGACCGAAGTGGAGAAGGGTTCCATGAGAACAGCATTTGTTCATGGGTTACTCGATCCTAAGACATAGGGAAACTCCTTGTAATACATGTGTTCTTACGAACACTTTGTCAAAAGGGAATGAGGTTGATATTCCTCAAGCTGGATGTGGTGGCAACGTGGTAACACAAACAAGCTCGGAAACGCCGGTATGTGCAACTGGAAGAGTTCTCTTTTCTTCTTAACAGTCTATCTCCCTGAATGGATTATCCAAAGCAAGGGATATATGGCTGGCAGAGCAGTTCACCATCGAATTGTCAGTGATGCTCATAACGGCCCTTGAAAATCTGAGTAAGGTATCCAAACACACCAGGTCGTACCCATAACCGCATCAGGTCTCCAAGGTTAGCAGCCTCTGGTCGATAGAATAATGTAGATAAGGGAATTCGGCAAAATAGATCCGTAACTTCGGGAAAAGGATTGGCTCTGAGGATTGGGTTATAGTGGCTGCCACTGAGAGGGGAACTAGGAAGGAGCTGCGAAAGTGGATCTGGATTGGTGAACCAGGATGTGGTCGTTCGCTTACGCCAGCAGCAATCGACTCAGAACTGAAGCGGACAAGGGGAATCCGACTGTTTAATAAAAACATAGCTTTGTGATGGTGTGAAAACATGTTGACACAAAGTGATTTCTGCCCAGTGCTTTGAATGTGAATATGAAGTAATTTGTAGAAGCTCAGGTAAACGGCGGGAGTAACTATGACTCTCTTAAGATTTTTTACTCGAGAGAGATAGGGGGGTGCTGACTGTCAGGTCAGGCAAACACTATGCCCTCTAGTTTCATGCTGCCAATGTCTCTTACGACGGCATGAAGCGACACACCTGGTTGCGGGAAACCTGCCTTTGAGAAAAGGAACGAATAGCTCCTACTCTAATCTGGAAATGCTATGATTTAGACCGATTAGAGCACCCGAGTTAATAGCCCTGGGTAAAGGAACAACGCTATTTCGGAGGCAATCCGCAGGCGACTTGGGATATAGCATTCCTGAGCGTCTCAACGACTGGTAAGGTGTGGGTCTGTAAAGGCCTAAGGTACAGTCTAAACCCACGGGCCAACCGTGCTTCTGTGTAATCCTTTAGAGAGGAACTAGCAGAAGGTTGTTGCATTCGCTGCAACAAAGGTAGAATTGAAGGTAGCCAAATGCCTCGTCATCTAATTAGTGACGCGCATGAATGGATCAATGAGATTCCCACTGTCCCTATCTACCATCTAGCGAACCCACAGCCAAGGGAACGGGCTTGGAATAATCAGCGGGGAAAGAAGACCCTGTTGAGCTTGACTCTAGTCCGACTTTGTGAAATGACTTTCGAGATATAGCCTAGGTGGGAGCGAAAGCGCCGCTGTAAAACCACTGCTCGCTTAGCCATTTTACTTACCCCGTGAAGAAGTGGCCAATTTATTGGTTCTTAGAATTAAGCACCTATCTTATAGGTGCGAGCTTTGCGGGGGACATAGTCAGGTGGGGAGTTTGACTGGGGCGGTACATCTGTTAAACAATAACGCAGGTGTCCTACGGTGAGCTCAAAGAGAACAGAAATCTCTTGTAGACCAAAAGGGGAAAAGCTCACTTGATTTTGATTTTCAGTACCAATACAAACCGCGAAAGCGTGGCCTATCGATCCTTTAACTTTACAAGTTTTAAGCTAGAGGTGTCAGAAAAGTTACCACAGGGATTAACCAACAACAATAAATATCAGTCCCTGGCGATGAGTCCTCCTCATCGTCAAGTTAGGCAGTGTCAATTATCTGTGTTAGATACTGTAATTTCTCAGCTGTAGTGGTACAGCAACAACATGAGAAACTTACTAGCTACACACCTGGATGCCGGGAAGCCCTTAGAGCCCTGAACGCCAAGCGATGATGGTAACACCTCATCGTGCAGTACTTGGAGGAGTACGGGAAACAGTTCAAGGGATTGGGTGATCAGCAGCCGACTCGGGTAAAGCTTTCGAGCACTGAGCGGTTCAACGCATGGTAAGGTGTGGGTCTTTCGAGGCCTAAGGTACATGCTACTCCCACCAGAAATGGTGATCGGCAGTAGGGTTATCACAGTAGCCCGAGTGTCGGTGAGGTTAGTGCGGGAGGAAATGCCTGCATCAAACTCCTCGGTATCAAGGAACTGGCTTGTGGCAGCCAAGCGCCCATAGCGACGTTGCTTTTTGATCCTTCGATGTCGGCTCTTCCTATCATTGTGAAGCATAATTCACAACGTGTTGGATTGTTCACCCGTTAATAGGGAACGTGAGCTGGGTTTAGACCGTCGTGAGACAGGTTAGTTTTACCCTACTGATGAATCGATGTTGCGACAGTAATCTTACTTAGTACGAGAGGAACCGTTAGATCAGATAATTGGTTAATACGGTTAGCTGAAAAGCTAATGCCGTGAAGCTACCATCTGTTGGATTATGACTGAAAGCCTCTAAGTCAGAAACCATGCTGGAAAGCAACGTTCAATCAATAATAAATGAAAAACAATAAGGGAAACCTTAAGTTCAGAGGTATGGCGCTGACACCCGAAAGGGCTTAGGCAAAGTATCAATCAATTTTAATTATTATTGTAACAGATCTTCTGTAGACGACTTAACATGGAAGGGGTATTGTACGCGTTAGAGTAGGTTATCCTACGATATGCTGAGATTCATCCCCAAATCCTTAGATCTGTAATTCACCCTTCACAACATACACTTCCGGGTTGCAATTTTAATACTCTCTTCTCACTAAGTCTATCAACTACTTCCGGGTTGCAATTCTTGTGACTTACTATGGCTAAGTCAATAAACTTCCGGGTTGCAATATTTGGTCCACGATTTGTCTAAGTCTATAAACTTCCGGGTTGCATTTTTGGAGGAGAGCCAAGCTTGACCTGGAAGACGACTAGATCCGATAAACTAGATAGCATCAATACTATCAATAGATAGTCTATAACATTGTTGTCATATCATCTCTACTTACTCACTTGACTGTACTTATAAATGATTAACTTCAAGAGTCAGAAACCAAATGATAAGGAGTACTGATGTTATCTATAGCACCAAGCTAAAGACCAACTATTGGAGAATCGAAGCAAAGCTAGGGAACTCTCCAACAGATAAATAAACCGTCAGAAATTAATTTGATTAAAAATTAAAAAAATGATATTGAAACCAATGCACATTTGGCTTGGCTGTTATCGCAACCAATCTAATGACTACTCAGGGTTAAGATAGCAAGAGGTAGCTTCTAAGTTGGCTCTATCTATCAAGGATCAACTCTGAAAGCCCTGATCCACCTTGATCCGGGGTCACTCTCAACAAATACCCAACAAACTATCCCTAATTGACTACCAAGGTACCAAAGCATCGGAGCTGACTTTGTAAGTTTAACTGAAGACCTGCAAGCCAAGGGAACTCAAGATGATTTTTTGATATTATTCGAGGGTATTTCTGAATCTATAATGATTGTAGTCACGTCAATGCTGAATTCTAAACGTAGTAGTGATCACTATACTATCTATCATTATATTTATGCATGCCATCATGTTGACCAT
>Ga0210028_1004199_pt1 | contig 10573 bp, 11 predicted proteins | sample CryGeymeta201513_FD_185468 | JGI IMG/M metagenome (GOLD analysis project Ga0210028, IMG submission 185468) | Groundwater microbial communities from Crystal Geyser aquifers in Utah, USA - Crystal Geyser metaG 2015-13 (SPAdes) (version 2) | ecosystem: Environmental > Aquatic > Deep subsurface >...
ATAACTAAAGGGGCTCTTCGAAACTCGAAAGGCGGTACCACCCTATTTTGTTCTCAAGCGCTTTTGTTTCTTATGTAACACGCTTTAGCATTTCTACACTTGCCAGTGTCCCGAATTTTGTCGGGAAGCTTGACCGGATCGCGACTCCGGCATTGCTTTTTATTTAATTTTCAAACTAGAATACATGATACCATGCGTGTCAAATTTTTTATATTCTTACTAGTCTTAATCTTTTCTGGATTTAGTTTCTGGCTCGTCCAGCGGCCAACACCCTATACTGCTTTTCTGTCAGAAACTTATGACACGATTAAAACCAACTATTGGCAAAAAATCGAAGATAAAGACTTAATCGATCTTTACCTGGCTGCCGCCCGGGTTGTGGCTAAACAGCCGCAGCTGGTGACCGCTAAAGACAAAAAAGACTTATTTAATCAACTTGGTAAAATTGTTAAAGACGAGGCTACTGCCACTACTATCGCCGACGCTGTCTTGGTCAACTTGCCGCCGGCCGGTAAAAGCCGGCTCTATACGCAAAAGCTGGCCCAAGATTTATCCAACACCGTCGCCAACATCAACCCGGAAGTCAACCATTATCAGGAATTAGGTGTTGATAAGAATGCCGCTCAAGCGGAAATACAAAGCAGCTACCAAGCCAAAACCGCCACTGCTTCAGCCGAAAAAAAGCAAAAACTGGACGCGGCTTACCAAGCTTTAAAAGACACCACTACCCGGCAAATTTACGACACCACCGGCGCTGACCCCACCCTGCCCTACCGAATAATCACTGATCAAATCTACTATATTGCCATCCAAAAATTCTCACCCACCACTATCCAGGAACTCACTGCCGCCGCTAATGCCAGCAATCAATATCCTAATTTAAACACTTTAATTCTGGATTTGCAAGATAATATCGGCGGGGCCATTGACGGCTTGCCTTACTTTTTAGGCCCGTTCATCGGGGAGGACCAATACGCTTACCAATTTTTACAGCAGGGTGAAAAAGAAGATTTTACCACCAAAACCGGCTGGCTGCCGGGATTGGTAAAGTTTAAAAAAGTCGTGGTCCTCATCAATCAAAACACTCAATCTTCGGCTGAAGTCATGGCCGCAGTTTTGAAAAAATACCATGTCGGTGTTTTAGTCGGCACGACTACTAAAGGCTGGGGCACAGTGGAAAGAGTTTTTGAGCTAAAACACCAACTGAGCGATCAGCAAACCTACTCTGTCTTTTTAGTCCATCATCTGACTCTGCGTGAAGACGGCCAGCCGATCGAAGGCCAAGGGGTAAATCCGGATGTCGATATCCGCCAATCCAACTGGCGCCAGCAGCTAAACGCATATTTTAACTCTCCTGAACTCCTCACCGCCGTCAATAATCTATTCCTTCATCACTCCGGCGCGCAGTAAATACTTGCCGGCTTTTTCCCGACCCCAATCTTCAGCTAACAAACTCTTCGGCAACAGCGGATCAATAATTAAAGCTTCCAAATAATCCCGGTAAATCTTTTTTAAAAACTCCTCCCGCTTACTGGCTTCTTTAATCCCAAACCTGGTCACTACCCGGTCAATCACTTGTTTATACTTAACTTGAATTGCCGCCAAACCCCAGACTTTTTCCGCCAGCAGTTTTGGCTCACCCAAATATTTTTGTTTTGACTCCAACAACAACACCTTGCCTGGCAACCCTTTCACATCCAACCACTCTAAAAACTCTTTGCTGTAATCATAACAGGAAATATAAGTGCTGTTTTGCAGCGCCCCAAAGCCCATTTTTATTAGCTGCCGTCTTAATAAATCTCTTAGTTTTCTTTGTGCTTCCGCAATGTCGAAAATCACAATCCGCCAAAACCCATCCCATTCCTGTCCGCCGGCCGACAAACTTAACACCGGTTTATTTTTCATTAACTGCTTCCGGCCCAGTCCGGTGAGCCGGAAATGCGGCCGGCCTTCCACCAATACTTGCTGGACATAACCCTCCCTGACCATTCTGGCTACCAACTGGCGGTATTTTTTCTTGGAATATCCCGGCGGCGTCCATAAAAAAAGTTTGCCGGAATCATAAGCCCGGGTAAAATCCCCGCCGATCGCCAGTCCCCACAAAATTCTGTCTCTCATTCTTATTTTCATAATCATCTAAATTATACTATAGTTAATCTATGAAAATCTGTATCGGTTATCCGCCGCTTAAAAGCAAAAAAGGCACGCCGCTTCTGTCGCAAAACCGCCAATTCCAGTGGTTTAAATCCCCCACTTATATCTATCCGGTCATTCCTGCTTCCGCCGCCACTTTGCTGCAATCCCAGGGCCACCAAGTAATTTGGCTGGACGGCATTGCCGAAAACTGGACCTATGATCAATGGTTTAACCGCCTTAAAACCGCCCAACCCGATCTTTTATTTATGGAAACCAAGACTCCGGTGATCAAACAGCATTGGCAAATCATCAAAGACCTAAAACGGGAAGAACCGAACCTACTGATTGTCCTGGGCGGCGACCATGTTACTGCCTTGCCTGAAGAAACCAGAAAAAACTGTCCTGTCGACTATATTATTTCCGGCGGTAATTATGATATCTCCCTTCTCTCTATCGTCAATCACAACATTCCATCCCGGGATGGAATGAAACTTAATCAATTACCTATCATTAATCGAGAGTTAACCAAATGGCAATTGTATGCCTATAAAAACGGCAACTTTAAAGCCACTCCCGGAACCTACACCATGGCCGGCCGCGACTGCTGGTGGCGCCAGAATGGCGGCTGTACTTTTTGTGCCTGGACCACCCTTTTCCCCAAGTTTATGGTCCGCACCCCGGAAAATCTTTTAGACGAAATCGGCCGGCTCATCGACTTGGGCGTTAAAGAAGTTTTTGACGATACCGGCACCTTTCCGGCCGGCAACTGGCTGACTCAATTCTGCCGGGGAATGATTAAACGAGGCTATAATAAAAAAATTATTTTTAGCTGTAATCTGCGCTTCGGCGTCTTGAAACCAGCCAATTATCAACTGATGGCCAAAGCTAACTTCCGCTTCCTGCTTTTTGGTTTAGAATCAGCCAGCCAAACCACTTTGAACCGTTTAAATAAAGGCATCAAAATCAACCAGGTCGAGGCAGAGTTGAAAATAATTAAAGCTTGCCTCGCCGGCAGGCGGGCGGCCGGCGGCCAACTGGAACCGCACGTTACCTGCATGGTCGGCTACCCCTGGGAAAGTCTAACCGATGCGCAAAACACGGTTAACTTTACCAAAAATCTGTTTAAACAAGGCTTAATCAGCTCGCTTCAGGCCACGATTATTATTCCCTACCCCGGTACCAAATTGTTTGCTCAAGCCAAGAAAAACCACTGGCTTAAAACTTATGACTGGAATAAATACGACATGTCCCAACCGGTTCTCAAATCTCCTATCCCTGATAAAGAACTGATGAAGCTCACTAGGAATATTTACCTTAGTTGTTTAACTCCCCAATTTTTAATCAAAAAATTGCTCTCGATCCATTCTTTAACCGACCTTAAATTTTTATTCAGATCAACCAAAAAATTTATCGGCCAGTTAAAAAATTTCTCACTTTAACAAAGGACAGTCCTTTGTTAAAATAATACCATGCCGGCAAAAAATACTTTAAAGCACTACAAAAACAATAGTTACTACCACATTTATAATCGCGGAATTGAAAAGCGCATAATCTATCAAGATAAACAAGACTATGCCGTCTTTTTAAACTATCTTAAAGAATACCTGTCACCTCTTTCTAAAACAGACCCTAAACGAGAGATTTTAATTAAAAATACAACCTATCAAATCAAAGATTACCGCTGCCGAAATCATCACCAGAATATTACTTTAATCGCTTACTGCTTAATGCCCAACCACTTCCATCTATTAGTCAAACAAAAACAAGCGCGTGATATTGAATTGTTTATGAAATCTCTCGGCACGCGTTACACTATGTACTTTAATAAGCGCTATCAACGGCAGGGCGGCTTATTCCAGGATCGATACAAAGCCGTCTTAATCGATTCCGACGAACAACTGCTGCATCTTTCCCGTTATATCCACCTTAACCCTGCCCCTAAACTTTTTAAACAGCCCAGCAGTTATCTTGACTATCTACAACTTAAAAATACTTCCTGGGTTTACACCCAAGATATTCTCAGATATTTTAAAAATCCCTTAGCTTACAAACAATTCGTCGAAGCGGAAAATCAATCATCCTTATCTATCATTACTAATTTCACTCTCGATTCTTAACAAAGGACTGTCCTTTGTTAAAATATGAAAAACTCAATCGCTACCGTCATTAACTACTGCACCAATGACTATCAGTTTTTGCGCCCCAATATCAATCAAGTCAAAAAGTTCAGCCAGCAAATTATTGTTCCTGTCTGTGATCACTTTTACGATGGCTCTTTAGAAAATCAGGTCTTGATCAATCGATCGATCAAAGAAAATCCTGAAGCTGACTTTATTAAATTTAAATATGACCATAAAGCCACATTCCCTTTCTGGCGCGGCTGGCAGTTTATTCTACGCCACTTAAGTTTAGGCAGCGTCTGGGGACCGCAATACTGGATCTGCTTCGCCCGCCAACTTGGGTTTAAGGCAATTAAACCACCTGTTGATTATGTTTTGTTTTTAGACGCTGATGAAATTATTGACGGCTGGAAATTCATGGCTTGGCTTAACACCAACCACTATAAAAAAAATAACGCACTTAAGCCGGCTAATTATTGGTATTGGCGCTCTCAAGCTCATCAAGCCACGGTCTGGGAAAATTCGCCGCTTTTGGCTAAATATTCCAGTCTTAAACAAGCTGTTTTTATAAACCATGACGAAAGAAACGCCACCTATAACTCCATTCCCAGCCCGAAAACCAGAATGGTTTTAGGTCTGGACCTAAAGCCGATGATCCACCATTACGGTTGGGCCAAACCGAAAAAAAACTTACTGAAAAAAGTCACTACCTGGGGACATTCTAAAGACAGAAACTGGATTAAACTCATCGAAAAAGAGTTTTCCCATCCCTTTAACGGCACTGACTTTCTCGCGCATTATCAGTACAAAACCGTTAAACCCTTCGTAAATATAGCCTGATTATTTCCCGATTCAACCCAAAAATTGACAGCAATTTTAAGGGCAACCACAAACCAATTCCTATTAGTCCGCCTTGCGTTATCACTGTCAAAGGGAACTCATACCAACAGGACTTTTTCTTAACTATCTTCCAGCCGGATTTGGCTGTCAACTGCTCCAACTGCTTTTCCGTCCAAAAATGGCGATGGGTTTTATCTAAATAAACCAAATATTTCTCCCCTAAAAACTTTTCCGTTAAATTATTTACCAGCGGCACTTCGATCACTAACACCCCGCCCGGCATTAACCAAGTCTTAATTTTTCTCAACACCTTAACCGGATTATTCAAATGCTCCAGCACATGGTACATACTCACCACATCATATCTTTCCAGGTTACGAACCTGGAATTTTTCTATTGGCTGGCCTTGTTTTTTATCTATTCCTATTGCTTTTATTCCCTGTTCTACCGCCAGCCGCACCAATTCCCCTTCACCGCAGCCTAAATCCAGCCAAGAAAATTTTTTTTGTTTTATAAATCTTTTCATTTCCATTATTCTCTGCCGGTTAAACCACCCGGAATAGTTTTTCATTATTGTCAGCCAGCGATTGCGCCGATAATATTGCTTCACTGTTTTTGACGCTACGTTCTGCTTAAATGACAAAGAGCCTTTGTGCCAAATCATGGCGCTCATCACCCCGATCGCCTGACCGCCCTGCCGCTTTGCCCGCAATTGCAAATCCACATCTTCATAAAAAAACCGGAATTTCTCATCAAAAGCACCTAACTTAAAAAACCAGTTTCTGTTAATCATTAAACAGGTCCCGTTGGCATAATCGCCCTTAATTAACCCTTGATATTGGTCCTGCTTACCTCGGCCGACGGCTACCCCAAACCCCGGCCAATAGTACCTACCAATCACGCAGTCGATCTTATCGGTTCCATAAATTTTAATCTTTGGTTGCAAGGTTAATTTTTCATCTTTGGCTTCTTTTACCAACTCCCGCAGCCAATCTTTTTCTACGACTGTATCCGGGTTTAGAAATACCAGCCATTCGCCTTTGGCTTTTCTGGCTCCTAAATTACAGCCGCCGGTAAAAAATAAGTTGATTTTTGATTTTATTAACCTGACTCTTTTATCCAAATCTCTGGCGGAACCGTCAGTAGAAGCATTATCCACGACGATCACTTCAAAATCTTTAAAATCAGATTTTAACACTGAAGCCAAACAATCAGTTAGATAACCTTTACCGTTAAAATTAACGATGATTACGGATACTTTCATATTTTTCGTGCCAGAATTGCCAAAGCCGCTCCCTCCGGCAAGATTTTTGCCTTGACCGGCTTAATTTTTATTTTTATTCCCAATTTATTCAACCATAATAGCTTATGCCACTGTTTAATCGTCTGTTTATCCAAATAATAATAACTCTTTTCCAACTTCAATCCTGCTTTTCTTAACAGTTCTTTCCACTTCTCCAAATTATATAAATGATAGTGATGATATTTATGATTAAACCACCAACTATAGCCTTTACCACAATCTAAATATTCTCCTAACTGATCGCTCGGCATAGTGGCAATTAATAAACCGCCCGGCTTTAAGACTCTTTTTATCTCTTGCAGCACTCTATCTATATCATTAATATGTTCCAAAACCGAGTTAGAAAACACTAAATCTGCAACCTCATCTTTCAATTCTATCTTAACTGCATCTCCCCAAATCACCTGTCTGTACACCCCGCTTTTCTCCGCCTTACTAACCATTTTCTTATCATTATCCAAACCCCATTCCGGTTTAACAAAGGGTTTAACAAAGGACAGTCCTTTGTTAAAAAACAGCTCTTGGGCTACTTCGCCGCCGCCGCAGCCTAAATCCAAAATCTTGCCTTTAAAGAATTTTCCCCAACTTTGCTTTAATAAACTCACTTCTATTCCCCGCCAAAGCTCAGAAGGGCTTGCCTGTAACATAGCTAACCCCCTTTCCCAAATACCAGCTTAAATCTTTTTTTACCAACAGTTTTTCCAACCACTGATCATTGCTTTTCCGCCGCTGTTTTGGCCAGTGTTTCACTAACCACCACCAAGCCCGTTCAATCGCCCATGCCTGTTTCCATTTACCCTTAATCACAAACATTATTTCTAAACCCAGCCAGCTTAAACTAACCCAAAATAACATCCGCAAGCGCCGGCTCTGCGCGTTTTTGATTATCGTCATTAACTGATTGCGGCAGGCCAGATAAACCTGTCCGGCGGCCGGTTGTTTGGGAATCGGTTTCGCTTTTGTACCGTAATTATGATAAACCGTTCCCATCCATAAAAACCGCACCTCGTACCCGGCCTGCCACACCCGCCAGAATAAGTCCGGCTCTTCCCAGTAATAAACATAAGCTTCGTCAAAACCGTTGATTTTGGCAAACACGTCTTTCCTCACCAGTATGGCCGCGCCTTTTCCGGAAAAAATCTTCTCCGCCTTGTCAAATTGCCCCTGATCTTCTACTTCCCTGGCCCGCTCTGCCAAAAATCCGTTATTGGTTATTAAATCTCCGGCGCTATCAAATTTATTGCTCCCCATTCTTAACAATTTTAGTTGTCCGGCGCCAACTTTCGAATGTTGGTCCATAAACTTAATTACTTTATCCAACCAGCCTTTTTTTACCTGGGTATCATTATCCAAAAAAACCAAATATTTACCCTTAGCTTTTTTTGCCCCCTGGTTTCGCGCCCAACAGGGATTACCCGGTCCATCAATGCCGTTATTAACCACGATTACTTCCAAACCCGGCCCAAGCACCTGTTTTGGAAACGACCAATTAGCTAGATTATTAGCCACAATCACTGACGCTTTAATAACCATCTTTTCCTAAAATATAAATAATTCTTAATTCTTTCCGGCCAGTTTCTCCGCTTGACAAACACCCCGCTTCTGGATACCTGATGCTCTAATTTCACCCTATTGCTCCACACCAGCCTATATCCTAACTTTTTCACCCGCATGGCCAGATCCGGTTCGCACCACTCGCTCGTGCCTTTGTAGTTCAGATCAAAACCGCCCACTTTTTTAACCAACTTTCTTCTTAAACTCATATTGCAGGCCTCTAAATAATCAACCTCCTGCAACCCTTTCAATTTTAAGCAGCTCTTGAAATTTGATCCCGGCGACCACCAGCCGATTTTAGTAATTTTGCCCACCCGAAACGGTTGCTTATCCAGCACCAATCTCACCCATAATTTTGCCAACCAACTTTTTTTACCATACCACCAAAATACCAACCGGTTTTTTAATAAGTTTTCCGCTACAATCGTCGGCCCGCTAACGCCGCCTGCTTCCGGGTGATCTTGGAATATGGCAGTTAAATTTTTCGCCCAATCTTTATCCAAAATCACATCATCGTCAATCCAAGCCACAATCTCACCCTTCGCTTTCCGCCAGCCCAAATCTCTGGCCTTTACTAAAGGCGATTCTCTCATTATCAGCGTCTCAAAATCCTGAAAACTTTGCTGCTTTAAACTCTGTAAAACTTTTGTTAAACTTTCCGGCCTACCGCTGGTACAAATAATTACTGATAGTTCCATAATCGCTTAAATATATTTAAATATTCCTGGGCTATCTTATCCCAGTTAAACTTTTCCAGCCACTTTTCCGGATAAACAAGGTTCGTAACCTTGTTTATTGCTTGCTGGAGTTTCTGAGCATACTCAGCCGCAGCTTCCGGATTCTGAACATAAATCCCGTACGGTCCCAGGATCTCCCGCCTCAATTCATCATCCGTGGCTACCACCGGCAAACCTGAAGCCAGCGCCTCTAAGTAAACGATGCCGAACTCTTCCGTTGACTCGCTCACCATGGTAAAAACATCAGCCCCCCGGTAAATTTCCGGCAGTTCTTCATACTTGGCTTTTATCTGTTTAAATCGTTTACCCAGCCGGCTTACCCCCAACTTTTCCCATTCTTCACTCCCTCCCACGAGCAACAAACTTCCTTTTTCTAAGCAACCTACTGCTTTAATCGTTAAATCCACCCGCTTATACTCATTTGGCCCGGCCACGCATAAAATTATTGGCCGCTCTAAATTAAATTCCCGCTTTTTACCCTGCGGTTTAAACTTACCTAAATCTACTCCATGCGGAATTGTCTCCACTCTTACCCCCTTGCCATAAAATTTTTTCGCCCACCGGGTATTTCTGTTCAAAGAAGCCACAAATACATCCGGCCGCATCAACAGATTCCAGCCGTCGCACCACCCCAAACCCGCCAATCCCGCCACTACCATCTTCTTCTTTTTTAACCGGCAATAAAGCCGTGTTAGTAAACTTTGCCGGCCGCCATTAATCGGCATAATAATCTGCGCCCCGAATTTATCCGCTTCTTTTAAAGCCTGAAGATTAAATTTATTTAAATCCTTAATCCCTAAACTTAAGCTTGAATAAACTTTTACCTGGTGCTGTTTTTGCCAACGTCGACTCAATTCTTTTACCACCGTCTCCGCCCCCCGATCAATCTGTCCGCTGGTAAAAGACAAAACCGCTATTTTCATAAAATCAGCGCGCAGCCATAAATTATAACCATCGCCGCGCTCATCACCGGATGCCAAAACCAGGCTAAGTCCGGCTTTTTTAAAAACCCTCTTCCGGCCGTCAACAACGGCCCAACCAAACTGAAACTGTAAATTACAAATAATCCCAATCTCGCCACATCCCGATAATTTCTTACCCATTGATAACGCCTCATTTTTATCTGTTTTACATACAAACTTCGCATATATTTATATCGTTTACCCAAAAATTTAATAAAACTCTCTCCGCTGTCATGAATTATTTCATTATTAACTACAACAAACTTATCCATACCTAAACTTACCAGATCATAAAAGACATCAATGTGGGAAAAATTCTTCTCGTCAACTTTTGCTTTCATCAGCTTATCTCTCCATACCAGCATACCGTTATCTCCCAAAGTCGGCATATTCTGGGGATTAAATTTAACCAACTTAGTCTTTTGATTCTCATTACCAAGATAACTTTGCCTATCCGCCTTCCCCATAAACCAAGCCACCGGATCATTTGCCCCCATCAAAGCAAAATAGCGGTTCAGGCTCGTGTCGCTTTTTCGATAAGCATAGCGCCGCGGATAAGCCCCTACTGCCGCCGGCTCTTTTTCCAACCCCTCAACCATCTTTGACAACCAATCCTTAGTTGACAACACATTGTCTGAAGCTATCAGTAAAATCAGTTTACCCTGAGCATAGCGAAGGGCCACCGCCTTAGCTTTCTCCGGATTGCCGGTTCTTTCATTAATTATTTTACAATTATATTTTTTTAAAATATTTAAAGTCCCGTCCGTTGACCCGCCGTCCGCCGCCACAATCTCCACCCTGCCGCCATACTCCTGCTCCCGGATGCTTGCCAAACACGCCTCAATCGTTCTAATACTATTAAAACTCGGCATGACCACGCTGACAGAATTCATCCTTTAATTGTATACTAATGGCAAATGA
>Ga0210028_1004207_pt1 | contig 10560 bp, 9 predicted proteins | sample CryGeymeta201513_FD_185468 | JGI IMG/M metagenome (GOLD analysis project Ga0210028, IMG submission 185468) | Groundwater microbial communities from Crystal Geyser aquifers in Utah, USA - Crystal Geyser metaG 2015-13 (SPAdes) (version 2) | ecosystem: Environmental > Aquatic > Deep subsurface >...
TTTTTTTAAGTCCTTGAGAATTGCGTATTTGAAAAATCTCTCCGATACCTGTCCAAATAAAAAAGAGGCTGTCTTGACTTTTCAGACAGCCTCTTTTTAATATCATCTATGGCCATTAGCCATTACATCATGCCGGGCATACCGCCACCCATACCGCCTGGCATAGCTGGAGCCTCTTCTTTAATGTCAATTAAAGCACACTCAGTCGTTAAAATCATGCCCGCAACCGATGCTGCATTTTCAAGTGCAATACGGGTTACTTTTTTAGGGTCAATAATACCAGCTTTTAACATATCAACATAGGTTTCTGTTTTGGCATCATAACCAAAAGAACCTTTACCTTCCATAACTTTTGAAACAACAACACTTCCTTCGCCACCGGCATTTTCAACAATGGTACGTAAAGGAGATTCTATAGCACGTGCTACAATTTGAATGCCTGTTACTTCGTCAAGATTTTCAGTCGTAATTTTTTCTAAAACCGATTTTGCTCTAACTAAAGCAACACCGCCACCAGCAACAATACCTTCTTCTACAGCAGCTCTGGTTGCATGTAAGGCATCATCAACACGATCTTTTTTCTCTTTCATTTCTACTTCACTAGCAGCACCTACATAAAGAACAGCAACACCACCGGCTAATTTAGCTAAACGTTCTTGCAATTTTTCTTTATCATAATCGCTAGTAGTCGTTTCAATTTGAGCTTTTATTTGGTTTACTCTAGCTTTTATGTCAGCCGCTTTTCCAGCACCATTAACAATAGTTGTATTGTCTTTATCCACGGTTACAGTTTCAGCAGTACCTAACATGGTAATGTCTGCATTTTCAAGAGTGAATCCTCTTTCTTCTGAAATGACTGTTCCACCAGTTAAAATAGCAATATCTTCTAACATGGCTTTACGTCTGTCGCCAAAACCTGGAGCTTTTACTGCAGCAATTTTTAATCCACCACGTAATTTGTTCACTACCAAAGTAGCTAAAGCTTGTCCATCAACATCTTCAGCAATAATTAATAAAGGCCTTCCAGATTGTGCTACGGGTTCTAATATGGGAAGAATTTCCTGTAAGTTTGAAATCTTTTTATCGAATAATAAAATGTACGGATTGTCTAAATCGGCAATCATTTTATCAGCATCTGTAACAAAATAAGGAGATAAATAGCCTCTGTCAAATTGCATACCTTCAACCACATCAACATAGGTATCCATACCTTTAGCTTCTTCAACGGTAATAACACCTTCTTTGCCTACTTTATCAAAAGCTTTAGCAATTAAATCGCCAATAGTATCATCATTATTTGCAGAAATGGAAGCCACTTGCTTAATCATTTCAGAAGAATTGCCAACTTTTTTAGCTTGTTTTTCAAGGTCTTTAACAATGGCTTCAACAGCCTTGTCAATACCACGTTTTAAATCCATTGGATTAGCACCAGCAGCTACGTTTTTTAAACCTTCTTTTACAATGGCTTGTGCTAAAACAGTTGCTGTTGTAGTGCCATCACCAGCTAAATCGTTGGTTTTTGAAGCCACTTCTTTTACCATTTGAGCACCCATATTTTCAAGTGGGTCTTTAAGTTCAATTTCTTTGGCTACTGTAACACCATCTTTAGTGACTTGTGGAGCGCCAAATGATTTACTAATAATAACGTTTCTTCCTTTAGGTCCTAAGGTTACTTTTACTGCATTGGCTAATGCATCAACTCCGCGTTTTAAACCGTCGCGTGCTTCAATATCAAATTTTATATCTTTTGCCATAATTAAAAATTTTATTTAAAATTTTAAACTCTCAAATATCAAATTCCAATTTTGGAACTTTTAAATTATCAAGAATGTTTTTGGAATTTATTTTTTTTATTTTTTGGAATTTGCAATTATATAATTGCTAGGATGTCGCTTTCGCGCATAATTAAATAATATTTACCATCAAGTTTTAATTCTGTGCCAGCATATTTACCATATAAAACAGTATCACCAACTTTTACAGTGATAGGCTCATCTTTGGTGCCTTTTCCAGCAGCAACAACTTTACCTCTTTGTGGTTTTTCTTTAGCATTATCAGGAATAATAATTCCGGATGCTGTTTTAGTTTCAGCTTCAGCAGGTTCGATAAGAACTCTGTCTGCTAATGGTTTAATGTTTAAGCTCATTTGTTATATTATTTTAATTAATATTTGTTGTTTAACGGAATTGAATCTTTCTAAAACTGTGCCAATAGTTGTTGACTGACAAACTTACAGTAACAAAAAATGCCAACTTAAATAGTTGGCATTTTTTGTTTTTTTATTGACAGCATTTATTGCACAGAATCTTTTGTTGTTGTAGCAGCATCTGTTGGTGTTTGAGCTGGTACTGCAGGTATAGATGTTGTCGTTTCGTCAGCATCCAATGCTTTTGAATCGGCATTATTAGAGCCTCTGTTGATGGCAACATTAGATAATAATATTAATGCTAATAATAAGGTGGCTAAGGTCCAAGTGCTTTTGTCTAAAAAGTCAGTTGTTTTTTTAACACCACCTAATTGTTGTGTGCCACCTCCGCCAAAAGACGATGATAATCCTCCACCTTTTGGGTTTTGTACCATAATCACCACGACTAATAAAAAGGCTACTGCAACAATTAAAACTAAAAATATTGTAAACGTACTCATTATTCTTTATTGTTTTGTTCTTGTAATTGTTCTACTGCTTTAATTTGGATTGCAAAGAAACTACTTTTTTCTGGATATTTCAAACTTAATATCTTATAAGATTGAATTGCTTTTTTATAGTTTTTTTGCTCTACATATATACGAGCTAAGGTCTCTGTCATTAGCTCTTCTGGTTGTATTAAATGAACTTTGGCTAGATTCTGCGTTGATAAGTTTGGTTTTGAAGGATTTATCTTTGGGTTTTTTGCAATAAACTCGTCAATTAATTTAAACTTTTCATGCCTTTCAGTTTGTGATGTATTTTTTATGGTTGAGTTGTTTTCAGCTTCTTTATCATCACGCTTTATGGTTTTTAAACTCGCAAGTTTTAACCATTCATGAAATGAATGTGTTTCACGTTTGTTAAATTCCAAAGGTTTTCCTAAGTGCAGAATATCTTCTGCAGAAACTTCTTGTGTTTTTGTTTCTGAAGTTACGTTTTCAATGGTTTCAGAATCATCCAATAAAAAATTTGTTGTTTTTTGGCGCTCAAATTTTGGTTGGAACAGAGATGGGTCTAATGATTGTAAGTTGCTTGTAATGTCTTGATTAGAAGTCTCATCAATGATTATTCTTTTGTTGATGGAAATATCCTCAACCGTAACACCCATATCATGTAAATGTTCAGTATTGGTTTTAATAACCTGTGATATTTCATTTTGATTAAAAACATCTGAAGTTATAAAATCAAATAAAATACTTCTATCGGTTGTGTAAGCTGCTGTTGTTTTAAGTTCTTGATTGTATTTAAAACTTTCTTGATTTTTTAATCCTTTAAGATAGATGGCTCTGGCAGATTGAAAATATGGAAATTGATTGATGATAGATTTCACGTCTTCAGTTTGTTTGGGCGTTACCGTTTCTGGTTTTTGAAGTAAGTATGTGAAATTTTTATTATTCATGGTTCCCTTTTTGGATGCTAATCAAAGCTAAATAGTATTACCATTTGGCTAATGATGCATTAAAAATGTCTTGGGTTATGCGTTCAAATATTTCTGCAATGGCCGTGTCTTTTATACCACCTATAAGTTGAGAACTGCCTGCATAGTCATAAAAAAATGAAAAGGTTTGATCAAACTCAGCTTCTTCATCATGTTTGTCGTAAAAATGAACTTTTACGCCTATCGTTAATCTGTTTTGAGCAGCAGTATTTGCTGATGTTGCTGTAGTTGGTGATATTCTGTATTGTGTAATTTCGCCTTCGTAAACTAAATCACCATTGGATTTTACTAAACTTAAATTGGTCTGGTTTTGCAATAAATCAATGAGCGCATTGGTAAAATCTCTATCCAAACCAGGCTCAACTAAAATGGCATTATTTTGAAAATAATTAACCTGAAAAGTTTTGGTCTCTGAGCCAACGGATGCACCGGTAAACGAGTAAGCTCCGCAACTAATAACAAGTATAGAAGAGAGTAAAAGAACTATATAATGTGCTATTTTCATGTGAAATAATTTAGATACTCTCATTAAACTAAAATTTACAAATCATATTGTTTAATCTTTCTGTATAAGGTGCGTTCACTTATGCCTAATTCTTCAGCTGCTAATTTACGCTTTCCGTGGTGACGTTCAAGAGATTTTTTAATTAATTCCAATTCTTTGTCGTGTAAAGAAAGGGTTTCTTCTTCTTCAATCTCTTCGGCAAAATGATATTTGTCTTGGTTGTTGAAGGTTTCTTGTTTTTGGGTGTTATGTTCTGGAATTGATAATACTTCTGGTTCGTCAATGGCTTCTTCAAAATCTGTCTCATCATTCGAACCGTAAATTTTTTGAATCAATCCTTGCTGCTCTTTTTCAACGTCTTTAGTGTTGCCCTTTTTCATGAGCTCCATGGTAAGCTTTTTCAAATCGTTCAAATCACTTTTCATATCAAAGAGTACTTTGTAAAGTATTTCGCGTTCACTGCTAAAATCTGAATCTGATTTAGAATGTTTAATAACCGCGGGCAAATTACTTCCAGAAGTGGGTAAATAGCCCTTTAAAGTTTCGGAAGTGATGGATCTATTTTGTTCAAGTACGGATATTTGTTCGGCAATGTTGCGTAATTGACGAATATTTCCGCTCCAGCGATGTTTTAAAAGCACTTCAATAGCATCATCGGTTAATTTAATAGTTGGCATTTTATATTTCAAAGCAAAATCGCTTGCAAATTTTCTAAACAATAAATGAATGTCTTCTTGACGTTCTCTTAAAGGAGGCAAATGAATATCAACGGTACTTAATCGATAATATAAATCTTCTCTAAATTGATCTTTTTTGATAGCTTCAAACATGTTGGCGTTGGTAGCGGCTACTATACGAACATCCGTTTTTTGAACCTTACTGGATCCTACTTTTAAAAATTCACCATTCTCCAGAACTCTTAATAAGCGTACTTGGGTTGTTAAGGGCAATTCGCCAACTTCATCAAGAAAAATGGTTCCGCCATCGGCTACTTCAAAATAGCCTTCACGGGTTTGTGTAGCGCCAGTAAAAGATCCTTTTTCATGACCAAATAATTCGCTATCAATGGTACCTTCTGGTATGGCACCACAGTTTACAGCAATATATTTTCCGTGTTTTCTGTGTGATAATTGATGGATAATTTTTGGAATACTTTCTTTCCCAACACCACTTTCGCCAGTTACCAACACAGAAATATCTGTAGGTGCCACTTGAATGGCTTTTTCAATGGCACGGTTAAGCGTTGGTGTATTTCCTATAATTCCAAAACGTTGTTTTATAACTTGAACAGATTCCATTTATAAAGTTAAAAGTTAAAAGTTAAAAGTTAAAAGTTAAAAGTTGAAAGTTAAAAGTTGAAAGTGATTTGTAAACCTATGGTAAGTCATCATTAATTTTGAATTAAGCATTATTAATTGAATAACCAACGGCTTCACCTATAAGCGTTGCACTGGTACAATCTGTTACCTTAACATTCACAAAATCACCTATGTTGTAATGCTCTTTTGGGAATACAACTACGGTGCTTTGTGGATTTCTCCCAGACCAATGAGCTTTTGATTTTTTGGACGATTTTTCAATTAAAACTTCAACTGTTTTACCTAAAAATTGCTCTGTTCTATATTGACTGTGTTTTTGTTGTAAAGCCACAATTTCAGCAAGACGACGTTTTTTAGTTTCTTCAGGCACATCATCATCCATTTTGCGCTCCGCCAATGTTCCTGGTCTTTCAGAATAGGCAAACATATAGCCAAAATGATAGATTACATGATCCATTAAGCTCAAGGTCTCTTGGTGGTCTTCTTCGGTTTCCGTTGGAAATCCTACAATCATATCTTGACTTATGCCACAATCTGGAATTATTTTTCTAATGTTATCAATCAATTCAAAATAGTCCTCGCGGGTATGCTGCCGGTTCATTTCTTTTAAAATGCGGTTGCTGCCACTTTGAACAGGCAAATGAATGTAATTGCAAATATTTTCATACTGAGACATCGTTTTAACGACATCCATCGTCATATCTTGTGGATTTGATGTTGAGAAACGAATACGCATTTTTGGTTGGGCTTTGGCGCACATTTCCAATAAGTTGGAGAAACTAATAGCGGTAGCTTTTTGAATGTCTGAGGCTTTATCAAAATCTTTTTTCAATCCGCCACCATACCAAAGGTAACTGTCAACATTTTGACCAAGAAGGGTAACTTCTTTAAATCCTTTGCGCCATAAATCATTCACCTCTTCAAGAATACTTTGTGGGTCTCTGCTGCGTTCTCTTCCTCTGGTAAATGGCACCACACAAAAGGTACACATATTATCGCATCCACGCGTAATGGATACAAACGCTGTAACACCGTTGGAGTTTAATCTAACAGGAGAAATATCGCCGTAAGTTTCATCTTTTGAAAGCATGACATTGATGGCATCTCTTCCTTCTTCAACCTCATTTAAAAGATTGGGTAAATCTTTATAAGCATCAGGTCCAACAACAAGATCCACAATTTTTTCTTCTTCTAAAAATTTACTTTTTAACCGTTCTGCCATGCAACCCAAAACACCAACCTTCATTCTTGGGTTAATTTTTTTAACAGCATTATACTTTTCTAGGCGTTTTCTAACGGTTTGTTCTGCTTTATCTCTAATAGAACAGGTATTCACTAACACTAAATCGGCGTCTTCCAAATGCTGTGTGGTATTGTAACCATTGTTCATTAAAATAGAAGCTACAATTTCACTATCGCTAAAGTTCATGGCGCAGCCGTAACTTTCAATAAAAAGCTTTTTAGTATTTTCTTTTTTTTGTTCTAATATAATAGATTCGCCTTGTTTATTTTCGTCTATAATCTTTTCCATAATGTACTTGTAGAAATCAAAAAGTCAATAAGTGTGCAAAGATATGATTAATTTATGTTTTGTGACAAAGTGGCAGATGTTAAATTGTATTAAAATTGTGATATATATGATAAACTATTTACTTTTAACCAAACCAAAAAAAAATAAAAAATGAATGATGTTACCCATATTTTAGAAAAAATTAAGAGTGCAAAGGCTTTGGATTTTGGAGATATATTCAATAAGTCTATTGAGTTGTATAAAAAGAGTTGGTTATATGGATTTTTGTTTCAAATTTTTGTTTTAATAGTTACCATGCCCTTTATCATTGTTTTATATGTTCCTTTTTTAATGGCTATCATTGCTGAGTCTGAAAAAGGAAATGTAAATCCTGATGTTTTTGAAACCTTGTTTGCAGGTTTTACAGGATTGTATCTTGTGTTTTTTATTTTAGGTATTTTGGCAGCTACGGTATTTCAACTAGCACTTCAGGCTGCTTTTTTTAGAATGATTAAGAACATTGATTATGGTATGGAAGTTAAGGTTAATGACTTATTTTATTTTTTGAAGGGACGTTTTTTTGGTAGCGTTACGTGGCTTACACTCGCTATTATTGGTATTTCAATTGTGGCGGCGTTACTATGCTATTTACCATTAATATATGCCATCATTCCATTGTCATTTTTTACCATTGTGTTCGCTTTTAATTCTGAAATGTCTATTGGAGATATTGTAAAAGTTAGTTTTAATTTAGGAACTAAAAAATGGTTCATTTCTTTTGGGTTATTTTTTGTTACCTACTTAATCGTTGTTTTTTTAACCTTATTAACTTGTGGAATAGGATCGTTGTTTTTATCGCCTTTTATTTATTTGCCTTTTTATTTTGTGTATAAACAAGTGGTAGGTTTCGAAGAAAATAATCCTGTGGATTTAGTCGAATAAACACCATTTGCATTAAATTTTTCTGATGTGAAAAAACAGTTAATCCATAAAATTAGGCACATAAACTTTTTTTCCTATACATTTGTAGCTTCAAAAAATGACGTATGGCTAAGAATTTAGTAATTGTAGAATCACCGGCTAAGGCTAAAACTATTGAAAAATTTTTAGGTAAAGATTTTATAGTAGAATCAAGTTTTGGCCATATTTCTGATCTTCCTTCTAAGGAATTAGGGGTTGATGTTGAAGGAGATTTTAAACCAAAGTATGAAGTTTCAAGAGATAAAAAAGCCGTTGTGAAAAAACTTAAAGATCTAGCCAAAAACTCCGATATGGTTTGGTTAGCAAGTGATGAGGATCGTGAGGGAGAAGCCATTGCGTGGCATTTAGCAGAGGCCTTAAATTTAGATAAAGCTAAAACAAAACGTATTGTTTTTCATGAAATCACAAAAACGGCCATTTTAAAAGCTATTGAAAACCCTCGAGGCATTGATTATAATTTGGTAGATGCACAACAAGCACGTAGAGTTTTAGATAGAATTGTAGGTTATGAGTTGTCCCCTGTGCTTTGGAGAAAGGTAAAAGGAGGACTATCGGCAGGAAGAGTGCAATCTGTTTCAGTAAGGTTAATTGTAGAGCGTGAGCGCGAAATCCAAGAATTTAAGTCGGTGGCGTCTTTTAGAATTGATGCTGAGTTCTCCAATGAAGCAGGACAGTCCTTCAAGGCAAAATTACCAAAGACCTTTTCAACGCAGGCCGAGGCTTATAAATTTCTGGAATCTAATATTAATGCAACTTTTAAAGTTTCAGAATTAGAAAAAAAGCCAGCTAAAAAATCACCAGCGGCACCATTTACAACATCAACACTTCAACAGGAAGCATCCAGAAAGCTGTATTTTTCAGTAAGTAAAACCATGACCATGGCTCAGCGTTTGTATGAATCCGGGCTAATTACATACATGAGAACGGATAGTGTTAATTTATCCAATGAAGCTAGAAAGGGTGCTCAAAATGAAATAGAATCTGCTTTTGGTTCAAAATATTCCAAACCCAGAAATTTTACTGGAAAATCAAAAGGAGCACAGGAAGCTCATGAGGCCATAAGACCTACAGATTTCTCATTGCATTCTGTAGATATTGACTGGGATCAATCACGTTTATACGATTTAATTTGGAAACGAGCCATTGCATCACAAATGAGTGAAGCAGAATTAGAGCGTACCAATGTGAAGATAAATGCATCAACTCACAAAGAACAATTTAATGCAAATGGAGAAGTCATCACTTTTGATGGATTTTTAAAAGTATATTTAGAAGGCAATGATGATGAAGATTTAGAGCAAGAAGGTATGTTGCCCGCCATGAAAACCAATGAAACACTTATAAATAACTACATAACCGCTACTGAACGATATACGCGTCCGCCATATCGTTATACGGAGGCTTCTTTGGTTAAGCAATTGGAAGAATTAGGTATTGGCAGACCGTCAACGTATGCGCCAACCATTTCAACCATTCAAAATAGAAATTATGTTGAAAAAGGCAGTGTGGAAGGTGTAGAGCGAAATTATACCCAACTAACACTTAAAAAAGGCGTTGTAAAAGATAAAATGCTAACTGAAAAGTATGGCTCAGATAAAGGAAAATTAGTTCCTACCGATATTGGAATGATCGTAACAGATTTCTTAGTAAATCATTTTGAACATATTTTAGATTACAATTTTACCGCTAAAGTTGAAGAAGATTTTGATGATATTGCCGAAGGTAAAGAAGATTGGACTAAGGTGATGAAAAGTTTTTACAAAGATTTTCATCCACAAGTGGAGCATGTTCAAGAAAATGCCGACAGAGAATCTGGTGAACGTGTTCTGGGAACAGACCCAAAAACAGGGAAACAAGTGAGTGTTCGTTTAGGGAAATTTGGCCCTATGGTTCAAATTGGAACGGTTGATGATGATGAAAAACCACAATTTGCCAGCCTTTCTCCAGACCAGCAATTAAATACCATTACCTATAATGAGGCTATGGATTTATTTCAATTACCTAAAAGTTTAGGCGCTTATAAAGGGGAAGAATTGGAAGTCAATAACGGTAGGTTTGGTCCTTATATTAAATATGGTGAAAAATTTGTATCACTTCCAAAAGGACAAGACCCATTAAGCATAGAACTTCAAGATGCTATTGAATTAATAAAAGAAAAAGAGGAAGCAGATGCCCCTATTTACACCTATAAAAACCTGCCTGTTCAAAAAGGGAAAGGACGATTTGGGCCTTTTATAAAATGGAACAATACGTTTATTAATGTTAATAATAAATATGACTGGGACAATTTATCAGATCATGATATTATTGAACTCATTGAAACAAAAATTCAAAAAGACATTGATAAAGTGGTGCATCATTGGGAAGAAGAAGGCATTCGTGTAGAAAAAGCACGTTGGGGAAGACATACTATTTTAAAAGGAAAAACCAAGATTGAATTAGATAAATCTATTGATGCTACTAAATTAACTTTAGATAAGGTCAAAAATATTATTGAAGAAAAAGCTCCAAAGAAAAAAGTTGCAAAGAAAAAATCACCAATAAAAAAGAAGTAGTTCATGAACTTTAATTTTCTATCGCCTGTTTCAGATTTTGTGTTGGCTCATAATGAGTTACTGT
>Ga0210028_1004213_pt1 | contig 10552 bp, 10 predicted proteins | sample CryGeymeta201513_FD_185468 | JGI IMG/M metagenome (GOLD analysis project Ga0210028, IMG submission 185468) | Groundwater microbial communities from Crystal Geyser aquifers in Utah, USA - Crystal Geyser metaG 2015-13 (SPAdes) (version 2) | ecosystem: Environmental > Aquatic > Deep subsurface >...
TATAATACAATAATTGACATGGGGCCGGGTAAAGATGCAACAGGGATTATAGACACCTTGACCGGTGACGTCAGGCTCGGGCTGGCTTATTATAATCATTACAGGGAAGGTGCGTATGTGAAGACCTATGTGGATTTCGGCGCTACTACGAGCATGCAAACCTCTATTGATAATATGGAACCAGACACATGGACGCCTCTGGCAGAGACTTTATATGAGGTAACGAGGTATTTCAGCCAGGAAGATCCATATTATTCCAATTCTGACTATCAGAAAGGCAGTGTTCAGATAGGCTATGACCCATATTGGTATAAGTACTCAACGTTGGACTCCAGTCTCACGGACATGTATGTCCCCTGCGCAAAGTCATTTGTCTTGATGCTTACAGATGGTGAATCCAATCTTGACCGGAGCATCCCGGGCTCATCTACATCATCGCCATACGCTCCCTGCTCCCTTACGAATATAAAGGCGTGTTCAGGGTATGGGGGGTCTCCCAACAACCCAAACCCCAGATTTGCGGGAACTACTATTGGAACAACCTATTCATCAAGCGGAACAGATTATTTGATTGATGCGGCATATTGGGCAAGGACAAACGACATGCGACCGGGTTCAGAAACTGATGTTCCGACAACATGGCGGCAGAGCATTCCGGGGACTCAGAATGTAACCCTATATTCCGTATATATGTTTGGCAGAGGTTCAACTTTGCTTAAAGATGCCGCTGTATATGGAGGGTTTAATGACCTGAACGGCAACAATAAGCCAGACTGCACTACAATAGCTGCTGAATGTTACAGAGATACTGATGGCGACGGCGTTGTCCGTTCCGACGGCACGGACGACCCTCTCACATATTATGAAGGAGATGACGGCTATGCCCTTGAGACCAACATCAGAAGCGCAATATCGGCTATCTTGAAAAGGGCGTCTTCAGGAACAGCAGCGTCTGTTCTTGCCTCAGGCGAGGGTTCAGGAGCAAATATCGTTCAGGCTATCTTTTATCCTAAAAGGACATTTGATACTACAGACATTGACTGGACAACAACCCTGCAGAACCTCTGGTACTATCTGGACCCACAACTGGGCAGCAGCACAATCAGGGAGGACACTGACAGTGATAAAGAGCTTGAGTTGGAGAAGGATGATATAGTGCATTTCGCTTTTGACGCGACTGAACAGAAGACAAAGGCGAGCCGCTATGCCAGTGATGCATACGGTACTGAGGGCGCTCTCATAGACACACTTGACAGCGAGAACCTTCACTATCTCTGGGAAGCAGGCAGTATCCTGCAGAGCAGAAATATAGGAACTGATCCGAGGACTATATATACCACGACAGATGGAAGCACATTAACAAGCAACTTCACAACAGGGAATGCAGGCACATTTCAGTCTCTTCTCCAGGCAGCTGATTTGACCAATGCTCAAAATATCATAAGCTATGTCCGTGGAGACAGCGATGTGGATACAAGTCTTTACAGGGCAAGGACCGTAACAAATGGCGGAACAACCGCTATATGGAGGCTTGGAGATATTATAAATTCCACCCCCAGAATTACTTCATGGATTCCATTGAATAACTACAGTGATACAACATACAGCAGTTTCTTGTCCTCAGATTCATACAAAAACAGGGGAAAGGTTATAAGCGGCATAACTTATGGAAGCGGGATGGTCTTTGCCGGAGGTAATGACGGCATGCTCCATGCCTTTAATCTGGGCGGCTTCAATGTCGTGCAAGACGGCTCGTCAAAGAAAGCCACACTCACAGGCAGCAATTTAGGCAGGGAGGAATGGGCATTTATTCCAAAGAATACGCTCCCGTATCTTAAATATCTCATGGACCAAAATTACTGCCACCTGTTCTATATTGACGCAACACCGTTTGTTTTTGACGCAAGCATAAAAATTGATCTTGACACTGATGATAACGGAATAGATGACCAGCCCTTAACCGAGTGCCAAAGCGCCTCATACAGCAATTACTGGGAATGCGAAAAGTCAAAAGACAGTTGGAGGACTGTTCTTATCGGCGGCATGAGACTGGGAGGAGCGTGCAAGGCAACCACATATGCAGGGAGCCAGGGTGTAAAGATACCTGCGGCAGGCGAGGGGTATTCATCGTACTTTGCCCTTGATATAACAAATCCGTCAAGCCCGACTCTTTTATGGGAGTTTAGCCATCCTGACCTTGGCTATTCAACTACAGGCCCGGCTGTAATGAGGATAAACGCAAGAACCGTATCCGGAACAGCGAGCAGTCCTGACAGGAACAAGAACGGGAGGTGGTTTGTTGTATTTGCTTCGGGGCCGACAGGCCCGATAGATACAACAGCGCATCAGTTTAAGGCTTATTCCGACCAAAACCTGAAGCTATTCGTTCTTGACCTTAAAACAGGACAAATTGCGACAACTGTTTCAGGAACTCCAACGCCTATAGATACGGGAATACCATATGCCTTTGGAGGCTTCCTGAACAATGCAGCTATAGACTACGACCTTGACTATCAGGATGACGCTCTTTATATGGGTTATACAAACTCTGAGGATGCGTCTCCGGGCGCCTCAACAAGATGGACGCAAGGAGGCGTCATAAGGCTTATAACAAGGGAAGACCTTACAGGCGATAATGTTGATGTTGTCAGCGGCAATACTGCCCTTAATCCGAACAACTGGCTGTGGAGTTATGTGGCAAAGGATGTCGGAGCGGTAACCTCTTCTGTTGCGCATCTTGCTCATTACCCTGTTAATGTCACCAGTCCTGATAAAGCATACTTGTTCTTCGGCACAGGAAGATATTTTTACAAGACATCCGAAGTGGACAATGCAAATGTCCAGAGAAGCCTCTTCGGGATAAAAGAGCCGTGCCTTGACAAGATAAAGACTATAACCACGACCTCCTCGCCTGTTTGTGACGGCGCAAATACTGTTTGCAGCCTGCCAACGGCGGGGGACTTAGTTGACAGCGGCAGCCATGCCTGTATTTATGATGTAACGGTGGATACTGCCATTACAACCGACCCGGACGGCTGGTACTTGAATCTTGACGCATCGGCAGGCACTTCTTTTGCCGAAAGGAATATAACAGACCCGTTGGCAACAACTATCGGCGCGGTATTCTTTACAACATACGCCCCGAATTCGGACATCTGCACCTATGGCGGAAATACTTATCTCTGGGGACTTAAGTATGATACAGGCGGCTCAATAAATGGAATACTGCAGGGGACGGCTCTCATGCAGGTTTCAACCGGAGCAATAGAAGAGATCAATTTGGGTACGGCATTTACTGATAAAACAGCAGGAGGCAGGTCAGGCGAAGGAAGAAGGTCAGGCTCTCTTACCGGCGCTCCTCCTACAGGGCAGGGCTTGTCTCTGATTGTGCCGCCCTCACCTTTAAAAAAGATGCTGCATATGAGGAAGAAGTGAAGAATAGCGGCGTAACACTGACAGAATTAATAGTTGTTATTGCTATAGTCGGCATTCTTGTCGTTGCCCTCGGATTTTCGTTTCAAGGGTGGATAGGAAAGTATAAGGTTGAAGCGGCAACGAAACAGATATACTCTGACCTGATGGATGCAAGGGCAAGGGCAATGCAGTTTAACCGCATATATTATGTGCAGGTTGTTGACGCCACCACCACTTATAGCCTAATTGAAGATTCAAATGATGACAGCGTTAACAACGATGCGGCCATCCCAGGATTTCCAAAGACAGTTGAATACACAATTAATTGGAACGGTGGAGGCGCTATAACTTTCAACAAGAGAGGCAACATATCAAATCTTGGAACCATATGCATATTTACTGATGCTGATGGCGACGGGACGTCGGATAGTGATCCTGATTATGATTGTATCGAGATAGCCCAGACAAGAATAAATATAGGCAAAATAACTAATCAGGCCGGAGGATGTGGTGCACCGAATTGTGTTGCAAAATAAGGGTGTAACCCTTATTGAGGTGATGATTGCGCTTGTTGTGCTCCTTATCGTTTTTATGGGGCTTATACAGGCGTCATTGGTGAGCATTGACCAGAATGTGCGGAACGAGGTCAGGGATGAGGCTGTCAGGATAGCGTCAGAGTATATGACAAGGACGCGGGCTACGGCCTTCAGCGCTGTTGCGGCTACAATAGCAGACCCTCCGCCTATAGCTGATAACTATACTGCGTTTGATGTGATTCAAAGGAATTTCAGAAACATGGCAGTTACCTACACCGTGACAAGAAGCGTTCAGAACCTTGATGCTGAAAATAAGAGAATAGGAATAAGGGTTACATGGACGTATAAGGCAGATGAATCCCCTATTACGCATACGATTTTATCTACTCTGAGGTCTAAATGATAAAGAAGCAGGATGGATTCACATTAGTGGAGCTTATGATAACAATGGTAATCTTTGTGATTGCCATTGCAGCAGCCTCCAATATATTCACAGCGATATTAACCCAGTTTAAACAGCAGAGCAAAATAGCAGAGACAAATATAGAGGGAGTCATTGGTTTTGAAACCCTGAGATATGATGTGGAACAGGCAGGATACGGCCTGCCGTGGGATATGAATTCTGCTGTTTATGCAAATGAAGCTGCTGCTGTTGCATATGACAATGTCAATTTCCCGGGTACTACAGCAAATCTATACAATGATGCTCCTAATGGCGCACCAAGGGCTTTTGTATCCGGTGATAATGTATTGATGAACGGTTCAGATGTGCTTGTTATTAAGGCGGTAAATGTTTCTACTGCTGCTGCTGCACAGAAATGGACCTATGTTTCAAATTCAGGAGCGTTGCCGAATAGGCTCAGAACATGGACCGCAGTCACAGACGAAACTCTACAAGGCACAGACAGCATAATAGCTATTAATCCGGTGATAGGGGACAGGCAAAGAGTTCTGATTAATAATGCAGGCGTTTTTTCTACCACATTTGGAGCTCTGCCGTCCGGGGGTGGCGGCGGCTCTGCTAATTTTGAGCCCTTAGCCGATACTTATGACACATATATTGTCTATGGCATTGATGACAACAATCCCCCTACACCAAGAATGCCGTTTAACAGAGCAGATTATTATGTAAAAAGGCCTGCTGCAGGCGCTCCAACCAGATGCGAAGCAAGCACTGGCGTGCTTTACAAGGCAACAATCAATCATAATGGGGGAGGACTTAATGAGCTTCCTATTATTGACTGTGTGGCTGATTTTCAGGTAGTTTATAGATTAGACACTGACGGTAACGGAACCATAGATGCTGCCAGCACTACATTAGCCGGGCTTACTGCAACGCAGGTCAGAGACCAGGTTAAAGAGATAAGAATTTATATTATTGCGCATGAGGGGCAATTGGATACTACATATACCTCTCCCGCAACGATAACAATAGACGATGTAGGAGGCGCGGGGGCTTTCAAAATCTTTAATGTCCCGAACCTGAATTACAGGTGGAAGTTATATACACTTGTGGTAACACCGAATAACTTGAGGTAAAAATGAGAAGTCAGAAATCAATTCTATTGAATGAGAGAGGCATTGCCCTTGTGATGGTATTGGTTCTCGCTGCAATAGCGCTTGCGATGGTGTCTGCTTTGCTCTTTATTGTAATTCAGGGTACAAGGCTCTCAGGTTATCACAGATTTTTCAGAACAGCGGAAGAAGCGGGCATTGCGGGCGCTGAAATAGCGGCAGAATTTATTGAAAACAGAGGGACTGCAACGCCCAATCTGACGGCTATGGTGTCGACTCAAGGTAGTGCTTGTTTAACGCAAAAAATGTCTACCACAAGAGGCGGGGTTTGGCCGGCATCCGCAGGCTGGACAAGCTGTGTTGCGAATGACAGCTCAATTGAGCCCACGACAAATCCCGATCTTCAATTTGAGCTGAGCAACTTCACGATTTTTACAAAACTCGTTGATACTATTGAAGGCAACACTGCTTCAGGCGAACTTGTTACAGGAGGAGGCACATTAGGCGGCTCAGGAGTTATTACTGCCACAGCAGGAATTGTAAGTCCTCCACGTATCCCCTATTTATACAGGGTGGAAGTCCTGGCGCAAGATACCAATAACCCGAGAGAACGTTCAAGGTATTCGGTCTTATATGCCTATTGAGAAAAAATCATGGCAATAGGAAAATTCGTCTGTTGTGCGGGGTTATTGATATTGCTGTCCTGCTCGCCTGAAAAACCGGTCGAATTAAAAACACAAAATCCCACGGAAGCAGCGGCCAAAGGCGTTTCAGGCGAATCAGAAACTCGTGCCATAGTCAGCGAAGCCCAGCACTCATTGAGTATAAGCCCTGCGCAGGCTTATCGCGGGACGACTTTAACCCTCATCCCTTTCGGGTTTAACCTCTCTGATGCAAAAATAGTCTGGCTGGTGAACGGGAATTCAATTATCAGCGAGACCTCCTCTCAATTCAAAGCTATAGATACAAAAAAAGGAGATGCGGTTCAGGCGAGGGCAATGGTAAAGGACAGAGAGCTTTTATCCAACATTGTAAAAGTACAAAATACTCTTCCTGAAGTCAGCAAGGTAAAAATTATGCCGGAAACCTTTAAAACAGGAGATACGCTGTATGTTGATGTTGTTGGAAGCGATAGAGATGGCGATGAGATAACTATTTTGTATGAATGGACTAAAAATGGAGAGTCGGCAGGAACAGAGAAACATATAGGCGTTCCTATCAAAAGAGGCGATAAAATATCAGTTAAGCTGACTCCGTTTGACGGAGAAGGCTATGGGAAGCCTTTTATCTTGAGCAGTGAAATACGCAACTTGCCACCTGTGATTATAGAAGATAAAAAAATCAATTTCAATGGGAAAAGTTTTTCATATCAGGTTAAAGCAACTGACCCGGAAAATGACACGCTTTTCTATTCTCTTAAGACCGCGCCTTCAGGTATGACTATTGAGAAAACAACAGGCTTTATTCAGTGGATGATTCCGCAGGATTTTAAAGGGAAAGCAGAGATTGCTGTTATTGTTTCTGATAATCACGGCGGAGAGGCGCTTCAGAGTTTTGTCTTTGAGATAAAGGAAGGCGGTTGATTTCATTTATGAATTATGATAATGTTATTTCTATGAAACCAAGCATTATGACAAATCAGCATGACATGCGTCTCTCCGCATCTTTTGATAAAATAGTATAAATACCCAAAAATGAAATTTGAGTGGGATACCAGAAAAGCTGCAAGAAACTTTGAAAAACATAGGGTAGCATTTGCTGAGGCAGCCACAGTCTTTGATGACACGCTCAGTATAACGATTTATGATCCGGACCACTCAAAAGATGAGGAGCGATATATTACTGTTGGTCGGTCATACCAAGGCCGCCTCTTGATGGTTGCCCATACTGATAGAGGCGATTGGATTAGAATAATCAGCGCAAGAGAATTGACTAAAACAGAAAGGGAGGCTTATGAAGAAAGAAAATAAACAAGAACTTGAAGATGATTTGCGTCCGGAATACGACCTAAAGCCGCTATTGAAAGCTGGAATTCGGGGAAAGTATGCCCAGCGTTTTCGAGAGGGTACAAATATAGTACTCTTAGAACCTGATGTGGCCAGCGCCTTCCCAAACGATAAGACAGTAAATGAGGTCTTACGGATGGTCATACAGTTAAGGAAGAAGGTACATAAGGACAAGCAGACCCGGACAGTTCAGGCGTAAGAGGCGCTTCAGAGTTTTGTCTTTGAGATAATGCCGGAAAAGTAAGGCGGTTGATTTATTTTCTGAAAAAAATCTGGAGGATTGCTATTAGCGAAGCAAGCTGCCCAATCCAGAATAGAAACATCCACTTGATAATATCTGACCTGCTCTTCTGAATCTCGGTTTTAAGCTCACTTCTGACCTGTTCTATCTTGAGTTCAAGCTCACTTCTGACCTGTTCTATCTTGAGTTCAAGTTCACTTTTGACTTGTCCTATCTTGAGAATGAGCTTATTTTCAGTTTTAGCAAGGTCATCTTTTGCAGCTGCATGTTTTTCTACAGAGGCTGAGATATATTCAAGAAGAAACTTTGATTCTTCATCGCCAAGCCTTGGCCGCAACTTCTCATATAAGTCAAGCGTAGTAGGCATAGCTTATTAAAGCACACAGACCCCGAATTGTCAAATGAAAACGCTACTTTTGCTGCCCTCCGGCGTCTTTTAACAGGGCAGCTTCTTCTGTGTCAAGACTGCTCATTTCTTCATCAAATTTTTTAATCTTCTTATTGAGTTCCGGTATTTTCTGCTCAAGCTCTCTCTTTTCACGAATAGATAACACGCGCCCTTTTTTCTTAATATCTTCATCCAGCTTCTTTCTTTCTTCTATAAGTTTTTCGCCTTCGGCTTTCATCTCTTCCTTCTTTTTCGCAATCTCTTTCAGCCTATTCACAATTTCCTGTTTCTGCGGCTGTGTGACTTTTTCCGGCGCCGGTTTTTCAGGAGTATCTTTAGTTGTTTCAACAGGTGCGCTTTCTTCTGTTTGTCTTACGGCCTTAGTTTTTTTGATGTCTTTTATGATGGTCTTATCAAGCTCTATCTCTCCACCTTCCCTGTAGAACCTTATCTTGCCCCCCAGGTCCTTATAGTCGTCCACAATAAACTCCCTGCCGTTTTTTAGGATGATTTTATAATCCGCGTATAAAGGAGCGGCAATAATTAACAGCGTGAAAAATAAAATAAGGGGTATAATTTTCTTCATTTCTTCGCCCCCTTCTTTTTTGCCGAGTCTATAAGTTCTATAAATTTATCCGCAGGCAGAGACCCTGTAAGCACAGAACCGTCAGGCATGATAGACGTCGGCGTGCCTGAAATTCCGAGACTTCCCGCAAGCTTTATGTTCCTGTCAATCACACCAGTTTCACATGACGGTTTTGGTATAGGTTTTTTCTCAAAATTATCCTCAAGAAGTTTCAGCGATTTCTCGCATATTATGCTCTTTGATTTCCAGTAGGCGTCAGGGTGGAGCTTTGTCAGCGGGAACAGCTTGATATAAAAGGCGACGTCTTTTCTCTTTTCAACAACTTTTTTGATTTCTTCGTGAAGTTTACTGCAGAACGGACAGTCCGGGTCTGTAAAGACAATTACCTTGTTTGCCGCCTTTTTATCTCCTAAAATTAAAGCGTCTTTAAGCGGGATGAGCGAGCGGTTAATCCGACGGTCTCTGTTGAGGGCGTCCAGCCGTTCTTTCGTCTTGTTAATTGCCGCATTTACTTCAATGATGCTGCCGCTTATCAAATACTTTTTTGAAAAATCTACGTAAAACAACCCGCGCTGGCCTTTATTGTCTATGGAAACTTCCCACAGCCCTCTCGCGGGGCTCATCTGCATCTTTAATATCTTTGCGTCAGGCGCCTTGATTTTTGCGAGGATATTGCGGACTTCCTCCGTGCTGATGGTGTGGCATTTCACACAGTCCGTATCGCAGGAGCCTGAGGCATGCACATAGCTGCTCGCTGATAGCTGATAGCCGACAGCTAAAATGAGCATCAGTAAAATACGCATAGTTAATTATAACAGATTTTTGGAGTTTGCTGCCAAACCCTTTGAGCGGCATCAGAGAATTTTTGGTAAAAAATCTCGGCGAAGTAGAAGATAAGCAATTTCAACTGTCTGAGTTCCGAAAGCATTCGGAACGAGTTTTGAAATTGCCTGCAACGAGCCATAGATTTGTCAAAAAGTCTCTGCAAAAAGCGAAGAGGTGTTCGGCAGCGAACTATTATGGTATTATAAAATTCTTCTATGGACAAGTTAATTATACGAGGCGGAAAAAGACTTAAAGGCGAGGTTGAGATAAGCGGGGCAAAGAACGCAGCTTTGCCTGTTATCGCAGCCGCTCTCCTTGCTGAAGGGAAACACTCAATAAGCCGGGTCCCTGACCTCAGGGATATAAAGACAATGGGCAGGCTCCTTGAGAACATGGGAGCGGAGTTCCATTACGAGCCGCATAAAGCAGTCATAGCTGCGAACAGAATAAACAATCTTGAAGCGCCCTACGAGCTTGTTAAGGAAATGAGGGCCTCCGTGCTTGTGCTGGGGCCCATGCTGGCCAGGTTTGGCCGCGCAAAGGTCTCTCTGCCCGGAGGCTGCGCCATAGGCGCAAGGCCGATAAACCTGCATCTTATGGGACTTGAGAAGATGGGGGCTAAGATAGAGCTTGAATCAGGCTATGTTATGGCCTCGGCAAAAAGGCTGAAAGGCGCTGTGATATATTTTGACACGGTAACCGTAACCGGGACTGAAAACCTTATGATGGCCGCATCTCTTGCAAAGGGCGTGACAGTCCTGGAAAATGCAGCAAGAGAGCCGGAGGTTATAGACCTGGCAAATGCGCTGACAGCAATGGGCGCCAAGATTAACGGCGCAGGCGAGAGCATTATAAAGATAGAAGGCGTGGATGAACTCAGCCCCCTTGCCCATACAATAATCCCTGACAGGATTGAGACAGGGACATTTATGGCTGCGGCAGGGATAACAGGCGGTGATATCACGATACAGGGATGCCTGCCGGAACACCTTCAGGCATTTCTGATAAAGCTTAAGGCGGCAGGGCTCAGGTTCGAAGATA
>Ga0210028_1004215_pt1 | contig 10550 bp, 7 predicted proteins | sample CryGeymeta201513_FD_185468 | JGI IMG/M metagenome (GOLD analysis project Ga0210028, IMG submission 185468) | Groundwater microbial communities from Crystal Geyser aquifers in Utah, USA - Crystal Geyser metaG 2015-13 (SPAdes) (version 2) | ecosystem: Environmental > Aquatic > Deep subsurface >...
GGCCGTTGTGGCGCTCCAGCTTGCCACGCTCCTTGTGCTCGCCTTCGTTGGATTCTCGGTGGCGCGAGGGCGACAAGGGTGAGGGGATCCTGCTGTGGAAGATCGGCAGTGGTCAGGAGACGCAAGGATGACGGAGGACCGTTCATCACCAGATGCAAGGGACCCAGACCCCGGTCGCGGCGTGCTGCGCTCTCCCAGCCAGCCGGAGGGGCCGGCATTGGTGGAGATGACGGATGCGGTGGGCCGGCCGTTCAAGGCTTACGCGCGTGTGTTTTCTCTTCTCGGGGAGTTCGTGGCGCTGGATCGGGCGGAGCGGATGGGGCTGACGCCGGAGCAGAGGGAGGCCGTATCGGCCTACTACGACGCGAAGTGTCGCTTTGAGACGGCGAGGATGAACCTCAACCGGGGCGAGCCCGTTGCCGACCTCGGGGAGCTGGGCACGGCGGCTGGGAAGGAGGCGCTTGCGGGCTACTGCTCGGCGATGAAGAGCCTGGAAGCTGCGGACGAAAAGGTGCGCGCCTTCATGGAGGGCAGCGGGCCGTTCGAGCGGGCATCGGAGCCGTCTGAGCCACCTGTCACACCCGCGTCGGTGTTCGGCCCCGAGAAGGTGCCCCCCGGCGGCCCCTTCGACCCCCAAGCCTTCGCCGAGGCGACGCGACTCCTGCTGGAGGCGACGAGTTACCTCGACCGGCTGGTGCATCTCACGCGGAGGGCTGACGATGGCGGAGGGTAGCGAGGGGCGCATTAGGCCGGAATTGCAGCCTCTGGTGAGACCTGTAGCGTAGGGCCTTGTGCCCGTCGCCCAAGCTCGGCGTGACGGGCACAAGGCCCTACGCTACAAGGACCTGGGGAGTGGGCTGCGATTTCGGCCTAATGCGCCCGTAGCGAGGAGTGCGAAACGCGGAGTGTAGAATGAGCGACGACGAAGATACCCGCCCGCTGCCATCGAGCGAGGCCGCTCAACCCGAGCAATTGCCGCTGGAATTCAGGATGGCAGTTAGTGCGGCCCTGTTGCGGCGGCGCGGCATTACGCTGAGTGAGGCGGACCTGCGGGTCTACGTTCAACGGGAGGACTTGGCGAAGGAGGTGGTGGGTCTTCTCGACGAGATGAACAGCAAACTGCAACGGCTGAGAACACAGGGACTGGCTGCGCTACCCCGGGAAGCGGAGTACATCACTCTCAAGAAGAAAGCCGACGCCCTGCTCGACCGGAACGAGGTTCTGGAGAAGAAGAAGACCGTGGATGGCCGGCTCAACATGCTGGCCATCAACGGCTGCCTCGCCCTGCTCAGGGAACTGATGCCGATCTCACGCAAAATGCTCGCACTTGTCGACGAAGCGATCGGGGGTTGCGAGTCGGCCCTCGTGGATTCGAGCCAGCCGCGAAGCGATCGTACACCACAGCTTGGCGCGTGAGCGCAGCGGCGGTGAGCATTGCGTGCCGCTTGCTGTGCCAAGGTCTCATGACCTGGCACCCGTCCCGACCGCAGGTCCCCGCCTGTGCGACGCGCGCGGTTCTTGGAGTCCTGCGCCAACCGCGTGTGGGTGACGCCCGCACTCGCGCCCGGAGCAACCTCCACCCACACGTGGACGTTCACCCCGGCGAGCTACGGCTTCCCGGCGGACGTGCACACCGGAGTCGCAATGGCCGACTGGGCCGAGCAGGTCAAAGAGGAGAATGAGAACAACAACCGCCGCGGAGCGACGTGGGCCATCTATGACCTCATCGTGTCCGGTCTCACCCTCTCCCCGCAGTCGGGAGACGCCAACACTGCGCGCACCGTGACCTGCGTCGTGAAGAACATCGGCGGCGGCACGACGCCGGAGACGCGAACGGCGTTGTGGCTGAAGCGCACCTCGGCGCCCCAGCCGCTGGAGACGGGCGCCAACCGCGTGTGGGTAACGAAGCCCCTGGTCCGCATGGAGACGGTGACGCTGACGTGGACGTTCACACCCAAGGCCTACGGCCTGGCGGTCGGCTCGCACACGGCCGTCGCGCTTGCCGACTGGGCAAAGCAGGCGGCTGAGGGGAGCGAGACCAACAACAACCGCGGGTATTCGTGGAGAATCACCGCGACGAAGGCGCCATCGGAGGGGTCGGACTGAGGTGCGCGTGCGGCGCCGATCGCCCGGCGGGGGAGAGCGTACGGAGAATCGAGCTGTAGGGCGAGGAATCCGTTCCCGCTCCGCCGTGCGCTCACCGCTGACCGGGCGGTACACGGTCGGTCAGCGGAAAGGGGTTTCTCGCCCTACGGGACCCTGGTGTCAGACAGCGCAATGGCCGCGCCGCTGTCCACCTTGATCCGCCACCGCCTGGCCGCTACGGGCAGGTCAGCTTAGCTCAGGGCAGGTCTCCTCGAATCCCGTGGATTCCGTCTACGCGCCCCGAAACGCCTCGCGCCCTGCGGGCGCGACCGAAAGGTCTCAAAGGGCTGCGAATCCACGGGATTTCGGGGGACCTGTCGGTCCGGGGAGCGGCGGGGTCAGGAGACCCTCGCCGAGCACGCGACCCTCGCCGAGCACGAGTCGGCAGTGCCCCAGGCCAATCCGAAATCCCAAGTCTGAGATCTGCAATCCCAGATCCCCTACCCTTTCACCGCCCCCAACTGGATCCCCCGCACCAGGAACTTCTGCAGCGCGACGAACAGGACGATCACTGGGATGATGTTCATCACGCTGCCCGCCATCAGCAGGTTGGTCTGCTGGGCGTAGTCGCTGTTGAAAACGAGCATGCCGATGGGCAGGGTGCGGAGCGTCTCGGACTTGATCATGATGAGGGGCCAGAAGAACGAACCCCAGTTGCCGACAAAGGTGAAGATGGCGAGCGTCAGCAGGCCGGGACGGGCCAGGGGCAGAATGACATCCCAGAGCACCTGCCACGGAGTGGCACCGTCGATCTCGGCCGCCTCGTCCAGGCTCTTGGGGATGCCCAGCATAAACTGGCGCAGCAGGAACGTGCCGAAGGCGGTGAAGGCGGCCGGGATGATGAGCCCTTCATACGTGTTGTACAGCCCCAGGTTGAACATGAGGGTGAAGTTCGGGATCATGGTCACCAGACCGGGGACCATCATGGTGCTCAAGTAGAGGAAGAACACCTTGTCTCGGCCCGGCCACTCCAGGCGGCTGAAGGCGAACGCCGCCAGCGAACTGGTGAACACCTGAAGCACTGTGACGAACGCGGCGATGAAGAAGCTGTTGAAGTACCAGATGCCGAACTGGATGTTGAAGCTCTTCGACCCGAAGCCGGGCGGAGCTTTGAGGCCGAGGACGTAGAGGTAGTTCTCGAACTGCCACAGCTTCGGGATCCAGTGCGTGCCCTGCACTTCTTCCAGGGGCTTGCAGCTTGTCAGGCACATCCAGGCGAAGGGCAGCAGCAGGACTACGGCCAGCAGCACCAGGAGGATGTACAGCACCGTGTGCAGGAGGAGCCGTCGGCGCCGAAGGGCCGCGGCACGCCGGTCCGCGACAGCATGGGTGGTGGCAGGAGCGGCACTCATTGGTATTCACTCACCACTTCCGACCCGAATCGCCAGTTGATCATGGTCAGGATGAAGATGACGACGAACAGCGTCCAGGCGACAGCCGAGGCGTAGCCCAGGTCGAAGTTCTCGAAGGCCTCGATGTACAGGAAGTAGCTCAGCGTCGTGGTGCTGCGGGCGGGCCCGCCGTTGGTCATGACACGGGCCTGCTCGAACCCGCCTTGCAGCCCGCCGATGGTGCCCATGACGAAGATGAAGAAGGTGGTCGGCGCCAGTTGCGGCCAGGTGACATGCCAGAACTTCTGCCAGCCGGACGCCCCGTCGATGGAGGCGGCTTCGTAGAGCTCCTGCGGGATGTTGGACAGACCGGCCAGGTAGAGCAGCATGTTGTTGGAGCCCAGCGCCGCCCACAGACCCATGATCATGATGGCGGGCTTCGCCCACGTGACACTGAGCAGCCAGTCGGGTGACGTCAGGTGCCAGCTCGCTCCGAGTTGGGGCACCCACCAGCGGACGCAGGCCTCAACGCGGTCGAACACGGCGGTGTCGAACAGCCACCCGAAGAATGCGTTGACGGGGCCCTTCTCCGGGTCGAACAGCTTCTGCCACAAGATGAAGGTGGCCACGCCCATCGAGATGCTCGGCAGGTAGAAGAGCGTTCGGAACACCACGGTGCCGCCCACCACCCCTGCCGCGCCGACGACGAAGATGAGCGCGAGGAGTCCCGCCAGTTCCGGCACCTCCGGCACGACGGTCCGCAGAGCGACGGCGAAGCATAGCCCGCCGAATAAGATCGCCACCCCCAGCCCAATCCGCTGCGTCCACGTGCCGATCTCGATGCGCTGAATGAGAATTAGCGCGCCGACCAGCGACCCGGCGATGCCGAGGGGCATTGCCAGCATCAGAAAGATGGTGTTCCAGAGATAGGTGAAGAACAGCGGGTTCGTCGGCTGCCAGATCGACAGCACGTAGCCGGCCAGATTTCCCACGACCGCCAAGTCCACGCAGAGCAAGGTCAGCAGAACGGCAAGCCGTCCCAACCGCCTTGCCTCGTCCGCCCGCAGCCGGCGGACCTGAGCAACCCCGGGCAGCAGGCACAAGGCAGCCGCTACGAGCTTCAGCGCCGGCCACTCCAGCCCCAAACGCGGGTGCGCCGCCAGGGCTCCACGAAACGCCGAGGAGAGCACCGACAATACGCAACTGCAGGCGACAGCGAACAGCACGGTGCCGTAGGCCGGCGGGTTCTGCTGACCAAACGGGGCGCGGTTGGTCCGATAGCAGAAGTAGAGCAAGACCGGGATGAACGCGCAGAGGAGCAGCCCTGCCAATCCCCATGCAAGCGGGTGAGGCACCTCTGGACCCAGCGGGTTCCGCTGAAAACAGAGCAAGCGCACGAAGTTCTCGGCTGCCACGAAGTGGGGCCACTCGCCGGTGCGTCGGTTGTGCTCGGTCAGGTTCCAATCGGTGAACGCCATCACCAGCGAGAACAGGACCGGCCCGGCAGTGAAGATCAGGAAGCCCAGGAGGTTGGGCGTCAACATCGTCCAGGCAGCCAGCATCGTGCGGCGCCGACGGGGGTGCTTCAGAGTAGCAAGGACATTCATAGCGCGCCTGGATCCAGTCCCACCAACTCAGCGCTCTGCTCGCGCAGGGTCGGTTTGAACCGCCCCGCCTGCTTCAGCCGGTCGATCTCTTTCTGCCGCGCCAGCGCCTTGTGGTACTTGGCGGCCAGGCGCGGATCCTTGGCGAGGTTCTTCTCGATCTGGGCGTTGATCTCGAACGCCATGGCGGCCAGACCCTCCTGGGGCGTGACCCGTTGCACGTAGATGAGATCCCAGTGGTACCGCTGGATCTCCTCCAACTGGAACGGGGTGAGGAAGGGGCTGAATGGAAACGGGCAGCAGTAGTCCAACTCGGTGCGCCAGAGGGGGTCGTACTCGTGCTCCTCGGGGTACGTGGGGTTAGACATCTGCGCCTTCGTCCGGGTTAGCTCGATGGGGCCGGGCACGCAGTCGGCGCTCCAGTTGATCTGGCGGCCGTACTCCTTGCCGCCGAGGAAGTCGAGGAAGAGCACTGCTTGGTCGGCCCGCGGCGAGTTGGCATTGATGATGGCCACCCGCGACCCGCCCAGGTAGTACTTGCGCACCTGATACGGTTGCGGCGCAACTCCGAGCTTGAGGGGTGGGTCGATTGGTTGGCCGCTCTCCCGCTGCTTCTGGATCGCCTGATCGTTCATCAGCCGCCAGTTGATGAACCCGTAGCGGCCGAACCGGGTCATGGCGCAGTACTTGGCGGCGAACTGGTTGATGGCGCCCCCTCCCCAGCCGCCCTGGGCGCTCATCGAGGCTACCTCCGCGGGGGTCGGCATGACGTGGTGCTTGTACTGGAGGTCGAGGTAAAACTGCACCGCCGCCACCGCTTCCGGGCTGTCGAGGAGGCACTTGGTCGCCGTTTCGTTGAAGCACTCGCCACCCCAGCAGCCAACCAGCTCCCGCCAGTCCAACGACAGGATGCCGAAGACCTTCTCGCCGTCGGGTCGGGTGTACGTCAGCTTCTTGGCGACGGTAAGGAACTGGTTCCAGCTCCAATCGCCCTTCGGGTACGGGACACCGCGCTCGGCGAACACATCCTTGTGGAAGACGATCATCGTCATCCACACATTGCACGGGAAGGCATACTGCTTGCCCTCGAAGATCATCGCCGACCACGCAACCGGCCAGACTCGGCGGTAGTCGAGGCGCGTCGAGAGTTCGAGCATGCGCTGAAGTGACCGTTGACGAAGCTGCTTGAGTTCAGCGGCGGAGAAGGCGCTGTCCGGCACGGGGCGGCGAATCTGCGCCAGGAGTAGCTGGCGCCGGTCGAGAGAGAGGTCGGTCAGCGCCTCCGCGGAGGGTACCTTGATGCCCTCTCGCTCCCGCTCCCGGCGCTGCTTCTCTATCTCGAAGAGCTGTCGGAAGACGGGGTCGCCCTTGAGGTCTTCCAGACTCACGTTGCCTCTTCGGTGCAGGTCAACAATCGGCGAGAGGTTCTTCGCGATTCCCGCTTGCACATACGCCGCCAGGTTGGCGGTGCCGCCCGAGTCGTAGCAGTCCGGCCCGACGCCGCCGATGGACTGCACGATGATCTTCTGCCGCGCGCTGTTGGCGGGGTCGATGTCGATGTCCAGTTCCGGGTACGCTCGACGGAACAGCAGCATCTGCTCCGTCCGCACCGGGTTGGCGTCCGTCGCCCAGATGAGCGCACTATGGTGCTCGTCCTGATGCAGCGAGCGCGCAACCAACGCCAACGCAGCGCAGGCACCGAACAATGAGAGGAACACGAAACGCATCATGGCAAGAGCGGGCGAACCTTCAGCGCGTGGGAATGGGCGCCCATTGTACCACGGAGCCGGGCCGAGGGTGCCTCTCGCTGAGTTGAGCTGCAACGCCCGGGGAAGCGCCGCCGGTTTCCCCCGAGCGCGCGAAGGGTTTGCCTCTCAGGAGCCGAATAGGGGGCGCCATGAATGGTCCCCTGCGCTTCGCTCTGTCGGCACTTCTCGGCATTGGGGTCGTCGGTCTGGCGACAGCCGAAACCGCACCGTCGCTGCCCAAGGCGCCCCTCCGGCTGCCCAACGGTGAACCACTGGTGTGCATCTACTACTTCGGCCACTGGTGGGACCCGTGGAAGAGCGACGACGACGCGATCCGGCGCGACTTCAAGCGCCTGCGCGACATGGGGTTCACCGCAATCTGCGTCGATCACGAATGGTCGCAGGCCATCGACGGGAACTGGAAGTGGCTCGACCGTGAGCACCGCTTGGCGAAGGAAGCTGGACTCGGGATGGTCCCTTGGCTGAGCCTGAAGACGTGGAGCGACGTCGATGGCGAGCAGCGGCTCAAGCTGGCGAAGGAGTGGTACGGCGTCGAGATCCGGCTGGGCGAGAACCAGGACGGTTCGCTGGCGCCGCCACTGATCTACGACGACTCAGTGATCGAGTTTGGTGCGCGGTACGCCTGCGACTATCTGAAGCGGTACCAGGACCAAGCGCTGCTGCGCCTCGCCTGGAACGGCAAGTCGCAGCCGGTGATCAGTCTCAGCGTCGAGTCAGCGTGGAACGGCAGCTTCGACGAGGAGACCAACCGCCGCTTTCGCGACTGGCTGAAGAAGCAGTACGGGACCATTGGCGCTGTCAACGGAGCATGGCACACCGACTACCGGGACTTCGACGCGGTCGATCCGAAAGACAAGGCAGTCTTCGACTACGCGGCGCATCCGGACGGCAAGGCCAAACCTCCGCGGGCGGTCGAGGAGCACGTCGCGTTCCGCTCCCAGACCCTCTCCGACAGCCTCGCCCGCATGGCCGACCGGGTGCGCGAGCAGTACCCCGACGTTCTATTCCTGGCAGAGATCCCCTACCAGTACGGCAGCAAACACCCCCATGCCGTTGGGTACCGCATCGGGTATGGCGCCGATCCGTCGTCGTGCGACTACGCCGACATTGTGCTCTTCCGCAACACCGGTCCGTTGAATGCAGAAGAGGCGGCGGCGCTTCGGGAGGCCGAGGCGCGCACGGGGCAGAAGTTCGTGCTGACCTACCGGACCTACAGCGACTGGGACGTGACGCCGGACTCACCCAACTTCGCGAAGTCGGTCGAGGCGGATGCCGGCCAGGCTGCCGCACTCGCCCACGGATTCGGGTTCTACAGTTGGAACGAGATGGTCGATGTGCACGTGGCCTACGCGCCTTCTCCCCCGAAAGACGTCGGCTGGACAGAGGTCCGCGCCGAACGGGCAATTCGCTTGCTGGGGGCGATGACGAAGCGGTATCGCGAGCTTGTGGGCACCACTCAGTGAAGGCCTCCGTCGTCTGTTGCCGCCTTGCATCCGTTGGGAGCCGGCGCCCGGGAAGCGTCCCAACGGATTCAGGATGGCAACGGATAGGACCAAGGGCTTTCGTGCACGCTTGGGGCCAACTTCCCGACGCACTGCGCTGAACCACAACGAGGCACAAACCACTCAATGCTACGCTACATCCTGACGATCTTCCTGAGCGCCTTCTTGCTGTTCCAGGTCCAGCCGATGCTGGGCAAGTTCATTCTGCCGTGGTTCGGCGGCGGGCCGAGCGTGTGGAGCGCCTGCCTGTTGTTCTTTCAGTTGCTGCTGTTGGGCGGCTACCTCTATGCGCATGGGCTATCGTCCCGGCTCAAACCGCGGACGCAGGTGTGCGTGCATCTCGGCTTACTGGGGGTCTCCCTGCTCTTTCTGCCCATCACTCCCGCCGACTCGTGGAAGCCGACCGGCACCGGGGCACCGGCGCTGCACATCCTGGCGCTGCTGACCGTCTGCGTGGGTGCCCCCTACCTGCTGCTGTCCACCACCGGTCCGCTGCTCCAGCGCTGGTTCACTTGGACGCACCCGGGACGAACGCCCTACCGGCTGTATGCGGTGTCCAACATTGGCTCGCTCTTGGGGTTGCTAAGCTACCCGTTCGCGATTGAGCCGAGGGTGTGGCTGCACCGGCAGACCTTCGCGTGGTCCCTCGCGTACGGGGTGTTTGTCGCGCTCTGCGCCTGGTGCGCGGTGAAGCTCTGGCGGGTGACTCCCGACGAGGCCAAGCTGGACGCAGAACCCGACGCCGACACCGACGAGCCGCGCACCCGGACCACCGCCGGTCGGCGCGCGCTTTGGGTTGCCTTGGCGGCCTGCGGCTCCACGTTGCTGCTGGCGACAACGAATCAGTTGACCCAGGACGTTGCCCCCGCCCCGTTCCTGTGGGTGCTGCCGCTGAGCCTGTACCTGTTGACCTTCATCCTGTGCTTTGGGAGGGAGCGACTGTATGACCGACGGGTGTGGGCGCCACTGCTGTTTGCCAGCCTCGCGGGCGTCGTCTTGCTGCTGGGGCGGTTCTCCGACGCGCCGTGGTGGGTACAGGTAGCCGGCTTCTCGGCGGTGCTCACGGTCTGCTGCATGGTCTGCCATGGCGAACTGGTCCGCCTCAAGCCAGCCGCGCGCGAGCTGACAGGCTTCTACCTGATGGTCTCCTTGGGCGGAGCACTCGGTGGGGTGTTCGTCTCACTGATCGCCCCGGGGGCGTTCCCCGATTACTGGGAGTTCTGGCTCTCGCTCATCGCGACCCTCGCCTTGTTCTGCGTCTGCCTGTTCGCCGACAAGCGCGTGTTCGTGCATCGGGGCTGGGGCCGGCTGGGCTGGGTTGCGCTGGTGGCTGGGTTCTTCGCGTTGGACTACTACCTCGGCAGCGACGCCCAGGGGCGCGTGGCGGACGCATTGGCAACGAGCCGCAACTTCTACGGCGTGCTGCGGGTGAAGGAGTACGGTCAGGGCACAGCCGACGACGCGCGCTACCTGCTCCATGGCCGGATCAAGCACACCGCCCAACTCCAGGATAGGAAGCGCCGGAACATCCCCGCCACGTACTACGGCCCTCACGGCGGGATCTCGTTGGCGCTCAACCACCACCCCTGCCGAGCTGTCGGCAACGGCGCGCTGCACTTCGGCGTGCAGGGCCTGGGCGGCGGCGCGCTGGCCGCTTTCGGCCGCACCGGCGACACGATCCGGTTCTACGAGATCAACTTCGCCGTGGTGGCGCTGTCGGGCGAGTACTTCTTCTTCCGCCAAGACACGCCCGCAAAGACCGAACTCGTCATGGGTGATGCCCGGCTGTCGATGGAACGGGAACTCCGTGAAGGGCATTCGCAGCAGTTCGATGTGCTGGCCTTGGACGCGTTCAACGGCGACGCAATCCCCATGCACCTGCTGACGCGGGAAGCCGTGCGCATGTACTGGAAGCACCTCAAGCCCGACGGCATCCTGGCAGTGCACATCTCCAACCAGTACCTGAACCTCGCCCCCGTGGTGCGCGCGATCGCCGAGGCCAGCGGGAAAGACGCGCTTCAGGTCATCGAGGACAACGACACGGAGCACTTCGTCTGGTACAACCGGTGGGTGCTGGTAACCAGCAACCAGAAGTTCATCCGCGACCCGTTCGTCCGCAAGACCGTCACGCCCTGGCCGAAGGGCGACACGAAGCGGATCCTGTGGACGGACGACTACAGCAATCTGCTGGGGGTGCTG
>Ga0210028_1004220_pt1 | contig 10539 bp, 8 predicted proteins | sample CryGeymeta201513_FD_185468 | JGI IMG/M metagenome (GOLD analysis project Ga0210028, IMG submission 185468) | Groundwater microbial communities from Crystal Geyser aquifers in Utah, USA - Crystal Geyser metaG 2015-13 (SPAdes) (version 2) | ecosystem: Environmental > Aquatic > Deep subsurface >...
TCACGTTTCACGTATCACGTTTTCCATCATTTCCCGCACACCACCAACTGCCTATCGCTCTGGCGCGCATTCAACGTCAGCCCCAAATATGGCGACGGATCCAGCGTATTGCGGATTTCCAGCTCGTTGCGAAAATTGCCCTGCCCATCATCCAGCACGATCGAAAAATGCAGATGCACGCCAACCGGATTATTCGGGTCGCCGGAATAATCGCCCTGGTAGCCAAGCCGCGTCCCGGCCTCGACATGCTTTTCATAGGTGCCAGGCGGGAAATCCGGCGAGATGAACGAATTGCCGGCCGGGCCGGCCATGTGGGTGTAATAAAGCCAGATCTGCCGTCTCGCACCGGCGTGCCGCCGCTCGCGGCACGAACGGTGGCGCCCCGGCTGTAACGGGTCTTCGGGAACGCGCACGATGACCGATGACTTCCAATCCGGCAGACGGGTCAGGTATCCGGGATAGGCCGCGACGATCGGCGTCAGGCCTACGTCCGACCCGCCGAAGATGTCAATGCCCTGATGCCGGTGTCCAACGCGGAACGAGTCGTCCCACAGGTAGCCGATGAAGCCGTCAGTGGGGAGAATGAACGGGGTGTCCGCTCCGCAACGGGTCCCGGCCCGCACCGCCCAGTCCGGGTGCGCCTGCGGATTCCGGATCCACTCAACCACGCGCACCGAGCGTCCCAGCGAAGGCCGCAGCGTTCGGTAAAGGTAATACCCGCCGCCCAGCAGCGCGCCAGCCACAAAAACCACGTAAATCAGGCGTTTTTGCATTGTGGTAGCCTACCGGCTACCATTATATACACCTTTTGGATTCCTCTAACGCAAATTACCCGTATCGCATGGCCCGCCGCTGGGCCAGGCAGGCTTATTGTGAGGCCGAAGGAGATTTCACCCTGGCTGTGGATGTCCGCGACGAGGACGAGGCGTTCGTCCTGAGCGCGCTCGTGCCCGGTCTGAAGGCCAGCGACCTCAACATCCAGATCCTCGACGACGTGGTCACCATCGAAGGCGAATTCGCGCAAGACGAGAACGAGTACCTGATGCGCGAACTGCCGCACGGCTCCTTCAGCCGCAGCCTGCGCCTGCCCGCGCCCGTGGACGCCGAAAAAGCCGAGGCCAAGATCACCGACGGCGTGCTGACCCTGCGCCTGCCCAAGGCTGAATCCGCTCGCCCGAAGACGATCAAAGTCGCAGCGAAATAACGCCAACCAAACATTTCATGGTTCTCCTCCTTGTAGAGACGCCCGATGAGGGCGTCTCTGTGTTTAGCAGCACCATCCGATGATGGATTTTTACTCCGTTGCCCACCCTCCGTCATCCCCCCGTTTTCCAACGTCGGAGACGTTGGACTCCGTCATCCACTTGTCAGGGTTTTTCAGGTAAAATACTGGAAACCTTCACCGGAGACTTGCTGTGCGAATCCGCTTTGCTTCCATCTTATTACTCGTCCTGCTTACGGCCTGCACCATCTCTGGCCGGCCAACGTCGACGCCGACGCCGGCCGCGCCGACGGCTCCGCCGCCTACCCCCATCCCAACCACAGAATCCACGGTGGTCAGCCCATTGGCCATCCTGCTCATCCCGGCAGACATGCCCTCCGACCAATCCGGCTTGTATCAAACCACCGTATATGACCTGGCGCAGCAGGCTGGGATGCGCTTCCAGGTGCGCAATGCGCTGACAGTTGGCGACGTCAGCACGGAAGCGGGTCTGAAGGTGGTCATTGCCCTGCCGCCCGATCCGGGTCTGGCCGGACTGGCGGCCGCCGCGCCCCAGGTGCAGTTCCTGGGCGTCGGCATCCCCGGCCTGACCGCCACGGCGAACCTGTCCCTGATTGGCGCCTCCGGCAAGCCTGTGGATCAGCAAGCCTTCCTGGCCGGTTATATTGCCGCCATGCTTTCGCCCGATTATCGCGTCGGCATTCTCACGCAGGAAGACAATCCCAGCGCCTTAGCCGCCGAGGCGGCCTTCATCAACGGCGTGCATTTTTACTGCGGCCTGTGCAATCCTGCCTTTGCGCCGTTCTACGGTTACCCCTTGCATATCGAGATACCCGCCGACGCCCCCGAAGGCCAATACCCGGCTTACGCTGACGGCCTGGCGCGCTATATGGTCGAGGTGGCGTTCGTTTATCCTGAGATCGCCACCCCCGATTTGCTGGATTCTCTCTACCAAAAAGACATCCTGATCATCAGCGAGTCCCTGCCATCCGAGGATCTGCGCCCGGGCTGGGTTGTCAGCCTCCAGCCGGAGGTCATCTCTGCCATCCAAAAAATCTTCCCCGAATTGGTGGACGGCAAGGGTGGACAGAACCTCTCCACCCCGCTCCTCCTGACCGACGTCAACCCCGACTTGCTCACAGAGGGCAAGCAGCGGCTGGTGGAAGAGGTGTTGAGCGATTTGCAGGCGGGATTTATTGACCCGGTGGTGAGCCCCTAAATAGTATCGTGATCAGCGGGGGATCAAATGCACCGCGCTGGCTTTGAACGAAGCGGAGACTTCCATTCCCTCAGCCAGGCCCATCTCACGCGCCGAGGCGCGCGTGACCAGCGCCATGAGCGGAAAGCCGCAGTCCACGACCACCCGGAACAACGATCCCTGCGGAGAAAGGCGCAGGATGCGACCCGTGAGGCGGTTACGTGCACTGGATGCCGGCGCGCCACCTTTCGGCCAGAGGGTCACATCTTCGGGCCGCAGGCAGAACAGAACCGTCCGCCCGGGGTTCATCTCGCCGGCTGCTTCCAGGTGGAGGCCATTCGCATCCACGATTACCCGGCCTTCCTGGCAGGCAATGACCTGACCGGACACGATCGTTTCCACACCGACGAAGGCGGCCACCTCTGCGTCGGCGGGTTCGGCAAATACCTGCTCCGGCTGACCGCATTGGCGCAGGCGGCCGGCGAGCAGCACCGCGACCCGGTCGCCAAGCAGCAGGGCTTCATCCAAATCGTGGGTGACGAAAATGGTCGTCTGGCCGGTCTCGGCCAGCAGGGATTGCAGCTCTTCGAGCAGGCGGGAGCGGGTTGGGGCATCCAGGGCGCTGAAAGGTTCATCGAGCAAAAGCAATTGGGGCTGGATAGCGAACGCCCGCGCCAGGCTGACGCGCTGCGCCTCGCCGCCGGAAAGCTTGGCCGCCGGACGATCCCGCAGGTGACTGATGCCCAGCCGCGCCAGCCAGTCGTCCACACGCCGGGTGATCTCTTCTTTTGGCAAACGCCGGAAGTGCAGACCAGCCGCCACGTTCTCGAAGACAGACGTGTTCAACAGGAACGGCTCCTGCAAGACCAGTCCGATGCGGCGGCGGTACTCGAGGTCGTTCTGCTCTTCCAGCGGCTGGTCGCCGAAGGTGATCTCGCCGCACGCCGGCTTGAGCAGGCGCGCAAGCGCCAGCAAGAGGGTGCTTTTCCCGGCGCCGTTGGGGCCAATGACGGCCAATACTTCTCCCTCTTGAACCCTCAATTGGTCAATCTCTAAAACAGTTTGCTTCTCACGGCGAACGAGCAGGTCGCGGATTGCCAGCAAGTCGCTCATCGCTTGGCTCCCCGCTGCTGGATCCAGGTCAGGGCCAGGTTGACCAGAAAGGTAAGGAAGAGCAGCAGAACGCCGAGGGCAATGGCACGCGCAAACTCACCTTTGCTCGTCTCCAATACGATGGCAGTTGTCAGGACGCGCGTCTGGTAGCGGATATTCCCGCCGACCATCATGGAAGCCCCGACTTCGGAGATGACGCTGCCAAATCCGGCCATCAAAGCTGCCAACAAAGGCAGGCGCGCTTCACGCCATAGGGCGAGGACCATTTGGAAGCGCGAAGCCCCTAAGCCGAGCAGTTGCAGGCGCAGACGCGGGTCGAGCTGCTGGAGCGCGGCGGCGGTCAGGCCGGTCACCACCGGCGCGGCGATGACCGTCTGCGCGATGACGATGGCGGCTGGCGTGTAGATCAGGCGCAACATGCCGAGCGGGCCGCTGCGCCACAAGAAAACAGAAACTACCAGCCCGACGACGACCGGCGGCAGCGCCATGCCGGTGTTGATCAGGCTGAGGAAAAACGAGCGCCCGGGGAACTTTCCCAGTGCAAAACCGGTGCCCAGCGGCAAGCCGATCAACAGACTGATGGCCGTCGCCAGACCGGAGACTCTGAGGGAAAGCAGGGTAATCTCCCAGACCTCCGGGTCGCCGCCAGAGAGCAGAAGAAGTGCGTTTTGAATGCCTTGCCAGATGAGGTTCATGATCTAGTTGATATGCCGCGCGCCTCGAAGGGGGTACGCGGCATATCATACATTAGCTTATGGTGAAAGCTTATGGCAAACCCAGGTCGGCGTCGGTCTTGTCGGCATCCGAGAAGAAGAGCGGCTGGCCGTACTTATCCAGACCAAAGGTACTGATTACTTCCTGCGTTGCCGGAGAGACGATGAAGTCTGCGAAAGCCATCGCTCCCTCCAGATTGGAATTGGGCCATTTCTCATGGTTGACGATGATGACGTGGTAAACATTCAGCAGGGCAGGGTCGCCTTCCACCAGGATTTCGAGTTGCAAGTTGGCTTTATTGGCCAGGTAGGTGGCGCGGTCAGTCAAGGTGTAGGCATCCTTTTCCGAAGTAATCGTGAGCGTGGCGCCCATGCCCTGACTACTTTCCACGTACCAGGCCTGGCCGGCCGGGTCAATGGCCGCTGTCTGCCACAGGCTCAACTCCATTTTGTTCGTGCCGGAATCGTCCCCGCGCGAAACGAAGGTGGCGCCTGCAGCGGCGATCTTCTGGAAAGCCTCTACAGCGGTGGCAGCGCCCTTGGTCCCGGCTGAATCGTCGGCCGGGCCGACGATGACGAAGTCGTTGTGCATGACCAGGCGACGGTCAGAGCCGAAGCCGTTATCCATGAATGTCTTTTCGGACGACGGGGCGTGGACGAGAAGAACATCCGCGTTGCCCTCCTCACCCATCTTGAGCGCCGCGCCGGTGCCGACCGCAACGGTCTGGACCTTGTAGCCGGTCTGCTGCTCGAAGAGCGGGATCAACACATCCAGCAGACCCGAGTCTTGTGTGCTGGTGGTGGTCGCCAGGATCAGGTTTGGGTTGGCGGGCGCTGGGATCGGCGTCGGCGAGGGCGCGGCTGGCGGTGGTTCAGTGCCAGCCGGTTGGGTCGCGGCAGGCGTCGGGTTGGACGGTCCACACGCGGATAACGCCAGGGAGAGAAAAACGACGAGGGTCAGGAAGATGTTGAGGGTGCGTTTCATGTTGTCCTTTCTCCTAAAGAAGAATTTGTTCACCGGTGTGCGTGGTATCGTAGCCGCTCAGGCTCGCCACTTCACGCCGGAAATCACCAGATTGCAGATAGTCCAGGATGGGCAATACCGTGTTGATCTGCTCCTGGGGGATAGTCAGGTCATAACGTTCATGGAACAGGGGAATGAAATCCAATCCATGCTGGAGGGCAGCGGCTTGCAGACCGAGGGCCGCGTCGGCTTCGCCGCGCTCGACGGCCAGGGCGCATTCGGTGTGCGTGGAAACTACATGCTCATAGCCGCGGATTTGTTCGCCGGAGATGCCCAGCTCGTGAAGCCGGGCATCCAGCCACAGGCGTGTACCTGAGCCGCGCTGGCGGTTGATGAAGGTCGCATCGGGCCGGGCCAGGCCGGCAACTCCGCGAATGCTCTTGGGATTGCCGGGGGCAAGCAGCAGTCCCTGCTGACGGTGAGCAAGCGTAAACAACGAGGTAGGCCGGTCGGGGAAAAAGCGGCGCACGAATGGCGTATTGTATTCCCCGTCCGTGTCGAGCAGGTGACAGCCGGAAAGATGACAAAAACCCTGGCGCAGGGCGACCAGCCCATCCAGGCTGCCAACTGGCAATGTCAACATATTGACGTGAGGGGAGAGTTGTCCGGCCAGGCGCTCGATTGCCAGGTCGTGACTGCCGGAGAAGATGACCGTCGGCCGGTTTTTATCTTGCGGCAAGACCATCTCCTGAATGAGGAAAGCTCCGGCGCGGGCGCGGTAGAATTTTTCCGTCACGCCGCTGGTGACCTTGACCTCGCTCACTTCGACCAGCCCGGCCTCTTCCAGCTTCTTGATGTGATGCCGCACCCAGGCCGGATGTTCGCCAAGCGCCTGGCCGAGGTGGGTGAGCGTGGCCGGCCCCGCCATCAGCAGGCGCAGGATCGCCAGGCGGCGGGGATCGGAGAGCAGTTTGATCTGCTCGAAGGTGGTGAGGGTTTCAACTGTGCCCATGTTTTCATCTAGCCGTTAAGGAAATACTTAACGGTTATTAGTTTACCCCAACGCTCACGAACCTGTCAAGGGCACAAACGTCTAAGAAAAAGCCTGTTGACCCCTTCCCGCCCCCCTTTCATCCCCCCACCCCCTCCCGCGCCCTCCCCCATTCCTGAAGTGCGGAATGTGGGAGGGCTGGGTGGGGGCGAAATGGGGGGACAGAGGGAGGTAAGGATTCACAGCCCATAAAGTGGACATAAATAGGTATAATTCGGCTGCTTTTATAGGATATTGGAAGATGGAAATCGGTGAGTCTCTTTCCCTGACCGACGCCGAGCGCGATCTATACTGAAAGAGGGCACAAATTGCGCTTTTGCACAACTCGTTCCGTCGGACTAAAGTCCTACCTCAGTTCGTAGAAGTCGGTTGAAACCGACTCGTAGCATCAGTCCGAAGGGACTTCCATATACTGAGCAGGTGGATTTAGCCCCAATACTGTTTAGTTAAGAAGGTCGGGCTTCCATGCCCGACGGCGTGCCCGCAGGGTGCTTCGCGAGGAGCCGTCTCTGCGACCTTATCTAAACAGTATTGGATTTAGCCCCGCGAATCAGGCGACAGAAAACCGCAATTTATGGCCGTGCCCGGTATAACTGACCAACCGACCAGGAGACTATATGACCCATCGCGAATACACCAACCGCCGCTACCTCGACGCCCTCGAAAAAAAAGTCCTCGTATTCGACGGCGCGATGGGTACCAGCCTGCAGACAATGAACCTAACCGCCGAGCACTTCGGCGGCGAAAAACTCAACGGCTGTAACGACTACCTGGTCATCTCCTACCCACAGGCGGTCGAGGAAGTCCACCGCTCGTTCCTCGAGGTCGGCGTGGACGGCATCGAGACCGATACCTTCCGTGCCAACCGCATCACGATGAAAGAGTACGGCCTGCAGGACAGGGTTATCGAAATCAACCAAACCGCCGCCTCCCTCGCCCGCCGCCTCGCCGACGAATACGCAACGCGCACCACGCAACAAAGACTCGTCGCCGGTTCCATCGGCCCCAGCGGCAAACTACCCTCCGCCGACGATCCCGAACTCTCCAATGTCAGCTTCGACGAGCTGGCCGACGTTTTTCGCGAACAGGCTACCGGTCTGATCCGCGGCGGCGTGGACCTGCTGCTGATCGAAACCTCGCAGGACATCCTGGAAGTCAAGGCCGCCATCACCGGCATCCAAAAAGCTTATGAGGAAACCGGCGTCTGGCTGCCGATCCAGGCCCAGGTCACGCTGGATACGAGCGGGCGGATGCTGCTCGGCACCGATATCGCCGCTGCGCTGACCATCCTCGAAGGCCTGCCCATTGACGTCATCGGCCTGAACTGTTCCACCGGCCCCGAGCACATGCGCGAACCGATTCGTGTTTTGGGTGAACAATCCAGCCTGCCGGTTTCGTGCATCCCCAACGCCGGCCTGCCGCTCAACGTGGACGGCGTTGCCGTCTACCCTTTGGAGCCAGAACCGTTTGCCGAGGCGTTGACCGAGTTCGTCGAGAAGCACGGCATCCGCGTCGTTGGCGGTTGCTGCGGCACCACGCCTGCCCATCTCAAGGCCCTCGTTGACAAGCTTGCAAACCTTCCAACTTTCCAACCTTCAAACCTGCAACCCATTCCTGCCCTCGCCTCTGCAATTCAGGCCGTGCCCCTCATTCAGAATCCGCCCCCGTTCCTGATCGGCGAACGCTGCAACGCCCAGGGCAGCCGCAAGTTCAAGCAGATCCTGCTGGCCGAAGATCACGACGCTATCCTGGAGCTGGCGCGTGCCCAGGTTGCGGGGGGCGCGCACGCCTTGGACATTTCCGTGGCTGTGACGGAGCGTCCCGACGAGGGCGAGCTGATGCGCAAGGTGGTCAAGAAACTCGAAATGGGCGTGGATGTGCCGCTGGTGATTGACACCACCGAACCGGACGTGATGGAGATCGCCCTCAAGACGGCCCCCGGCCGTTGCCTGCTCAACTCCACCCACCTGGAAGCCGGGCGCGCCAAAGCCGATAAGGTCTTTGCCCTGGCCAAGAGCCACAACGCCGCTGTGCTTTGTCTGACCATTGACGAAAGCGGCATGGCCAAGACTGCCCAGCGTAAACTGGAAGTAGCCCGGCGCATCTACGAAATCGCCGTGGAGGAACACGGCCTGCGCCCCGAAGCGCTGGTATTCGATGCCCTGACCTTTACCCTGGCCACTGGCGACCCGGAGTTCGTCAACGCGGCTGTGGATACCATCGAAGGCCTCCGCCTCATCAAGCAAAACCTGCCTGGCGTGCTGACCTCATTGGGCGTCTCCAATGCCTCGTTCGGTCTCTCCCCGGCTGCCCGCCCGGTGCTGAACTCGGTCATGCTGTATCACTGCGTGCAAGCTGGGCTGGATATGGCCATCGTTAACGCGGCGCAAATCACGCCGTATGCCGAAATCCCTGCCCAAGAGCGCGAGCTGGCCGAAGACCTGATCCTCAACCACCGCCCGGACGCCCTGCAACGCTTCATAGAGCACTTCGAGAACGTCACTCCGTCTTCGGCCGGTTCCGTAGTCGCCGATCCGACCGAGGGCATGAGCGCCGAAGAGCGCCTGCACTGGCGCATCGTCCACCGGCATAAGGAAGGGGTGGAGGAGGATATTGATTTTCTTGTTCCCTATCCCCTAACTCCTATCTCGGAACCGGAGGATGCTAGGAAACGCCAAGAGAATCACGTCGCCGCCGTCCATATCCTCAACACCGTCCTGCTCCCCGCCATGAAAGAAGTTGGCGATAAGTTCGGCGCGGGCGAGTTGATCCTGCCATTCGTGCTGCAATCCGCCGAGGTGATGAGGAAATCTGTCACCCACCTCGAAAACTACCTCGAAAAGTTAGAAGGCGTCAGCAAGGGGCTGATCGTGCTGGCCACCGTCTATGGCGACGTGCACGATATTGGCAAGAACCTGGTCAAGACCATCCTGGCCAACAATGGTTACACGGTCGTTGATTTGGGTAAGCAAGTCCCAGCCGAGGCGATCATCTCCAAAGCTGCGGAGGTGAACGCCACCGCCATCGGATTGAGCGCGCTGCTGGTCAACACCTCCAAGCAGATGCCGCTCATCGTCAACGAGCTGCACCGCCGCGGGCTGAAGTTCCCCGTGCTGGTCGGCGGGGCAGCCATCAACCGCCGTTTCGGACGGCGCATCCTGTTCACGGAAGACGGCACGCCTTATGAAGCGGGTGTTTTCTATTGCAAAGACGCGTTCGAAGGCCTGGAAACGATGGAGGCGCTCGTCACCGATGAAAAACGTTCGGCGTTGCTGGAACGCATTCGAGGTGAAGCCGACATGGAGCTAGGGCGCGCTCCACAACATTCCAACGTTCAGACCTTCCAACCTTCCAACGTGCAGCCCGCCCCCCTCGCTTTTCCTGGGAAACTCGGCGCACGTGTTGTCAAAGATATGCCGCTGGAAATTGTGTTCCAGCATTTATCCATCAACGAACTCTATCGCCTCTCGTGGGGCGCAAAGAACGCCCACGGCCAGGAGTGGGAGAAGTTGAAAGCAGAGTTCGATGCCCGCCTGAAACGGATGAAGAAGGAAGCGCTGAAAGATGGCTGGCTAAAGCCGCAAGCGGTCTACGGTTATTTCCCCTGCCAATCCGACGGCGACGATCTCATCATCTACGACCCTGAATCTATCAACAGCAAAACGCAACGCATAACACGCAACACGCAACAGGCAGCACGATTCCACTTCCCCCGCCAACCGGATGGCGATCATCTCTGCCTGGCTGACTACTTCGCCTCGGTAGCTTCACGGCAAATGGATGTAGTCGCTTTTCAAGTTGTGACCGTTGGCCAGGAAGCTACGGAGCGCTTCGACCGGTTGCAGGCAGCGGGCGACTACACCGAGGCATATTTTCTACATGGCCTGGCCGTGCAGACAGCTGAGGCAACTGCCGAATACCTGCACCGTCACATCCGCCGCGAGTTGGGATTGTCGGAGGGTCAGGGCAAGCGCTACTCCTGGGGCTATCCAGCCGTACCTGAGCTGCAAGACCATCGCAAGGTATTCGACTTGCTGCCGGCCGAGAAGGAACTGGGCATGTCGTTGACCTCGGCCTACCAGCTCGTGCCTGAACAATCCACGGCAGCGATTGTGGTGCATCATCCGCAGGCAAAGTATTACAGCATTGGCGAGTCGCGCGTCGAGCAGTTGATGAAATGATCGTGGGGCGGAATGATATTCCGCCGAAACCGCTCGCACAACGAGTCAGCGGGATTCCATCCCGCTCCACACCGATGCAACATCGTGGGGCGGAATG
>Ga0210028_1004234_pt1 | contig 10513 bp, 16 predicted proteins | sample CryGeymeta201513_FD_185468 | JGI IMG/M metagenome (GOLD analysis project Ga0210028, IMG submission 185468) | Groundwater microbial communities from Crystal Geyser aquifers in Utah, USA - Crystal Geyser metaG 2015-13 (SPAdes) (version 2) | ecosystem: Environmental > Aquatic > Deep subsurface >...
ATCTCCAATTAAGTTAAAGGGATAAATAAGATATTCGTTTTTATTTTCTTCACCCGGAACAAGCATTTGAATGTTGGCGATTCTTTGTTTTCCAATGGTAGAAATAAATCCTTTAAATATTCCTAAATCTTTAAATGATACTTTTTCAGAATCGTTAAACTCGAGGTTTTGAATTAAATATTCCTTTTTGTTGAATGGTACAATAACCAATAAATGAGAATCAATACTTAATCCGTTCTTCGAAAAATCGTCGGTACCAATAAATTCCCAATATCCTGCAAGGCTGTCATCACAATATGACCGGCAAAGTTTTCCTGCAGGATATGGCGAACTAAGATCGTTGCACGAAGCCAAAGCTAAAGAGATGAATACAAAAAATAATAATCGCATTTTTATTGCATAAATTTTGAAAACTAAAGACTTTTACTTTAACCTGTTTATCGTTTGCTTCCATTTCAGAAATATCAATAATTTCTTTCATTAGATTGTAGAGCATTTCTGATGAATTTTTGATGGTAAACAAATAATCGAACTGGGTCGCATCGAGGTTTGTTTTTTGTAAAAAGCCAACCATTCCAATAATACCAGTAAGAGAAGTTCGCATTTCGTGGCTAATATTAACCAAAAATTGCTTTTTAATTGCGGCTGTTTGTTTAGATAAATCGTTTTCTACTTTGTATTCTTTAATTAATTTTGTTTTATCTTTATTTGCTTTTCTGTCGCTAATATCTCGAATAACAATAAAATAACAAGGTTTTTCTTGAATATTTATTTTCTTTCCAACCATTTCCATTAATAAAGTGTTTCCATCTTTTTTAACACCAATGGTCTCAAAAGTTTTTATTTCGTCGAGCGATAATTTTGTAAGTATCATTTTGTGATTGGTTTGGGGAACCAAATCTATGATGCTTTTCCCAATAATTTCATTAGTTAGATAACCAAAAACTCTTGAAAAAGCAGGGTTTATTTCAACAATTACTAGGTCATCTAAATCAAGCACAATAATAGCTTCGTTAGAAATTGAATTAAATGCAGCATATTTTAATGCATTGTCTTGTATGTTTGTTGTTGTCGAAATATTTTCCATTGTTACATTATTTTAAATTCTTCTTTAACAAGCTTTTGACAATCATAATATACTTTAGCCATAAAAGGGATATAAGAAATAGCCTCCAATGGTTTATCTTCTTTTAATAAGAGGTCAATTTGTTTGGCAACCACATGAAGTTGCATCGCCCCTATTGTTGCAGAAAGCCCTTTGATGGTATGTGTTAAAAATTTTAATTGTTTATAATCTGAAATGGATACCGCTTCATTAATTTGATTAATCATATTTTGTACTTCGAAAACAAAGGATTCAAAGATTTCGTGAACTAACAAATTGTCTCCTTTTGCTTGTAGTATTATTGTGTCGATTGTTTGTCTGTTAAGAATAGGAATATCTGTAAGGTCTATCATAAGTTTATTTTAATAATGGAGCTATTAACAATCTATTAGACTATAATTTATTTCTTTCTATTATACTATTAGTTCACTACTTCTAAATGTATATAAAAGAAAGATATTTTTCTCAAAATTACAATAAAATGATCCGGTCCTCCGTATAAACCCGCTATCACAGGACCCCCGCTCAATCTTTGGTCAAGTTCAGTTTTCGATGCGGAGGTTATCGAAACACCGATTCCGTTCACGCTAAATGACCACTTAAGGTCGCCTCCTGAAGTAACAGCTACAGGAAGTTGGGCTATGTCGCCAGGTTTGATATCTCGTTTGACATGACTCGCCAGCATCGCAACCGAGGTAATAAAACAACCAGATTCTTTCATCAAATAAGTTGTTCCGCCCAAAAAGATATCTCCCCATTGAGAATCTCTCTGATTGTAGTAGCAACCCCAATCATTACACTTGGTTTGATTAGATAAAATACTTGCCCCACCCTGTCTCGTAACAAAGCTTCTAAATGCGGAAAGCTGCGCTCTTGCCTGGGAAAGAAGAGATTGATATTTTGCTTCATCATTCTTGGTTGCGGAAAGTAAGTTTGCTTTTGCAATCTTTTGCGCATTAAGAGTTGCTTTCTCTTTCTCTAATTCTTTTTGCAATTCTTCTTGATCTGTCTTTTGACTTTTGTATGTAACTTGCGCAGTTTGTAGTCTTTGAAGAAAATTACCATCTTCTTTTTGAACTACCTGCAAATAGTGGAATCTTGAAACTGCTTCATTAAGATTGTGTGATGAAAGAAGAAGAAAAAGAGAACTTCCGCTTCTTGCCAATTTATACGTTTCAACCGCACGGGACGCAAAAGCTTTAGTTAAATCGTCCAACGATATTTCCAACTGATCAATTCTTCCCCCAAGAAGCGCAATCTTTTCCTCTGTTTGTTTTATTTTTAAAGAAGTTAAAGTAATTTGAGCATTAAATTGGGCTATCTGATTCGAAAGAGTATTTGCCTGACCTTGAAGTTTTGTTATTTGACCCTGATATTCCCCTATTAATTTCTGGCATTCATCAACACTCCCGCAAGTCTGGCTAAAAACATTGGGGACAAGGTAAACAGACAGAAAGAAAGTAAACAAAAAAACTAAACTTAAGGAGAATATTTTTCTTAAAGATTTCATTTTTTGCGGCCTGCCCTGGAAAGAGCCAGATTACTTCCAAGGGTAGCCAACAAAATTCCCGTCACCGCCTCGCCTAAAAGAATAATTCCAAAAAGAGAGAAAAACATTAAAGGGTCCCGGGGCAGTATTGGAATTTCCCCAAAATAATTTATTGCTGACGGGGCAACATATAAAATTGCAATTAAAGTAATTAACCAGCCCAAAGTAACTCCCACAAGAACATAGATTATTGACTCGATAATAATTGGCTTTTTAATAAAACTCTTTTGGGCGCCAATTAGATTAAGTATTTCAACCTCCCCTCTTCTTGAAGCAATTCTCATACCGAGTGTTACAACTAAAACCAAAAAAGAAGTCCCCACCAAAAGAAGCGCAAAAAATCCTCCTCCCAATTTAAGATATAAAGTAATCTCTCTTAAGCGGTTAACCACATCTCCTAAAGATTTTTCTCCCCCCAAGCTTGCGGTAAAACCTACCGAATCGACAATTGCCTCAGTTTTGAGTTCCTCAATTACTCCTTGGGCGTGAGATAAATCGTTTAAGGAAAATTCCAAGCTGGCGGGAAATATTGAGGGGTTGACAAGTTCCCCCAAAAGAGGATTGTCAACGGTTGCATCCCTGTAAATCGAAAGAGCTTCTTCTTTGGAAACATACTTAACTTCCTTAATTCTCATATCATTTTGAAGTTTGTGCTGAAGAGCAGAAATGGTTTCGACAGTGGCGCTATCTTTCAAAAAGGCAATTACCTGAGGCCTGGTTTCAAAATATTTAATAACCTTGCTTGATGAATAGGAAACTACGGAAAGGATGGTCACCACCAAAAAAGTTACGGTTAAAAGAAATATTGCAGCCAGCGCCTGAAAAGGAAATCTCTTTATCGAAGTTATGGCGGATTTTAATTGATAGTTCATTCTTTAATTATTTTACCACTAGCCAGTTTTATTATTCTCTTTTTCATTTTATTAACTATCTCTTTATTATGTGTGGCAACAATCACGGTTTTACCTTCCTTGTTTACTCCTTCTAAGAGTTCCATTATTTCGTCAGCCTTATCCCAATCAAGATTGCCGGTAGGCTCATCTGCCAAGATTAAGTCAGGATTAACCACCAGCGCCCTGGCTAAAGACGCCATTTGAATTTCCCCGCCCGAAAGCTGAGAGGGAAAAAGATTCTTTCGATCGAAAAGTCCAACCATCTTTAAAATTTTTTCAATTCTTTCTTTCCATTTTGATTCTGGAACATCAAGTACGGCTAAAGCTATTTCAATATTTTCGTAAGTTGTGCGCTCATTAAGAAGCTTGAAGTCCTGAAAAACACAACCGACTTTTTGTCTGAAACCCGGAAGATCTTTTTCAGAAACCTTTGAAACATCAACTCCTCCAACATGTATTTCTCCGGTATCGGGAAAAATCTCCTTTAAGATAAGTTTTAAGATTGTAGTTTTACCTGCTCCGGATGGTCCCATAAGAAAGATAAACTCCCCATCCTTCACTTCAAACGAAACATCCTTTAGAGCACAAACTTCACCATAAGTTTTGGTAACCAGCTTAAACTTAACCATGCAAGTTAAGTGTATCAGATGAAGAATTATTCAACTACTTGAATTTTGCCGACGTCCATTAACCAACCCGCTTTCCTGGCTGAAAGAGTCTGGCCCCAAACCTTTACCTTTTTACCGACAAATAAGCTCAAATCAACAGAAGTTGAAGTCAGGTAGACATTCTGAGACACCCCTCCCGGACGAGTTAGGTGGTACTGACCTTCGCCGTTAACTCCGCCCTCTTCCAAAAGTCCTTCAGGCGCCTCTTTCTCGAATTTGCTTTCATCCATTATACCGGCCGTCTTTGAAGTGACTTTTGTTCCGGGAGCAACTGTTGAAGAACCTTTATTTTTAGTTAGGAGCCAACCGGCTCCGACTCCAACTAAAACAATAAGAAAAGAGCCTAAGATATAAGGCCAAATCTTTTTGATAGTATCCATACCAAGGTCACTATAACACACTAGTCAATCAGGAGTCTACTACTTATTATTTTCGGTGTTTATTTTTAACTCTGCTTCAATAAATTCATCTATCTCGCCGTCCAGAACCGCATCCGGATTGCCGGTTTCAACACCTGTTCTTAAATCCTTCACCATTTTATAAGGGTGTAAAACGTATGATCTTATCTGAGTTCCCCACGATGCCGGTCTATAGTCTCCCTTCAAACCCTTCTTGGTATTTTCTTCTTCCACTTTCTTCAAAAGCCAGAGTTTTCCTCTTAAAAGATTTAATGCAATTCTTCTATTCTGTTCCTGAAATCTTTCTGTTTGTGCAGAAATAGTAATTCCCGTCGGTTTATGAACCAACCTCACCGCGGTTGAAACCTTCTGGACATTCTGGCCCCCTTTTGAGGAAGATCTGAAAAATCCCCATTCCAAGTCCTCCTCTTTAATTTTAATGTCGGGAAGATCAACATCAGCAAGTTCAGGTAAAACTTCAACCAAGGCAAACGAGGTCTGTCTTAATTTATTCGCATTAAAGGGAGACTGCCTGACAAGCCTGTGGGTTCCGGCTTCACCCTTAAGATATCCGTATGCATAAAGTCCTTCGACCTTAAAGGTAATGCTTTTAATCCCTGCTTCTTCCCCGTCAGTTGAATCCAGAACTTGAGTTACCCATCCCCGTCTTTCACAAAACCTTAAGTACATACGAAAAAGCATGCTTGTCCAATCCATGGCTTCTGTTCCGCCTTGACCGGCATAAATTCCCACAATTGCGCCTTTTGTATCATATTCACCTGAAAGAAAAGATTTAACTTCAAACTCACGCAATAATTTCTCTGATCTTCCGATCTCCACCTGCAAATCATCTGTTATGCCGCCTCCCTCGGAAAGTTCTTTCAGTGTTGAAATTGTACCTGTTAAATCTTCAATTTCGGTAAGTCCCTTTTTCAAATCAGAAAGTTCTTGAAGTACCTTTTTAGCTTTTTCTTGATCGTTCCACAAATTAAAATCGGATGATTCAGCTTCCAAGATCTCCAGTTTTTTCTTTTTTTCAACCAGATCAAAAACTTCTTTTACTTTTTGAAAGCTTGTAAAAAGATCATTTATCCTTTCCTTTAAATCCCGCATGCGTCAAGTATACCAAATCCAATTAAGTCTTTTTGTAAACTTTATTGTGAGTTCCTATTGCAAGAAATCTTGCGGTACTTTTTCCAAACCACTCGTAAACAATCCGAATATCATCCGTAATACTAAAGGCAAATTTACCCTTCATTTTTTTTGTCAAGGCATGATTACGTAGCCTTGAATCATTAGAGTTTTTCTTGAACCGAAGAATTCTTTTAGCAACTTCTTTGCTTAACGAAGGATTTCCGCTTACCAACTCCCTATACATCGTGTCAAACTTCCAACCAAATCTAACTTTCGGCATTTACTTATTTGAGGCTGGAAACTTAAGTTTATTGAAATAATCGTCGATATCTTTATTTGTCTTTAATACGACATCGTGATTTATGGGCTCTTTGGCAGATTCCAAAACCATATCTTCAAACTCAGGGGTAAAACCATTGGCCGTTAAACCGGAAGGATACAGGACCCTTCTCAAAGCATGCCTAATTAACTCACTTATTGAGGCATAACCTTCCACTTTCTGTACCTCTTTGGCATCCTGATACATAGTTCTAGGGATAGAAATATTAATAGTTGTGTTCATACAGGAATTGTATGATACCCATACATAATTTGTCAAGGGCTAGGTTTGCAAATGAAGTTTTTGAGCTTTTGGGCTTCCGAAGGATTTAGGCTTTGAAAAAAGACAACCGCATCGTTAAACGTCGGATTAAGCTTGGCAACAGCATCAGGAATTCGTACTTCCGCCTGTTCTCCCAAAACCTGAACTAGTTCATCTCTTCCAATTTCCAGTAAATTTGCAATGGGTTTGGGTGCTTCCTTCCAGCCTAAAACCTGAGTAATTGCGGTTTTTCCGCCAATTATTAAAAACCCCTCCAAAATTAAAGCAAGAAGAAACCCAAAGAATAAACCAAACAAAGATCCCTTAACTGACGAGTCAACAAAATACCTTCTGAGTTGGGCTAACATCAAGATCAGAATAAACAAAAGGACAACAACTACTCCGGCCTGAATATATGAAGAGGAAAAAGAAAACTTTCCTAAATCAAAATTAAACATAATCTCCTATTCGACGATTTCCTCGGCTTCATAAGTAGTATTAGCATCCGAAGATCCGCCCGCATCTTTTAAACCGAAACTAAATGTTGAAACCACAACAGCCTGGATATCTTCCCAAAATCCGGCGTCTTTGTTCCCCTCAATTAAGTAAAGTATCCCGTCTTTTAAGGCAATTGTTATTTTTTTAGCGTCTAAACTATACTCTTTAGCGGGAATTCCGGCTAAAGTTGTTGCACCGGAAAGTATAGCATTTTTATAATAATCATCGGACTTAAGAAACTCATCGACAGTTTTTGCAGTTTCATCTTTTACAGTAACTGTTAATTTTCCTCCTGACTTGGTTAAACTGACTTTGCTATAGTAAGAATCATCTGATGGGGTAATATCTTCAACCCTTAGAGATTTAGGGTACATAAAAGAAAACCCTGAAGCATCACTGTACTCAAGATCCGCCGAGGCTATTTCTTTGGTAGTTAAACTTTCACTGACCGGAGCCGAGAAAGAACCGGATTTATTTTTTAAACTAACAATTAAATATCCACCACCCGCAGCAAGAAGTAAAATACATACGCTTATTAAAGCAATTGCCTTTTTGTTCATCTAATGTTGAGATTTACTAACTTTAAATATATCATGAAATAGTGGTATGAAGAAGGTTTTATATCTTATTGTTCTTGTACCCCTATTAATTACTCTTAGCGCGTCTTCAGTTTCTGCGAAAAAACTTCTCCCGTTTTTGAAAAAGACGATAGGAAAGACTACATCAACTTTATCACAGATTACATCCTCCGTTAAATTCAGAGGCGACAGATTGGGAATAATAGTCACACTTGGAAGTCTTCAGGCAGCTTACAAGGTAAATTATTTTCTAAGTTACCAAACAAAAGGAACCACTCAAGGCGCATCCGGTTCAATTACAGATACTTCAATACAATCTGCAACAAGGGATATCATTTTTGGAAGTTGTTCAAGGGGGGCTTGCAGATATGACTCGGGAATTTCAAATGCGAAATTTGTCATCACAATCTATTTAAATAGCGGCAGAAAAATAGTCAGAAGCTACAGACTTAAGGTGTAGCGCTAGGACTGGCCGTCGGGCTGGCTGTTGGGCTGGCGGAAGAAGAAGGACTGGGAGTTGCAGACGGCTTTGCGGTCGATCCTTTCCTAAGACCGGTAACAATCAAAACATCGTCTTTCTGGGTAGATGAGTTGGCAACACTTACTTCTTTATAGACACTATTAAGTTTCGTGGTTATCTCCGTCTTAATGCTTTCTGCCAAAGAGTTTGAAAAGGTAACGGTTGTGGTTACATTGTCGGTTGTTGCCGCATTGCCGACTTTAAAAACCGAATAGCCGGCACTTTTAAGAATATCTCTTAAGTATGCCGCCTCCCCAACAATACCTGTTCCGTTTTCAATCGAAATTACAACTTTAGTTTTATCAACAGGCACAGGAGTCGGGGAAGGAGAAGAGGTATCTACAGACACACCGCCCGCTTCGGATGTTGCTGTCGGCTCGGCAGATTTTTGACCACTATCCTTGAAAATTAAAAATCCTCCAATGACAAAAATGATAAGGATAAAAATACCAAGAAATGTTTTTACTCCGCCTTTTGATTTTTGTTTTACGGGAATCGGAGCAAACGAAACACTTTCCTGCGGAGTTTCGGCAACCGGCTGCGTTTGGGTTTCCTGCGGATTTTGATTTTCTTCCATTGTGGCCAAGAGTATACCTACTTCATATTCGGTTTGTCAATAGCTATTGCAACTTAAATTTATCCACCATCTCCGAAGAACCCGATCCGATGTAGGCAAACGTCAAAAACTTAATAAATTTACCGCTCCAAGTAACCAAAAAATACTTCCAAACGGGAATTTTTGCAGCTCCCGATACAATTCCCGCCAAATCAAAGGCAGGGTTTGGAATAATTGCCAAAACAAATATTGTCCAAAGGCCGTACCTTGCCATCCATTTTTCGATTTTTCCAAACTTGACGTTATCTTTAATTACAACTCTTCCGCTTCTTCCCACAACATATCCGGTAAGTTCTCCGATTGTTGCACCGAATGAAGAAATAAGACCGACCAAAAAAGGATTAAATATTCCCCCTCCTAAAAATGCTGTCAAAATAACTGGAATCGGTAAGATTATTGTGGCGTTACCCAGTACACTTATTACAAAAATCCCCAAGTATCCATAGCTTTCAAAATTCACAAGCTTATCCCTGAAGATAAAAATAATTACGCTTAAGGCAACCACAAAAACCAAACCGATTAGCTTTTTAAGATTATCAAGTTTTACCATTTTTAGTTCTGTAAGTTGCCCCCCGTGTCTCACCAACTTTAACAACAAATCCTTTCTCCTGCAATTTCTTAAGATCATAATGTAAGGTTTTCGGATTTACTTTTGGAAATTTCTTCGAAATATAGTCAAAAGAGGAATAGGGGTGCTTTTCCATCAGATTATAGATTTCCCTTCTTCGTGTGGGCAAAGTTAATAACTTGTATTCCAAAACAGTCAGAGTGTTTCCCTCAATTGCGGCCGAACTTACAGCACTTCTCAGCCACATTTCTTCTCGAAACAACCTTTCTTCCTTGGCTAATTTTTTATCGTTATTCATATCTATACTCAATATAATACCAAATATAGTATTAGAAGATATTAGAACATATTGAAAGATATGTCTCAAAATTCAGCGAGGATATATCTTAGCCAAATTATTTAACGATTTTCCCCTATAGAATACAAGCTTGTGTCTTTCCGCAATGGATAAATTAAGGCGCTCGCGATCAGAGTTGTTAAATTTATTCCCCGCTACGCTTTTCGCTCGATGCCCGTCAACCAAAATAATTCCATTTCTCTCATATCAGTATTTTTCAAAACCCTTCTGCCCCTTTGGTCCAAAAAACCCCAAGTAACGCAAATTATCTTTGCTATGACTCTCACGAGTCCTGAAAGCAAATAAATTATCGTCCCCTTCTACCAAAACTGTTAAATACTCGGGCCGTCTATGCACTAGAAAATAGAGATCTGCGGCGGAAAACCATCCGATGTCGGAGAACGCTCCTTTCAGGTCACCATATTGCCAATTAATTATTTTGGGGTGAGAGTGAATCCTGCCAACAAAATTAGTGACCTCTTTAGTTTCTATTGCTCTTTCTTTTTCATTTTGAGCTACGTCATAGGGAATACGATTGGCCTCGCCCCTAACTGATTTTTCCGACAACGCAACTGTTCCTCTGTCCTCATTTATTCCAATGTATGCCCAACGCTCTATTCCGTCTTGGCTTTCATTTCTCATCTGATCGAGTAGATTCTGCCATTGCCCATTTAAGGCCATTCTATCTGGAAAATGGTCAATCGATTCCAAGCTTTTTCCCCCGAACCTACCCAAAAGCATTAAATAATAGCTCAGGTGGTTGTCATAACTCCAAGTAGGAAATTCATTCGACATGTGGGGATTATAGACTATAGGTGCCTCACGGTCAACTTAAATTTTATCCAAAGAAAGATTATTCAACTTTAAGAAGCTCGACTTCGAAAATGAGGGTGGCGTTTGGAGGAATGACCCCACCCGCACCAGTTACTCCATAACCTAAGGATGAAGGAATCGTCAGTTTTCTTTTGCCGCCAACTTTCATGCCGGTTACTCCCTGATCCCAACCTTTTATTACTTCTCCGGCACCAAGATTGAAAGAAAAAGGAACACCCCTATCATATGAACTATC
>Ga0210028_1004241_pt1 | contig 10495 bp, 11 predicted proteins | sample CryGeymeta201513_FD_185468 | JGI IMG/M metagenome (GOLD analysis project Ga0210028, IMG submission 185468) | Groundwater microbial communities from Crystal Geyser aquifers in Utah, USA - Crystal Geyser metaG 2015-13 (SPAdes) (version 2) | ecosystem: Environmental > Aquatic > Deep subsurface >...
TCCTCTGTCCTCGGTTATCTGTCCTCTGTCCTCGGTTATCTGTCCTCTGTCCTCGGTTATCTGTCCTCTGTCCTCGGTTATCTGTCCTCTGTCCTCGGTACCCAGCAATCGTATTGCCAAATTACGTCCCTCAGTATATTTCCCCGACACCGTTCCCGCCACTCTAAACCACATCCCCATACAATTTTCCGACGTTACTTCTACCCCTTTTACAAAAACTCTTGAGTTTTCATTGTTTAAATCAAAAGTTAAATCCCTATATAGTGCCCTATTTACCTCTATTCCTAGTTCCTTTGCCTCATTTTCCAACCTATCAACTTCAAATTGTGATTGCTTCAGCGACATTGTAAAAGTAATAATTTGCTTATTCATATTTATTTTAAAATTGTAAATTTATTTTTAAAAATTGATTAAAAATTAAAAATTTTAAATTAAAAATTATTTTTTTGTGATTGTTTCAACGACATCGTAAAAGTGACTATTTGTTTTTTCATTTTTTTATACTATTAATAATACATATTAAATTTAAATTGATTTTTCAGCACGGAGCGAACGCGAGGTCTTCCGAGCCCGAAGGTAGCGAGTACTGCAAAAATTAATTTAAATTTAATCATTTTTTAAAGATACTAAAAACTTAACAATTTCTTCCGGTACATTTATCCCCGTCGCTTGCATAAAACCCTTAAACTGTGGTCCCTTATTCACCTCCAAAACCACATAATCCTTCGGATCATCACTCATCTTCTCTTTTTCTAAATTGTTTTTTAATTCGTAATTCGTAATTCGTAATTTTGAATTATTTTTCACCATCACATCCACTCCCGCCACCGCCAAGCCACACACTTCTGCCGCCCGTACTGCCAAATCCAAAATATTTTGAGGCAAAGTTGCCAGCTCCACCTTCCCCCCTACACTATAATTATTTTTAAACTCTTCCAAACTTTGTGATGATCTCTTCATCACCCCCAACACTTTTTTACCCAAAACCAGTACCCGATAATCCCCATTGTTAGGTATAAACTCTTGCAACATATATCTTTTCCCCTCTTCCGTTTCCGATTTTCGTAACTCTCGTACCAGCTTTTCCATTTCCTCCAAATTATCAGCCTTAAACACCCTCGTCCCCCTATCCCCACCACTCCCTTTTATTATTATTGGAAATTGAAAATTGTTAATTGAAAATTGTTTCATTGTTTCGTATAGAAACCAAAGGCTTCCATAAACCGTTTTAGGCACCTCAATTCCTGACCGTTTTAAGGTCAACATTTGATACGCCTTACACGCCATACTCGGTTTTCCACTTAAAACAATTGGATCAACAATTATTGGTTTTTTCCCTAATTCGTAATTCGTAATTTTTAATTGATAATTGATTAAGTCCACTTCTTCCCAATGTTTCCCCGTGGTTCTAAAAAACAGTACATCATATTCATTTACATCTACCCCGTCATTTTTTTTGTTATTTGTTATTTGAAATTTGGTATTTGTTTGGAAATTGTTTGTTGATATTTGGAACTTACGAAGTCTTACTTTTAATGTTTCTGTATCAAAAAATACCCGATTATACGACACCAAATCAAGACGAACCCCCAATTTTTTCGCCGCTTTTTTAATCAACACCAAATGTCTACTTATCTTCCCTCCAAAAAAAAGAGCAATCTTTGTTTCTTTATTCTTCATTTGTTTATTAAAAAATTAGAAATTGATTAAAAATTAAAAATTTTAAATTAAAAATTATTTTTTATCTTCCCTCCAAAAAAAAGAGCTATTTTAGTTTGTTTTTTCATATTATTTTATTAATAATTTCTTCTCCCCTCTTGTCAAAGAGGGGTCGGGGGAGATTGAATACCTTGCCGAAATTAAAAATCCCTCCAAATCTTTTCTCCCCAATAAAAACTTTGTCCTCAATTTTTCCCTATCCGCCACATTCACCGCCGTCATCACCCTTTTCCCCTGAAGCCAAAAAGTCACTCCCACCACCGGTCTATCCTTATGTTTCCCCAAGCTCGATTTATAATGCCGATAATACAACACCCTCCCACTTTGCAATAATCCTAGTTTTTCCGCCAAATTTCTATCAATTGACGATCTAAACGCTCCCGTATCTACTTTTGCCCGTACTTCCACCACTCGGTGTTTTCCCTGTTTAATAACCACACTTCTTTGCATTGCCGGATTAAAACCCTTGGGTATTTTAACCAAAATAGTCTCCAACGGCGCAATTGTTTTGACTTTTTGTCTAGCTTCCACCTTTTCCGCAAAATTTTCCCCAAACAAATATCGTGATACTGCGATTGCTTGATCCGTACTTTTTATATTAATATCTTCCACCTTTTCCATTCGCCGTCTTAACCCCGCTTTATTGCAAATCTGAATCGACAAACCAGGTCTAGCATTAACCTCCAAGACCATTGGCCCCTTATCTTTATCCAATACCACATCCACCCCCAAAAAACCCAATCCAGAAATTGCCCCCTGACATTTTACCGCAGTTTCCAATATTTCCCTCCAAAACGGTATCTTTATTCCATTCACTTTTATTTCCTTCTTTTTACCAAAATCATATATTTTTTTAATCTCCTCACTTTTTCCCACAATTCCAAAAGTGGTAATTCCTGTTGCCAAATCAATCCCCAATCCATATGCCCCTTGTTGCAAATTTGCCTTACCTCCCGATTGAAGAGTGGGTATCCTAAACATCGCCATCACTGGCACTTTATTGTAGACAATTACCCGAACATCAGGGGTTCCCGCCTTGGTCAAATTCAAAAACATTGGGTGAATTTTAATTCTTTCCTCCACCAACACACTATCTGTTGCTCCATGCATTGAAAATTTCCCTGCCAAAATTTCCATACAATGCCCCGTCAATTCCTCCGTTGTTATTTGTCCCCCATCCATTAATTGGAAATTGGAAATTGGAAATTGGAAATTTTTTAATCGTTTCCTAACGATAAGTATCCCTTCACCCCCGTAACCTGACACCGGTTTTACTACAAAATTCCCCTCCAATTTTCTCCAGTCAAAGCCCAACAGTTGTCTCCCATTTCTAAATCTCGCTATCAATTTTGGCACCCCCACCCGGTTCTTATCCAATACTCTTTTTGTTCGATATTTACTATCTGCAATTCCTCTCCCTTCCGCCGAATTTTTCCGCAAATATACCCCATTTCTCTCATTTTTGGTGAGAAATTGTTTATATTGTTTCAGATTTATTCCAAACATAATATTATTTATTTAATTTCCAAAAAACAAATCTACAATTTCCAAACAAATCACAACCAACAAATAACAAATACCAAAAATATTTGGAAATTTTGGATTTGGAACTTGTTTGGAAATTGTAGATTTGGAAATTGTTTTTTAAGCATCTTATTTTCTCCGTATCGCATTTTTAAATCTTTTTATTTCTGTTAACCGTATTCCTTTATAATTTCCCACCATTATATTTACTACCACCACTATTAATATAGTCACCATCGGATTATCCAAAACCATTTTTTGTATCCCCCGGGCATTCAATATAATTGCCCCAACCATAGCCAAGACAAGCGTTCCCACTGTCAAAGAAATCGCTTCCTTTTTACTTTTCGCCAATTGTGTTCTCACAAATTCTTCGGCTAGTAATATCATAAACAATACCGAATATACCGATATATCTTTCAAAAAATTCATCAATCCAATTACCACCACCGATATCATCATCAACCCCATCGACCTCGCTGGCCAAAAATGTAATTTTAATTTTTTTAAAATTAAATTGCTTAGTATCGATATTCCCAATATTGAGGCAAAAAGTATCAGCCCCCCCACCACTCCCGTACTCATCATCACTACTGCCATCATCGTTGGCATAAAAATTCCATAACCCGAAATTCCCAGCACATAATGCATCACCGACACCAACGTTGCCACCAATGGCAACAATAACAATAAAGCCACTGTTTCGCTTGATACTCCGCTCACCAAACCGCTACTGGCCAACACTGGAGTTGCCCCGAAACTAAGGCAAAATATTATCAATAACCACACGGCAATATGGGCAGTTGCGTTTTTCATTGTGGCGTATTATAGCACCTTAGGGATATAATCAAACTAGTGATTACACTACTCGTCAATATCGGTCCTGGTTTGGGTTCAAACATCTCCACAAATTACCCAAACATCGGTAGTTTAGTTGCCATCATCCTCAAAAATGGTTTAACTATTGCCGGAGTTATTCTTTTGGCATTAATTCTCTTTGGTGGAGTTTCCTATATTATGGCCGCCGGTGAAGCAGATCAAAAAAAGTTAGCTGCTGCCACGGCCACTCTAACCTCAGCCCTCATCGGCTTCTTGGTTATTTTTGCTTCTTACTTTATAATTCAAATAATCCAAGTTATTACCGGACTTAAAATTTTATAACCATATGCTAGGCATACTCGGAAATATTACAAATCCCACCGCTTACGCTAGTTCCAACGGTGAAGGTTTATTTATGTTTATCAGCAATCTCTTCAAATTCGCTGGGGTTATTGCCGGTATTGTTCTAATATTTCGTCTCATCACCGCCGGTTATACCTATCTTACCGCCCAAGGTGATCCCAAAAAGTTCCAACAAGCAGGCGACACCATTACCCAAAGTGTTATGGGGTTGGTCGTTGTCGCCGGTGCTTTTATTATTGCCGGTCTAGTCGCTCGTTTTACTGGTATTAATATATTAAATCCCACTATTTATGGCCCCTAACCAACTCCTTGCCGCCAATCAAACGTATCAACTCACCGGTCCGGGGATTCCAGTCACCAATGCCACCACTCAGTTTGAAACCTATGCCGGCCAGCTAGTCGGTGCCCTAACTATTGTCGCAGTACTATTTTTTGTTGCCCAAATTATCTTTGCCGGTTATGCCTTTATCAGTTCTCAGGGCGATGAAAAAGCTATGGAAACCACCCGCAAGCGCCTAACCGAAGCTGTCTTAGGCCTTACTGTCGTTGTAATTGCCGTCGGCCTAGGTTCACTTTTAGCCATGCTTTTGGGCATTCCCAATGTTTTAGATATAAATAGCATGTTTGTTAAAATGGGTTTATAAATATGAAAAAAAATATTTTATTTGTAATTTTGTTTTTTGTAACTTGTTTGGAAATTGTTTCTTGGAAATTGTTATTTGCCAGACCTGTCCTGGCTGTTATTTGCAACCCAGTATTAAAAAATTGTGTTTCCTCAACCAATCCCACCCAATACACCAACAATGTACTTTCTGCCGTAGTTTCCTTATTTTTTATTGTTGGCATCATTTACTTTTTTTGGCATCTTATTTTCGCCGGTTATCATTTAATTGGGTCTGATGGTGATCCCAAAAAGTTTGAAACTGCCAAAAACGAACTAACCTATTCTGTTTTAGGTTTGATAGTCATCTTTTCCATCTTTGCCATTCTCAAATTTGTTGGAGTAGTTCTTGGTATCAGCGGACTTGAGAACTTGACAATCACTTGGCCTAAGTTATAATTAGTTATGACAAACATAATATCTGCTTTAAATAGTCTAATCGTTCACCCCGCCTTTGCTCAAAAAATTAATTTAGCCCCAGATGGTTTTGGAGAGGAATTAACTAGAATTACATTTCAAGGCATTGTTTCTGGTGCCATTTCTCTGGTCATGTTAGCCGTTGCTCTTATCTTTTTCTTCATTCTCATCGCCGGTGGTCTGCGCTGGGTAATGTCAGAGGGTGATCAAAAAGCCGTCGAAGCCGCCCGTGGCCAAATTACCAATGCTCTTATTGGTTTAGCCATCGTCTTTGCTGCTTTTGCCATTATGAAATTAATCGAAATCGTCTTTGGTATTTCTCTTTTAAATGGCATCACCATCCCCACTTTCAACAAATAAAAACGTCATTGCAAAAAATTTTTCTTAAAATTTTGTGGCAATCTCGTTGGAATTTATTCAGCCAAATTATTGCTATAATATTTTATGTCCAAATTCTTCATAACTTTCCTTTTTCTGTTATCGGTTATCTGTGCTCAGTTATCAATAACTTCCCCTGTTTATGCCCAAGGAACCAAATGGTCTGGCGCCTGTGTTTCCACGGTTGACCCAACTGTCCCCACCATCCAAGGTTTCGAATGCCTTTTTGCCAATGTTTTAAAAGTCGTCGTCACTGTTGCCGGTCTGGCTTTTTTAATAATGTTTATTGTCGGCGGCTTCCAATATATGCGTTCCAGTAACGACCCCAAAGCCGTCGCTGCCACCAGTTCTACCCTAACCTACGCCATTATCGGTCTCGTTGGCGCCATTGTTTCTTGGTTAATTTTATTATTTATCAAAGATTTCACCGGCATCGACGTTACCCAATTTCAAATTCCCAAATAAATAATGAAAAAAATTTTTTATTTCCTTCTTTCTCTGTGCTCTGTGCTCAGTTATCAGTTATCAGTTATCACTCCCATTTTTGCCCTTTCCTGGCAAGACTATTTTCCCCCCATTAAATTGGACGAAAGTAAACGCCAACCCCCCGATACCGCCATCGCTCCCGAAGTTGTCGGTGGTCTCGACGCCTACTCAAATCTATTAGGTCATCAGGTCAAATGTATTAAAAAGGTCAAGCTTGTCCGATTCTGGGAACCAAAAACCGCCAACACTGGTACCACCGACAGTAGTGGCAATCCCATCAAAGAATTCGTTGCTCAAGACGCCCGCGATCTTGAGGATCAAGACGAACTTCAAAATTTGTCCAACAATGGCTTGCGAAACTTTCAGTCATTATTTGCCAAAGGTGAGGTCAAAAGTGACGTCGAATCAACCCGGGATAGCTTCAAAGATATGAATATTTCCGGAATGGGGGCTTTTACCCGCATGAATTCTATTAACAATTTAGACGTCGAAAGGAGTCGTTATCTTATGGATGTTGTCGAATCGCTCAACACGACTGACCCCGAGGATGTCGTTGCCCAAGATGTTCAAATTGCCTGGGATTGCAATGGTACCGTTACTGAATTGTCCCAAAAACCCAAAAAATGTCGCCCGATTACCGTCTCCGAATTACTCTACGGTCTTCGAGACCTTCCCCTCTATTTTACCGACGACTACGCCCTCCCCCCCACCACTTTTCCCCAAGATACTATTGATTTTATCAGTGGTTACTACCCCAATGGCTACCAACAAAGGTTCAATTCAACTTTCACGCAACTCCCCCTCGAAACCTATTTATCAATGTACTACCAGCTCAATGCCCCCAAAGGCAATGTCGACAACAAAATTAAAATCACCAATTTTGATTGTTACGTCAATGGCAAGCCCGATTGTCCCGTAGTTACCGGTGTCCAGCGTAATCTTCCCGCCGCCGTTGCTCTCGCTGCCCCCCAATCCAAAACTTTTAATCAAGTCGCTTCTATCAACGCCCCACCTCTCCCCAACAGTTCCGACGAAGAATATTGCACCGATTTTGCCGAAAATGACATCGTCGGCATCGACAAACCTCCTGTTTCTACCATTATGCTTTGGGTTCACGGCCTGTTCAAACACCTCGCCCCTGGTGAAAGTTATCGTCATGAGGAGGGTATTGAACTAGTTGTTCGCAATGATGTAGGTCTGGCTCGAGGTTCCCGCGATGTTGAAAAAAGTCTGCTTCAATTAATTCCCGCCGAAAATAGCGCCAAAAACGATTATCTTAACAAAACTTTTACCAGTGCTACCGATTCCAATGCCAAATATGGCATTATCGACCCTCTCAATCGTGGTAGCAAAATTTACGAAGGTTCTTATATCAATTTCCTCCGCCCCGCCTCCTGGCAAAAACCATAAACATTAATGTTAAAATAATTCAATGCCTTTCAAAAAACTCGTTATTATCAGTGCTCGATTATCAGTCCTCGGTACTCTGTTATCAGTCCTCGGTACTCTGTTATCATTCCCCATTTTCGCCCAAGCCCCCAGCCCCACCTCCATCCCCGCCTCCAATCAATATCTAAAAATTCAAAAAGCTGCCAAACCCGGACAAACTACCCTCGAACGCTGGTCTGAAGACTCAATTACTGCATCTTCAATGTCATTACTCCGTGGAATTATAGGTGAAGTACCCGAGGACTTCTTTACTCAACTAGAATCAATCCAAGCCACCGGACAGGGCAAATTACCCAAATTGGCCATCGGTGGAGTGCTCGGTACCGGCACCCGAATGGTTGCTGCCTTATTTACCCCCCCCGCCTCAGGTATCCAATATATTGCCAGTACTTGGGACAATGTTTTAGGTAAGCCCGCTTATGCCCAAGGTTACGGTTTCAAAGGTCTTCAATTTTTATTGCCCCTCTGGAAAGCTTTTCGCAATATGGTTTATGTTGTTTCCACCCTCATTTTTGTCGCCATTGGTTTAATGATTATTCTTCGGGTCAAAGTTTCTCCCCAGGCTGTTGTCACCATTCAATCTGCCATTCCTGCCGTTATTACAACTCTAATTTTAGTTACTTTTTCCTACGCCATCGCCGGTCTCATGATTGACGTTGGCAATATTATTTCTGGAGTTGTTATGTCTCTAATTTTTAATTCCCAAAACGTCAATATCAACGACAATATTATCAACACTGGCAAATGGTTTAGCGCCGCCAGTGGTTTTCCCATAATCAGCGACATTTTTCAAATGGTTCAAGGCTGGTTTGATGCATGGCGCAAACCATTCAATCTTTCTCGCCTTGTCAATCCCGATATGGATACTCTTAAATTATTATCATTTATGGTCGCTCCCCATTGGTGGTCATTATTATTATTAGGTGGTATGGTTGGTAGTACTATTACTGGTATTTTTCTTGGTAGTATTTGTAATTATGGTGGCGGACTTATTGACACAGTCTGTACCTATGGTGGAAACATTATAGGTGGTGCACTTGGCGGATTCTTAGGCGCAGTTCTCTTGCCCTTAGTTTTTGGAATAATTGTCGGCATTTGGCTTATCAAGCTCTATTTTGGACTCATCAAAACTTATGTCAATATTATTTTTAAAATTATCACTGGACCCCTCGAAATTGCTATGGGTGCCTTTCCCAATTCCAAAGTTGGCTTCAGTTCCTGGCTTCTCAATCTCTTTGCCAACATTATGGTTTTCCCCATAATTACCATATTTCTCGTCATACTCACCGTTATTGAAGACGCCATTATGACAGGCGATACCATTTGGGCACCAGGTCTAATTTGGTCAACCAACACACTATACGCCCCCATTCTCTCCGCCGCCGTCGGTATGACTGGTCTTGCTTTACTTTCAAAATTACCCGACCTCATCCCCCAGCACATCTTCATGATCGAACCCTCCCCCTTCGGCCAAGCCATTGGACAAAACATGGGTGAAATTCGTAACAACGCCTTAGTTAAAGGTGTTGAGAGAGGGGCGAAGGTGTACGCGGGTAATGAAATTGGCAAAGGACCCGCAGGTAGAGGTTGGTTTGGTGTTATAGGTGGAACCATCGAAGGTGTTTCGTCTGGTGCTGCCGCTAAAGCAGGAGAAACAATCTCAAAATCCTAAAACATCCGAATTACTGAGACCTTTTAGTTAACATCTTCTTTTCTGCATTATTCCTATAAAACCTTGGCAAAGTCACATTTCGAATAGCTGTATAAGCAATCGTTTTATGGTTTAGATCACGATAGTTCTTGTTGTCCACTCCAAAAAAACGTAAAATCTCCTCTGATTCTGCCGGCTTTATGCCCAACTGTCTAATAATTTCAGTAACTGCCTCAAAGTTATCTATCACAACATCACCATGAACAGCAGAGCCAGAAACTCTTAAATATGGTCCTTCAAAAGGCCAGATACCAATTGAACCACCAATCGCTCCAGCCACTACAGTAGTTGGCAACAAAGCATCACCATTTTTTCTTAGTTGATTGATATCATTATAGAGATCAACTCTCCATTTTGAAACTAACATATCATCCTCAGCATTTTTTGAAAATGACAATGGAGTCTTGTTGGCAATATACATCCACATTCTTGCCGCTGGCAGTATGTGATCCTTTCTCCAACCAAAATACAAATCATTTCCTAAATCACGGAAAGGTATTTTTATGTCATCGTAAATCATTTTCATCATTGTTTCACTTGTTGTAGTACCACCCGCTAAAAACAATTTCTGATCCAAAAAAGATCCTGCCAATAACTTTGGCACCACCCCCAACGATTCAATTGTTGCTAAAGACCTTTTTGGATCGCTGTGTGTAATTGAATTTCCATACTCGGTCCAAGACCCCGCAAACAACTCCCCACCCCCAACTTTTGAAGTAAATTTTGTTTCTGGCCTTTGTGCTAGTCTTACCACATCAGCTTCCCATGATAATTTTCTTAAAGTATCTGCCTCGGTAAACACTCCTCCCATTTCCATCATATCCATCGCCAACGCCACTGCCAATTTTGCCACCTGAATATTAGCAACTACTTTCTTTTTTGCCAATCTCTCGGCTAATCCCATTTTATAATTAACGTCATTGTTCGCAAACTCTTCTACCCGACTTCCGGCGACATATTGTGGTTTA
>Ga0210028_1004258_pt1 | contig 10451 bp, 8 predicted proteins | sample CryGeymeta201513_FD_185468 | JGI IMG/M metagenome (GOLD analysis project Ga0210028, IMG submission 185468) | Groundwater microbial communities from Crystal Geyser aquifers in Utah, USA - Crystal Geyser metaG 2015-13 (SPAdes) (version 2) | ecosystem: Environmental > Aquatic > Deep subsurface >...
TCAGCGTATATGGGAAAAAAGACACGAAAAAGCCGCTTAATGCCATATATGCTGGTTTCTGTTGTGGCGTCTCCATGCGAAATCCCAAAGAGCCAAAATATTAAGGGTCATAGATCATCCTACCATGGGCAAGATCACCATCCAGCCGTATCCATTAAATGACGAACAAAAGTGGAATTCTTTTGTCGAGAATTCAAACGGGGGGACCATATTCCATCGAATGGATTTCCTGGCGTACCACGGTCAAAAGTTTGCCGGAAAAGAACACCATGTCGCGTGGTTCAAGGGGCAGACAATCTTCGGCATCATGCCCATGGCGCTCATTAGGGAAAATGACGCCCTGCATGCGAGATCTCCATACGGAGCCAGTTATGGGGGACCCATCTTCAACAGACCTTTAAGCCATGCAGAAAGCCAAGAGATCATCTCCGGGTTGATCGAGTATCTAGAAGAACACAATATCGAATCGTGCAGGCTTACGTTCCCCATCCCGCCGTGTTTTAGAGAATACAGTGACACTTTTTACTTGGTCTTACTGGAGCACGGGTTCAAATCTGTAAACCGGGATGTATCGTGTGTACTTGACCTATCCATTCCTGATATTGACAGACAGATGGAAAAACGGGCACGTTATGCGGCGAGAAAAGCCAGGAATTCCGGCATCAGGGTCGAACACCAGGGCAACCCCGACTGTTTTTGGAACCTCATGGGAAAGACGTATCAAAAATTTGGGAAAACACCTACCCATACACAGGATGAATACCAGTGGCTGTGCGACCATCTGCCTGATAGGATAGGACTTGAACTCGCCTATCTTGATGATGTCCCGATTGCCGGTGTCGGTTATTTTGTTATCAATAAACTTATGAATAGTTCTTTTTACCTGTGTCAGGACCCGAAACTTCAACATATTGAAGCATTGAGCGTGTTGGTCTATGACATCCTGCATAAATCACAACAAGATGGCTACCGATGGTTCGATTTTGGATTATCTTCGGTAAACATGAAGAGCATGGAAAATATTTTCATGTTCAAAGAAGGCTTTGGGGCGGTGGGACGATTCCGGGAAACCTATGTTTGGGAGAAACCGCAGAGAGGCGTGAATGACAACAAGAATGGATGATTGGAAACAGAGCATCCTGGCATGTCACAAGTGCGGCAGCAGGCTGACAGGGCAGGCAGATAAACAAGTTTGCCCAGCGTGTGGCGTAGTCCTACTATGGGAAGATGGCATCCTGATCAGCCCGAGGATACAAAAGGATTCCGCTTATACCTACTATGCCAACGAGGGCGGGACAACAATACGGGAACGGGCGAAACATAAACTGACGACTTCATCCCTTGAAGATGTAACCTATTCCTCCCATCTAAAAAACTATTTTGAGCTGCCAAAAGACGACGTGGTGATGGATTTAGGGTGCGGTGATGGGCGGATGACTTTCCATCTCCTTGAGATGGGATATACCCGCATCGTGGCGGTTGATCAAAGTTTGGAAAGTTTGCAGAGGATTCAGGCGGATCTCCCCGAGGAGGAACTTGGTAAAGTCTTTTTAATAAATTCTGACCTATTAAATATTCCTATTATAGAAGAAGGAATAGCCGGGGTCGTGGCGATTGAGGTCTTATATTATCTACAGGAGAAATTTGATCAAGGACTGAAAACTCTGCATCATGTTATGAAAAGCGGAGCCATTCTTTTGAACTCGGAACCCACAGTGGAGGGAGCTTTGTTGTACTTCCTTATGAACCAGGATTACGATTCAATGAAAATTGTAGCCGAGCAAAAGATGAAGACCGAAAGGGGGCATTCAGGAAATTCGATTCTTTCGCGCGTTTTTGCGAGAGGGGAGATGGAAAAGATATTGGAACATTGCGGCTTTATGTTGCAACACATCGCCGGTGTGCCAGTTTATGGCAACCTGGGCAGCTTGGTGATAAATGCGAATGATAAGGTTATTAATGCGGAGGAAAGAGAGAAGTGGTCTATGCTACTAACAGAGTTTATGAAGATGGCTGCTCCCCCATATCGCTGTGAGTGTTACATAAGCAGAAAGACTGAATAGATTTAAGTGCCACATGCACATCATTTGAGATCAAGGAAAGAGATAATATGCGTATTCTAGTCGGAGTCCATGAGATAGCCGGTTGGATACCGGTTTGGGCCGATGGCTTTCGTAGGCTTGGACATGATGTGGCGACCGCGATTAATAAACGGAATCTCTTTTATCTCGATTATCATTATGATATTGATCTAAACCCGAAGATTTACTGGCCCCAAGGGGAAGTTAATGAGCGGGCTTTTTTTATGCGGGTGCTGAACCGACTTCATGGTTATTATTCCTTGGTCAGAAAAGCCAGTGTAATACCCGGCCGTGACCTTTTTTTCTTCATGGAGGCAAGGTTCAGCCTTTTACCGGAGCATCGGGATTACTATTTCATAAAAAAACTGGGGAAGCCCCTGATAAATGTTTTCGTGGGTGATGATGTCCGCGATCGGAATGCATACCTGCAATGGCATGTTGAAGAGCGTGAATACCTGGAGCGGGCGAATTTTATCTCTCCCAACCCTCTGGCGTTTACTCTAACCAATCTGCGGATGGCCGAGCTTTATAGTGACCTGATATTATCAGTTCCTAACCAATCGCCAATACAAGTCAGACCATATATGCATTTGTTTCTTCCGGTTGATCTGGCAAAGTTCAAATTTAATGTGCCTGGACGGGATATACCGCTGGTCATCCATGCCCCCTCTGACAAGGGAGTAAAAGGGACCGATATCATCCTTCGAGCGCTGGAGCAACTCCAGAACGAAGGGGTGAAGTTTGACTTGAAACTACTGCATAATGTCCCCCATCAACAGGTTGTTGATGCGCTGGAACAGGCAGATATCTTGGTGGACGAATTATATATGGGTTTACATGGAACGTTAACAGTCGAAGCCATGGCTTCTGGTTGCGCGGTGGCGACAATCAACGATGAATTCTTTGAACCAATTCCACCCAACCGTCCGATCTGTGCGATCAATCCTGTGATCATAAAAGAACAATTGAGAAAATTGTTAACAGATAAAGAATGGAGAATAAAACTGGCGCATGAGGGACGCAAATATGTTGAACAGTATCATGATCACGTAAAAGTTGCTCAACGTATCCTCGAGATTATGGAACCTGGTAAAGTCAAAAAATACGATCACTATCCTGAATTTTTTGCGCGTTCCTACCAGCTCCCCGAAGGTCAAGTTATCCCGGAGCGGGTCAAACGCATGACGACAAGAATCGTGAATAAATGGGGACTGCCTGCTGATGTGGATGTGCAGGATATGGTTCGACGCGGGTTGTTGTCTGCTGATGGATTGTTGGATAACGACCGCATTCCCCGCTGGAACGTAAATTGAGTGCCTGGAAGTCGGCAACGTAAATGATGCCAAAAATTATGAATATACCTTCTTCGAATAAACGAGTTGCTGTTCTTTCCTTCTCCGATATAAGTAAAGATGGACGTGTCCTTCGGCACGCAGAATATATCTCCAGGCTTGCCCCGGTTATTTTGTTGGGAATGGGGGCACGGGTCTCTGCTCCAAATATCAGCATGGTTTCATTCACTCATCCGGATGGGTCACTATGGCATAAAATCAAGCGGCGTATCAAGACTCGTAGAATTAGCCAACCTCCTTATAAGGTTTATCCGCTTTATCGAAAGATCATGATCGCATTAGGTAAAAAGGTTTCTCCTGTTTATTTTGAAAAATTGTATTGGAATAACGATGCTTATACAGAAGCTTATCATGCCCTGATCGAGAGTCACCCGTCCACCATTCTGGTAAATAATTGGGATGCCTTGCCAGTCGGGGTCCGGGCAGCCAGAGAATTAAATGCAAAGATAATTCTGGACCTTCATGAATATTCTCCTATGGAAATGGATGAAAGGCCTGATTGGAAATCCCAGTATTTTCCCTTGATAGATTACGTTCTTCGCCGATATTTACCGGAGATTCACGCAGTTACAACAGTGAACCAGGCCATTGCAGATAGGTATTATGAGGACTATGGTATTCAGGCTACAGTTGTAATGAGTGCGCCCTCGTATAACTCTTCCGTCAGTTTTCGACCTACCGATCCTGAAAAAGTCCATCTCATCCATCATGGTGGCGCTTTACCCGACAGGAAAATGGAATCGATGGTGGAAGCCCTGGCCCTTACGGATAAGCGCTATTGTTTGCACTTCATGCTCGTGGGTAGGCCGGATTATCAGGAAGTGTTGCGAAAAAAGGCGGCTCAAATTGCACCCGGACGCGTTTTCTTCGAGGAACCTGTTACTCCTGCTAAACTAGTAGAACGAATTTCATCTTATGACCTGGGTTTTTATATTTTACCGATAATTGGAGTGAATTATCAATTGTCATTGCCCAATAAGTTCTTCGAGTTTGTTAATGCTGGCTTGGGGATGTGTATAGGGCCCTCGCCCGAAATGGAGCGTCTGGTACGCCAATATGGGTTCGGCGTGGTTGCACCTTCCTTTGACCCTGCTATCGTTGCCGAAACGCTTAATCGATTGACAGCAGAGATGATCGATGAAATGAAGCGCAAATCGCTTAAAGCACGCAAGGAGCTAAACGCTGATATTGAGATGGGAAAGATGATCGCCCTTTACCAGAGTCTTCAAGAAGGAGGTACTTAATGTGTGGAATTTTCGGCGTCTGGAATCGAGACGGACAGCCTGTTGATTTAGTAAAAATGCAATCGGCAGTTAGTGATTTGTATCATCGTGGACCGGATGATGAGGGTTACTTAATGGTCAATTCCGGTACGGCGAAAATCCAGCCTTATGCCGGACGTGATACTATCCCGAATCTGAATCTACCTTTTTTGGAGACAGCCTTGGGGCAACCTTATGATCTCGCCCTGGGTTTCCGCCGGTTATCCATCCTTGACCTTTCACGCACTGGCCATCAGCCGATGGCAAATCAAGATGGAAGCAGATGGATCGTTTTTAATGGTGAGATTTATAACTATATTGAAGTGCGCGAAGAACTAATAAACCTGGGATGCACTTTCCACTCGAACTCGGATACGGAAGTTATCCTGGCCGCCTATGATCACTGGGGTCCGGAATGCCTGAATCATTTCAATGGTATGTGGGCTTTTGCCATATGGGATGTGCGGCAAAAAACCTTATTTTGCGCCCGTGATCGTTTTGGCATAAAGCCTTTTTATTACATTTGCCAGGGGAGCACTTTTGCCTTTGCTTCCGAAATAAAAGCGCTGCTTAAGTTTACCTCCGCGCGGGCTAATCTCTCCCTATTGGTGGATTATCTGGTTATTGGAGCTTTGGATTACGATCCGGCAGAGACCCTCTTTGATGCCGTGTATTCTCTACCAGCAGGACACTGGATGTTGGTCGGTTTAGACAATCATCCACCTGTTTCTCGACCTTATTGGAATTTGGAGCAATATCTTGGGCAAGCTTCATCACCTTTGTCAGATGAAAAGGCAAGCAACCAACTCTTGGAATTACTTGAAAGCTCCATTGCCCTACGATTGCGCAGCGATGTACCGGTAGGATCCAGTCTGAGCGGTGGTCTGGATTCTTCGAGTATTGTATGTCTTGTAAACCAACGTCTGCGCCAGGCCAACGGGGGCTCGAATAGTATCCAACATGTCGTATCTGCTATCTATGAGAATCCTATAGTAGATGAGCGATCCTGGATTAAAACTGTAGTGGATCAGACAGGGGTACAAGCGCATTATGTTTTTCCTTCGGCAGATGGCCTGGCAGCAGATCTGGAAGGGATGATCTGGAACCATGATCTCCCAACAGGTGGTTCCTCCAGTTTCGCGCAGTGGTGTGTTTGTCGCGAAGCTCAGAACCAGGGATTGACCGTGATGTTGGATGGGCAAGGGAGTGATGAAATATTTGGTGGTTATGAATCTTCGGTGGCCTTCTATGCGGCAGGCTTGTTGGAGAAAGGTTATATCATTCCGGCTTTACGGGAACTCCGAGGCTGGCAGCAGCGAAATGAATTTTCATTAAAGCACACGATGGTTCAAACCTTACAAAAGACTAGAATATGGAATAAGATAAATGGTTTCCGGCGCAACCACTTACTAAACAAGAAATTTCCGGATTACCTTCATCCTAATCTAAGGAATGTTAGTCTTCCAAAAACTACAACTTATTTAGTAAATAATCTACCGCCGGGTAAAAATCATCTTTCGGCGGCGCTGCTCCGATTAATGGCTGTTACCAGCCTACCAGCAATCCTACGGCGACTGGATCGAAATTCGATGGCTTTTTCAGTTGAGACACGAGTGCCTTACCTGGATTACCGCCTGGTTGAATTTGCTTTTCAATTATCAGAGCATGAAAAGGTGCAAAAAGGCTGGACAAAATACATCTTGAGGAATTCCGTAGAGGGAATTGTTCCAGATGCCATCCGCTGGCGTCGAGACAAAAAGGGGTTCCCTACTCCGGAAGCCGAATGGTATCATGATCCAGCGGTATTTAATATTTTTAAAGAAATCTTATTCTCAGATTCCAGCCGGAAGCGAGGTTGGCTGGATCTTGATGTTGTGAAAGAAAGCATGACTGCATTTGAACAAGGTAAGCCTAGCCTTTCCCCAGGTTTGCTCTGGAGGTGGGTGGATTGTGAATTGTGGGCAAGGATATTCTCGGTATCTTGACCTTTGTCTGCGAACATGATCATGCTAAGAATTTACGAACTTACAGATAATTTATGGCTTGGAACGATATTTTCAGTCCAAAGGAAGACTTGATAATGAGGCAGATAAAGAGATTAGTAAGACACCTATTCGGGATTGCTCTCAAATTGAAAGCGCAGATCGCAATATCCCGTTTGTGTAGTGCTGATGGAGTTTCAAAGTTGCTAGGAGACGCTCTTCGAGAAACTTTGCTAAATGACGTTACTTCAGACGAAAAAAAGTGGATAGATAGAATAGAATTGCTTAGAGAAGAATTAAACTCTTCTACCACGAAAATATCAATAGTAGACTATGGAGCAGGAGAACGAAGTCTTAATCGCGCCAAAGAAGAGATGGATATGGGTAGAGTCGTGACTAGAACAGTTGGAGAATTTTGTAGTGCTAGCAAATCATATTTCTGGTCGCTTCTTTTATTCAAACTCATCAGGAAATTCAGACCCTCCATATGTTTAGAATTAGGGACTTGTTTGGGCATTTCAGCCTCTTTCCAAGCTGCTGCTCTCAAACTAAACGCGATGGGTAAAATCGTGACTCTGGAAGGAGCAGATGTATTAGCATCACTAGCCGAACGACATTTTCAAACACTTGGTCTCGATAACGCCAATGTGGTTATTGGTAGGTTCCAGGATACTCTGGACGAAGTGCTCAATGCATATAAGCCTGTAGATTATGCTTTCATTGATGGTCATCACGATGAGAAAGCGACTCTAGCATATTTCGAACAAATTATGCCTTCTCTCTCTCAGCAAACAGTACTTGTTTTTGATGACATTTCTTGGTCTGAGGGAATGAAAAGAACTTGGAGAACTATAATGGCAGACGAGAGAGTAAAAATCTCTATCGACCTTCAGCAAATGGGGATTTGCGTAATTGATAGTAGAATTGAGCATAGAAAAAATATTACGATTCCAATGGTTTGAGAATAGTAGGAGAATAAAAATCGTTCCACAAAATGAGCGAACCAAGAAAGGGCGTGAATCGTGAAAAAGGATTTGATTGCTCGTGGTAGAGCTTTAATATTGGAGCGAGCTAAAGGGCTGGGCCGATGACCTATCGAATTCTGTATGTGCAGCACTATTCTGGCTTGGCTGGCTCAACGCTGAGCCTTTTATACATGATTCAGCAACTTGACAGGAATAAGTTCACACCGGAAGTCCTGTTTACTGCTGATGAAGGATCGGCTGTTACTTTGTACAGGGAACGTGGCATACCCGTACATGTCCGGCCAGATATCTCGTTCTATTCACATGCGCGAAACGGATGGCTTCCATTGCGTAGTCTACGGCCTTGGAGGCCATTTACGTGGGCGGCCAAAATCCTACCCTCGGCACAACGAATGCGCCAGTTCCTTGCAGAACACCACTATGATCTAATCCACATTAACACATCTGCCCAGATACCTGCTGGAATTGGTGCTAAATGGGCAAATATCCCTGTAGTCTGGCATATTCGCGAACCATTGCACCCAGGGAACCTGGGTATAAGGCGTTTCTTAATTCGCGAGATTATTGATAAATGTGCTCAGGCGGTTATCACCATTTCGGAATTCGACGCTGCGCCTCTCAAGCCTGGGCCAAAAGTCCATGTGGTTTACAATTTTGTCGATTTCCTGAAATTCAACCGTAATCTAACTGGGCTGCCTTTTCGGAATGAACTTGGCATTCCTGAAGGCCAACCGTTGGTGGGCATGCTGGGTGGAGTCGTCCACAGTAAAGGCGCGGATACTTTCATCGAGGCAACCATAGAAGTACGTAAAGTGCATCCTGAAGTTTTATTCTTGGTTGCAGGTATACCACCAGGTGGAGAGTCGCCTGTGGCTTGGAAACGCACTTTACGACGGATTATAGAAAAGGTAGGAAGACTGCCGAACCTCGAAAAGCGCGCCCAAGATTTAATCACATTAAATCATGTAGAAGATTCAGTGCGCTTTGTGGGTATGCGCCAGGATGTGCCGGAAATGTTGTCTGCCTTGCAGGTTTTGGTTTGGCCAGCAAGTATCTCTCACTTTGCACGTCCTATTATCGAGGCTGGATCTATGGCGCGTCCTGTGATAGCTTCTGATTTTCCCAGTTCACGCGAGGTAGTAAAGCCTGAAGAGACTGGCCTTTTAGTACCCCCGAACAACCCGCAGGAGCTGGCCAAAGCTATTCAATATCTTGTAGAAAATCCAACAGTTGCTCAACGGATGGGGGAAGCTGGTTATCGAATCGCCTGTCAACGTTACGACGCCCGGCAAAATGCTGCAAAGATCTTTGCAATTTACGATGAGGTTTTAGCTCGCCGATCAATATAATAATACATAAGGGTGATATCATATTAATGGTTTTCTTTTTGACGAATGTAGAGCCTTTTTCATGCATCACCTGTTGCGTGAACTGATTTTTCACTATTACATGATCAAGGTGAAACAATCTGCAACGTGAATCCTTCAGCACCTCAAGTAGGACGGGCTAGGATGGGCATAGATGCGAGTAAATTGTTTGAAAAGATCGAATCCTATAAGCTATATGAAAGAAGGTAAAATTTGAAAGGAAAGATACTCCTCCTATCTCGAAGCATTCCGCCCTTGCATTCCGGCGCATCCATGGTAGTTCGAAATTTGGCGCAGCAGTTTTCGCCAAATGAAATGGTTATAGCGGGGGAAAAACCTTTTGAAGAAATCGGTTATGACTGGGAAGATACCTGGCCAGAGATTCACTACCTTTCAAAAAGTTGGCCTATAAACCGTCGCGGACGCGATAAATGGCGCACCCTTCAATTTCCTCTGGTTTTAGCGCGAACACTCCGTCTGGTTCTTCAAAAGAAGTGCGATGTGATCCTGGCGATTTATTCAAACATTGAATTCTTTTTTGCCGGATATCTGGTCGCGCGCCTAACTGGCGCGAGGTTCTTCCCTTACTATCACAATACACTGGTTGAAAATCGTTCAGGGCTTGGCCTCCTCTTGGCTAAATGGTTGCAATCCAGTGTGTTTTCAACGTCAGAATGTGTATTTGTGATCAGTGAGGGGCTGGCTGAGTATTACCGCAGCCATTATCCTGATGTGGAATTTTCTGTATTGGTTCACTCTTTCACGGGACCTGTCCCCTCCCTTTCTCCTCGCCCTGTATCCCAATCGCCCCTGCATTTGGTGATTCTTGGTAATCCCACCGATGCGTGTCTGGATGCAATAAAGCGGGTCTGTGAAGCCGTTTCACGAATGCCGGACTGCTGGTTGGAATTTTACTCTGGAACTCCGCGCTCTTTTTTTGAGAGTCATGGGTTGATTGGGGACCGCATCCAGCACCGGACAATTCCTCAAGCGGAGTTGTTTCAGCGTTTGAGAGAAGCTGATATACTTGTACTTCCACATGGGTTTACAGGCAGCTTATCTGAAGTGGAATATCAGACCATTTTCCCTACCAGAACCATTGATTATTTCAATTCTGGCCGGCCAATTTTAGCGCATTCACTTCCAGATTGTTACCTGACCCGATTTTTAAGACAGCACAACTGCGCTCTGGTGGTGGATCGACCTGACCCTTCAGATCTGGTGGATGCGATAACGAAACTCCGCCATGATCAGGCGCTCCAAAATGAATTAATCGGGAATGCAATAAAGGTATCCGAAATGTTTCGCGCCTCACTCGTGGCTGAGCAGCTTCGATCTCGAATATTGAACAAGTGACCATTATTTTATCTTCTTATTCGGAGCATCATCTGTTATGAATATCAGGACTGAATTGCATTGGC
>Ga0210028_1004275_pt1 | contig 10418 bp, 7 predicted proteins | sample CryGeymeta201513_FD_185468 | JGI IMG/M metagenome (GOLD analysis project Ga0210028, IMG submission 185468) | Groundwater microbial communities from Crystal Geyser aquifers in Utah, USA - Crystal Geyser metaG 2015-13 (SPAdes) (version 2) | ecosystem: Environmental > Aquatic > Deep subsurface >...
AAACATTGACCTTGTTGGAGAAAAACGCGTTCGTCTTCAGCTCTTTCCAGAAATGCCCGTAATAGGATGTGATCACGTTCACGCCCAGCGCGTATTGCAGGTTCGCGGTCCCTATCATCTGCCTTACAGTAACCTGGATGCCCGCGCAACGCTCGCCGTGGTCCGAGGTTTCGCTCATTGTCCTGTCAGAACCGATCACATGCGAAACAGAACTGACAAGCTTCGGCGTTATAAAGCCGTTGCCCTCTATAAGATTGCGCGGGTTCGAGGAAAGTACATCAATACCCGGAAGGTCATACCTTCTGATGCTCCTGTAAAAATCCCCGTAAAAATACGCGTGCCATATAAGGTTTTCCTCGCACAGGGAATGCCCGCTCGCTTTTATCCCGATCTTGTGGCACCAGGCCTGTATCTGCCCGAAATACCTTTCAGCGCACAGATCAGCGACAACGTCGTAGAAATCGCAGCGCACCTTCCTGTGTTCATCCCCTGTGCCGCTGAACAGTTTTTCAAGATGCAGCTCAAGAAGATACCCCTTTTTCTTTTTGAAGATTTTCGTTAGATCTTCAACCCAGGGGATGCAGGGCGGGAACTGCTGGTTCCCGCGTATATATGCTGTCATAAGCGAAGGCTCGTCTGTGAAAATTGCCCCTACTCGCTTTTTCAGGTTCGGTATGCGTTTCGCGTATTCTTTATGGGTCAGGTCTATGAACTTTTTTATCGCGTTCTTGTTGATAATGTTCACGTACGGCCTTTTCGCGTGCACATTCTCGGTAGCGTGGGTGCCGTCGTAGGTTTTTTGGGCTTCGTATTTAATACTGCCGTTTTCTTCCTCCTTACGGACAAGCCCGATGGACTGGTATTCAGGATCGGCTTCAAGGACCAGGGTTCCCGCCTCTCCTGAAGGATAGCCTTCCTCGTCATAAAGCCACAGCACAAAACCGTGTTTTTCCGCAAGCTTTATGCCGTCGAGCAAGAGTTTCCACTGGGCTTCGTCCTTCATGTAATTTTTAAAGCTTACGTTGAACACAAGCCCGCCCACCCCGAGATTTTGCAGCAACCTAAGGTTTGTTTCAAGCATTTTAAGGTACGCGCCTGCGGCTGACAGCTTTTCGCCCTTTTCGCTGCGCAGAAGGTTGTCAAACCCGTGAATGATCTGCATTACCCGGTATTTGTTATCTGGATTCTTGAACTGTCTTTTATCCATCCTTTCTCCCTTTTTTTCATTATGTATTGTCACGAAACGTTACTGGGTTGCTGGGTTATAAATTTTTCAGTTTCAAAAATAAAACAATTTAGTTAAAACCGTTTTGCTGAGATTATGGGAATTAGCATGTTTAATATGACCAATCCAAGCCATAAAAGAAGAGCGCAACCGCTGAATAGAAATCAAATTCATTCTATAATTTTTCAATAAATCCTTAAAATGTCTGGTGAATTTATAAACTGTGGACTTTCGCACAAGCCTGTGAGTCGGGAATATCCTGAACCCCAAGAATTCCACTCCCGTGTTTACGGGAAACACGTTTTCCTTTGCTGGATTCAAGGAAAGCCTTAAACCTTCTAAAAAATTACGGATATTTTTCTTCACATCCCATAAATATGACTTTTTGTCAGAAAAAACCGCAAAATCATCCATATACCTTAAATAACACCCGACGCGCAGGATTTCCTTAATATAATGATCCAGTTCATTCAGGTACACATTGCCAAAGAACTGGCTGGTAAGATTGCCGATCGGGATACCCCTGCTTCTTGAAAAAGGGGTAAAAAGGCCGTCTCCCTGGTACCACGCGGGAATATATTCGCTTTCAAGAATGCTCTTCCCACTCTCAAGAATTTTCCTGACAAGGCAGATAACATCTCTGTCTTTTATCCATCTTGAAATAATCCGAAGTAAAATCTGATGGTCAACGCTGGGGTAAAACTTTTTGATATCACAGCGCAGGACATAACGATTACTTCTGCAGAATTCAGTGAATCTACGGACTGCCTTATGCTGCCCTTTCTCCTTCCTGCAAGCGTAGGAATCATAAATAAACATTCTTTCAAATATCGGCTCTAAAACATTTACTATGGCGTGATGGACTACTCTGTCCCTGAAAGGGGCGGCGGTTATAAGGCGTTTTTTATGCTCATAAACGTAGAAATTGGCATATTACCCGGGAAAATAAGCCCTATTTTCCAAGTCCGTTTTTATTTCGCAAATGTAATTTTCAAGATTGTATTCAAAATCCACAACCGCCTTCTTATTTCGTTTTCCGCGCCTTGCCTTGTAAAAAGCACTGATTAGATTTTTAAAAGAGCAAATTTCAAAATATAGCTTATTAAATGTTTTGGGCATAGGTTTGAACCCGGCGGCGGGGTTCGCAAAATTATTGCACAGGGACAGTCCCGTCCCGATAACCCATCGGGACTGGGACAGTCCCCTGGCTACTACCCGCAGCCGGGTAAACATTATTTTGGCCCTGAGGGCGCAGGAAATAGGCTCTGGAGTGTTCAATTCATCTGTCCGCCAGTCCTTAAACGAGCGGCACCAGGAATTGAAAAAAGTTAGACACTATTCAAAGCGGCGCAGCGAAACCCGTTGTTGTTCCACCTGTTGTCAGGGTTATTCCTGTTCCGATTCGCGGACCGGCAGTTCACGGCATCGTTGTTCCACGAGCCGCCACGGATAACGCGGTAGCTTTAAACCTATCCCCTTTACGCATTCCATTAAAATGCGCGCTATTATTTCATTTTCAATTTTCAACGGCCGCGATTTTCTGCTGCTTGATCCATCCGCCAAGCATCTTGCCTGTCTCGTTGAGCTGTTTTGCCGCATATTCATAAGATTGCGGACTCAGGAATTTCATATCTTTGCTTAGCCGGATCAATATCCGCAGTCTTTCAAGGTTTTCATCGATTTCAAGCAATTTTTCTTCTTTTTTCTGCCTTCTGTTGGCAATGATGATCCCTTCAAGCATATCCAAAACAAGGTTTTCGATCCGCACTGAAACAGAAAACCTGGAGGACTTCGGAAATTTGGAAGTGTGATTGAGCATCCAGAGCGCAAAATCATACATATTTAAAAATATTTTGAGATTTTGTTCAGACAAAATTAGCTCCAGCTTATTTGAACCTGCGGCAAATCCCCCCTCACCCCCCTTTACAAAGGGGGGTCAAAGGGAAATGCCAAATTTCCAGATTCTCAAAAGATTATTGAACACCACTCCGCGCGCAGCGAAACCCGATGTGGAGCCACCTGTCGTCAGGCACGTCCCCGAACCGATTCGCGGACCGGCAGAACACGGCATCGTTGTACCACGAGCCGCACCGGATAACGCGGTAGCTTCCTTTTTCAGGGCCCTGCGGGTTTTTATAAAAAGCGTTTTTGTAGTAGTTTCCATCATACCAATCACTACACCACTCCCAGACATTGCCGTGCATATCGTAAATGCCCCAGGCATTGGGCTCTTTTGTGCCGACGGGATGGGTTTTACTGTCCGAATTAGCTGAATACCAGGCATATTCATTCAGTTTATTTTCTTCATTCCCGTAATAATATGTAGTGGTCGAGCTTGCTCGGCAAGCTTTTTCCCATTCTGCTTCAGTTGGAAGGCGTTTTCCTGCCCATTTGGCATATTGGTTTGCGCCATACCAGGTAACATTGATAACAGGATACTCCTCATAGCCTTTTGCAGATTGCCATCTTTGCGGAGATTCGAACAAACCAGAAATCTTTTTCATTCCCCAGTCATGCTCATAGAACATTTTCTGACTGTTTTCATCTGTATCCTTGCCCCACTTATTCAAGAAATTGGCAAACTGTTCATTTGTGACTTCATACTTGTCAATGTAATATGCATCGAGATAAACCTTATGAGGCGGTTTTTCATTATCATACTCGTTGCTACCCATCAGGAATTCACCTGCGGGGATATAGACCATAACTGAGTTGTCTTTTTCCCAGGTGATTTCCTCTGTTTTTGCCTGTGCTGGCTGAACAGCTTGAGGAGCAACTCCTGATTGTACCGGCAATCCTGCTATCTTGCTTGCAATGTTTCTCATGGAAACAAGCAAGGCGTCTTCTTTGCATTTAGCGCACTCTTCTGTCTCTGCCCTTCCTATCTTGCCTGATTGCACATCAATAATTTTAAGGGTTACAACATAGGTAGCGCCTATTTTGGTAATTACGCCCGCAAACATCTTACGCACGCCCAAAAGCTGACCTGCCTGAACAATACATTCGTTGCTTGTGCAGCCTGAGAGCTGGAGCTTCTGCTCTTTCAGGATATCTTCCATATTCTCACGCGTAACTATGTCAAACTTCTGCGTGTTGATAAGCTGGACCCTCAGGTAATCTGAAAGTGACGCAGCCACCCCGGCAGAAACTCCTTCCTTTGCCTCCATGTCCATCACTGCAGCGGTTGTCTTCTGGATACCTGTCTGTTGAGCGCCCAGCCCAAAAGCAACGAACAACAAAACCAAAAAGATACATAGCTTCCTCATCTTGCACCTCCTAAAAAATAGGGACAGCCCCCATTTTTTATTCCCTTTTTTTTTAAGGTAAATGCAGAATCTAAAATTTAGGATTGCTTCCCCGCCACAATTATTGGCGGGCTGCAATAACAACTAAAATCACTCTGTCCTCTCCCTTTATAAAGGGAGATTTATAACCACTGCAATTGGCAGGGCAAGCCCTGCAGCTACCTTAACTTTTCCGCCCGTCTTTGCAGCGGGCGAGACTGCGCCCCGATTGATATCGGTACTGGCAACCTTTAACCCTTTTAACCTTTTTAACCTTTAACGGTAGTTGAAGGCGCGTTAACCGCATCAAGACGCAGATCTGGTGCAGGCCTGTCTTTGATGCCGGGGCGGGTCGTTTCGTTCTTTTTGAAGGCCCTGAACTCTATCAGCGCCTTTTCACCCGGGAAGATCGTCCTGTAATTATTTAAATGTGAAAGCGCCCATTTGTGGTCTGTATTGAACAGCCGCACTGCAACAGCCGCGTATTTCCCCGTATTTCTGACATTTATCATGCTGCCGGCACGCTGTATTGAAAGCCGCGCCTGCGGAAGAGCGCGCAGGAAATTCAGCGGATTTTTTACGTTGTTTGAAAACGCGTAAACATTGCCGCACACAGGTTTTCCCCCTCGTTCTACCCTGATGTCCGCAAAGAAAACACCGCGCGGCATATTCTTGGCCTTCCACTCAAAAACCCCGATCTCCTGCGAAAAAAGCCTTTTTAAGGCGGTGCCGAACATATTTCCCGCGATCACCTTTCCGGATATGTCCCGCAGAAAAACCTTTACGACGATATTTCCCGGCAGGGCTTTTTTACAGTGCAGGAATATTGTCCCTTTGAAGGTCTCTCCCGCAGCCCAGCCTAGTTTTTCGTATTTTATCGAAACGTGGAACCTTCCAAACGCTTTCTGTATGCCTGAATACGCCATCTTGGTATGGCCGAAAGCGTCTATTATGGAATTATTCGCTGTGTTCAGGAAAGGCTCATTGCCTGCCCAGTACATTATGCCCGAGCAGTTGAAAGCGCGGCGCAGACAGGATTCGGTGGAATACCGCAGGGATTCGAATTGCAAATACTGGCTGCATTTCACGAACTTCTCTATCTCGTTTCTTTTCTCGTCCCACTTGCCGAACATCTGGCCCATCATCTCAGGTATTATCCACCACGCCCCGTGATGCACCCACTGGGGATTTTCTTTGCGCGGCGGCCAAATTTTTTCTTTCCTTGTTATATATTGCAGCGATGAAAGATCAGCAGCTCCGGGTGAACCGGTCTCAAACCTTGCAAGCGAATCGTCCTTGTTGAAATAATTATAATGGGTTTTTTCACCCAGGTACATCCAGGGGCCGTGGACCTCGTAGTGAATGCCTTTGCCATACTGGTTCTCATGCGCGTAACCGGTAGGGCCGCTCGCGCTTGTGGGCAGGAACCATTTTCCCGGGTCAAGCCTCCTGCAAAGATTTCCAAGCGCCCTTATGCAGGGATACGACTCATCCACAGGCTTCCCTTTCCTGCTCATCAGCTCGTTGCCGCAGTCCCAGACAGCAGAGCTCACGTGCCATCCCCTTCTCCTTATATAGATCCCGGCGATCTTTACCAGTTTGTCTATCATTGTACGGTTCCCGACAGGAAGGTTTGAAATGCCGCTTGATGACTGGGGGAACTCTTGTAACACCATAAGCCCCATTTCATCGCAGAGGTCAAAAAAGACCTCCTTTTCAAGTATAGCTCCGCCCCAGACCCTGATGATGTTGCAGCCCATCGTTTTGAACTGGGCAAGCTCTGATCTGTAAAGCGACTTATGCGCTGCCCCGTAAAAAGGCACAGGCACCATCCAGTTCACTCCCTGGATAAAGACTTTTTTTCCGTTTATCTTCAGGGTGTATGGCGACGCCTTCGCAGGCGCGTTCTCGTTCTTTGCAATCTCTATTTTTTTGAAGCCTACCTTTTTATTTACCGTATCCAGGGCCTTTCTCCCCTTAACGAGCTCAACCGAGATATTATATAGTTTCTGCGCTCCGTAACCGTTAGGGAACCACGCTTTTATCCTACCCGCGGAGAAACCGCGGCTGAATTTGTTATTCCCTTTTGAGATTTTCAGCGGAAAAACCTTTGCGGCGATTTTCTTATTACCATCGTCCAATGTCACGCGCAGGCCCGCGCTCATACCGGCTGAGGACCAGATGGTCCCGCTTAGATGCATTTCTCCCTTCGCGCCGCCTGCAAGCCCGGTCCTTAAAAATATCTCTTTCAAATGCGCGGTATCAACCGCCTTGATGAAAACGCTGTCCCATATGCCGGTCGGCACAACCCTCGCGCACCAGTCCCATATGTAGTTGAACCTGGACTTGAAATGCTTCACCCTTTCCGTCCAGCCGAACTGCCCGTATTCCTCGGGTGTCTGGTAAAAAACAACGCTGAGCAGATTTTCCTTGCCCCAGAGCGCTTCCTTCGTGATATCCACCCGCACAGGCACGAACATCCCTTCGAATTCAGCCAGCTTCTTTCCGTTCAGGATTATCTGGCCGTAATAATCCAGGCCCAGGAAATTCAGGATGAGTCTTTTACCCTTGAACGCATTTTTCAGGCGGAATTTTTTTTCATATATCCACTCCCTGTGCTCGGTCCACTCCTGCAGGAAGCTGTTCTTGTCAATATCCACCTCGGAGATAACGCCAGCCCGGATAAGGTCCGTCTGCACGCTGCCGGGCACCTCTGCCTTTACCGCGGGCACAGGCAGGTCAGGCACGCCGGTCATGCACGCTGTCTTCTGCCACCTCCACTGGTGCGGCCACCATCCTGCCACTTTCCAGTCTTTCCCGTCCAGCGACTGTATATTTTTCCCGCGGATCATATCCATCAAAACTCCTTTTCGCCACTGAGTTCACTGAATTCACTGTCGCCACTTCGGCGACCCGCCGATGAGGCGGGACACGCTTTAAACTGGATACTGGACACTGGTTACTGGTTACTAAAGTCCCTGCCCGCTTCCAGCATCGCAAGGTAATTTTTAACCGGGATGTAATTCGCGACTGTGTTACCTGTGCCAAGCGCGTAACCGCCGCCGGGCGCGCACTTCTCAAGTATGTTGCGCGTGTATTTCTTCACTTCGTCTTCCGTGTGCCTGCACAGGAAATCAACGTCAACGCCGCCAAGTATCGCGATGCGCTTTCCGTATTTCTTTTTCGCCTCTGTGACCGGAAGGATAACGTCCTCCCAGGAATGCTTCGCGTCTATCTTCACGTAATCGATAAGGTCATCCATTATCTCCTCAAGATTGCCACAGGAGTGGATTATGAAAGGCAGGTTATATTTGTGCGCTACCTCGGCGGCTTTTTTCTGCCAGGGAAAAATATATTCGCGCATTGCCTTGGGGCTTACCATTATCGAGGTCTTGAACCCCATATCGTCCCCAATAACCAACCCTCCCACATTGGGGAGCTTCGCAGCCCTTTCAAAAACAGCGCATATGGTGGCTCCGACCTTATCCGAAATATCCCTGACCAGGTCCGGTTGCTCGAAAAGCATGTATGAAAATATTTCGTAGCCGGTAAGCCACATCACGTTCTCAAGCACCCCGCCCGGGCCGTTGAAAAGGAGCTTCATCCCGTCAGGCACGTTCTTTGCCAGGAATTCAACCCACCTGAAATCCGCTTTTGACGCGTCCGGCCAAAGGTACTTATCGTAGCTCTTCCTGTCCTCGATCTCCCCGTGATGCTCGTCCTGCCAGCCTCTTGCCGCGTGCGGCAGATTTGCCGTGTCAGCCGCGGAAAGGATATTTGAGCGCTGGAAACCTAAAGGGCAGGGAGCAGGAACGTAATCATAACCGAGGTCAACGTAGAATTTTATCATCGCCTTATAATATTTCTCCCATCCTTCAGCCGTGTTCTCAAGGGTATATTTTGTCATCGGTTCGCCTGTCACCGCTTCCATTATCTCTATGTCAGCGAACAGTTCGTAGAACGGTACTTTGTCGGGTTCCCCCTTACGTAACAGGACCTTACGCAGTCTCTCAAAGTTTGGTTGGTTCATGTTTACTCCTTATTTTTGGTTGCTGGTTACTCGTTACTGGTTGAAAATCTTATGGAATCATTGCATTTTTATTGATCTTTTTCAAAAAAGACCCTTTTCTTTTGTTCGACTATTTTCTTTGCATTCGATTCGCCCATATTGCTTGCAATAAACCATGAAGGAACAGCAATAAGAGGATAAGCCCAATACCATGTAAAACCAAATATTGCAGCAGCAGGAATAGCCTCAATCACTATCGTTGTTTGCGCAAGCGAAATACCTTCTTTTCTTATTTCATCTTTCTTTGCTTTTAAAAAAACATTTTCTTCATTTATGCTGCCTTTTAAAACAATTTTGGGCGTGAAATAATTTGATGAATAATCTTTCGTGTTTTCACTTGTTAAATCAAAGATCATCATTTTTTGTATTTCCTCATTAACCTCTTTCATCATTTTTGCAATAAGCCTTTTTAATATCTTTTTTTCCTCAAAAGAAATCGGATTTGCCACTATCTCTTCTTTTGTTTTTAAACTACATTTATCAACCCATATAATTGATGAAGTATTTATATCTATAAGTAATAATTTAAAAATAGATTCTACCGTATATTCGAGCAGAAAAACGCCTTTTCTAATAGTATCGAATCTCCATTTTTCAATTTTTCCACAAAGTAGGACGTTAACTTTAAGCTCATCCGCGATTGCTCTGCTTATTGTGTCATTTACACTGCTATTCTCAAATTGCTGAAGAAGATTAAACGGCACTTCTTTAACTTCCTCAAAAACATTGCTCTGAGTGAATTGATTTACCAGGGCTTTCGTGAATTCCTTATTAAAAGGAACCGAAAAAATAACGGAACAATCATTTTCATTGCGACGATCTTCAAATCTTAAAACACCTACTTTTAAAGGAATCGGGGGGGGTTTCATATTTAAGTGACGTAGCTGTATAATATATACGAGACTGCATATCATAATAGGAACAAAAAGAAAAGGAAAAACACTGCTGCGAAAAAAACAGCAGTATAAATAAAAAACTAATTATTTTTATTGCCTTTACAATTTTAGACATTCTTATTCCTCAATAGTATACTAACCAAATTTTACATTATGAGGATAAGTTGTCATTTCAAATCCCCCTCTTTCCCCCTTTTTCAAAGGGGGATGCAGGGGGATTTCCCTTATCCACATATCCACTTATCTACTTGTTTGCTAACCACTGACCACTCACCGCATAAAGCGAGTCCCCCTTCTTGCTTTCCTGAGAAAGCAGAGGGATCACTGACCACTGAATTTACGGCCTTCATCTAACATAGCAAGGTAGTTCTTAACAGGGACGTAATTGGTAACGGTGTTTCCTGAGCCAAGGGCGTAACCGCCGCCAGGCGCGCACTTTTCAAGCACGTTGCGGGTGTATTTCCTGACCTCGTCCTCGGAATGCCTTGCAAGGAAATCCACGTCAACGCCTCCTAATATCGCTATGCGCTTGCCGTAGATCTTCTTCGCCTCTGTGACCGGAAGTATAATGTCCTCCCAGGAATGCTTGGCGTCTATCTTAACGTCGTCTATAAGGTCGTCCATTATCCCGGCCAGGTTCCCGCAGGAGTGCAGGACAAAAGGGAGCTTGTTCTTATGCGCCACTTCAACCGCCTTTTTCTGCCAGGGAAAAACATATTTTCTGAAAAAATCCGGCGCGAACATCGTGGAGGTCTTGTATCCCATGTCATCCCCCATCCTCATAGCTCCCATCACAGGGATCTTTGATATGATCTCATCAGCGTAGATCCTGTAAGCCCCGGTCTTGTTGAACATATCCTCAACGAGCTTGGGGTCGTCGTGAAGCGCCATTGAAAGCGGCACGAATCCCATAAGCCCTGAGACCTGCTCAAGGATACCGCCCG
>Ga0210028_1004281_pt1 | contig 10412 bp, 21 predicted proteins | sample CryGeymeta201513_FD_185468 | JGI IMG/M metagenome (GOLD analysis project Ga0210028, IMG submission 185468) | Groundwater microbial communities from Crystal Geyser aquifers in Utah, USA - Crystal Geyser metaG 2015-13 (SPAdes) (version 2) | ecosystem: Environmental > Aquatic > Deep subsurface >...
CGCGTTGCTTTTGGCGCGCATATGTTCGCTTTGTTCGCGATGCGTAGGAGAGCGCGCCATGGGACTTTCGTTTCGGCAGCAGGAGATCGTCGATCTCGCCCGCCGCCAGCGGCGCGTCACGGTCGAGGATCTTGCGGAGCGCTTCAGCGTCACCCGCCAGACCATCCGCCGCGACCTTGCCGAACTGTGCGACAAGCGGGTGCTGGCGCGGGTATTCGGAATCGACGGTTGGCCCGGCGAAAAAGCGGTGGAAACCCGCCTGTGGGCACTGGCCGAAACACTCCTGCCCGATGTGGACATTCGCGCTTACACCCAGGGCCTGATGGACCTCGGCGCCACTCTCTGCACCCGCGCCCGCCCACGCTGCGAAGCCTGCCCGTTCAACGACGTCTGCGTGGCACACCGCCAAGGGCGGCAACGCGAACTGCCAGGCGCGCGGCCAAAGAAAGCCCTGCCGACAAAAACCATCGCCATGCTGATCCTGCTGCATGGCGGCAAAATCCTGCTAGAAAAACGCCCCGCCCCCGGCATCTGGGGGGGCCTCTGGAGTTTGCCGGAATGCCCCGCCGATGCAGACCTGCTTTGCGCGGCGGCCAGCCTGGGTTTCCGCGCCGAAGAAATTAGCAAACACCCAGACTGTCTTCATACCTTCACCCACTTCCGCCTGCACATCCAACCGTGGCTACTGCCAGTGGAACATCTCACCACTGCCAGCGAACCAAACCATTTATGGCTTGCCCTCGACAACCTCGAAAGCGCCGCTCTTCCCACCCCAATACGGCGAATTCTTGAAGCGATACACATAACGTGAAGTCATTTGCGGAAGGCCCATATAAAAAATAAAGCCGGCGAAAGCCGGCTTTATTGGAACGCAGTTATTACCTTACTCAGTAACCACGGTCTCATCGACACGGTCAACCAATTCGACCAAAGCCATGGGGGCATTGTCACCCTGACGGAAGCCAAACTTGAGGATACGCACATAGCCACCGGGACGAGCCTGGAAGCGAGGGCCAAGGTCATCGAACAGCTTGACCACCATATCACGATCGCGCAGACGATCAAAAGCCAAGCGACGGTTTGTTAGGCTGGGTTTCTTGCCCAGGGTGATGAGGGGCTCGACCACCTTGCGCAACTCTTTGGCCTTGGGCAACGTGGTTTTGATGGCCTCATGCTTGAGCAGGGCATTGGACAGATTGCGCAACAGCGCAGCACGGTGGCTGCTGGTGCGGTTCAGTTTGCGATGTGCGAGACGGTGGCGCATTTTGTTCTACCTAATAGAAATCAGGGTTTCTCGAGCCCAACGGGAGGCCAGTTTTCAAGCTTCATGCCGAGCGTCAGGCCACGTGCTGCCAACACGTCCTTGATCTCGTTCAAAGATTTGCGGCCCAGGTTAGGAGTCTTGAGCAATTCGGTTTCACTACGTTGTATCAGGTCGCCGATGTAATATATATTTTCCGCCTTCAGGCAGTTGGCGGAGCGCACTGTTAGTTCCAGTTCGTCGACCGGACGCAACAGGATCGGGTCAACAACCGGTGAAGAAGGTCCCTTGCCGCCAACTTCGGCAATCGTTGCCACGCCCTTGAGGTCGGCGAAGGAGGCCAATTGCTCGATCAGCAGGCGAGCGGAATAACGTACTGCTTCAGCCGGTTCGATCACACCATTGGTCTCGATCTCGATAATCAGCTTGTCCAGGTCGGTACGCTGCTCGACACGAGCACTTTCGACACTGAAGCTAACCTTCCTGACCGGGCTATACAGGGCATCAACCATAATCACCCCAACCGGGCGCGACTCATCACCCAACACGCGCGTGCTGGCAGGCACATAGCCACGCCCCCCTTCAACCTTGATTTCCATCTCAAGATTGCCACCCTTGGTCAGGTGCGCTATCACGTGATCGGGATTGAGGATTTCCACATCATGACCAGCCTGGATATCGGCTGCGGTAACCACCCCTTCACCCGACTTATTGATGGTCAGAAGGGCTTCGTCGCGGCTGTTCAGCTTGACCGCCAACCCCTTTAGGTTGAGCAGTATATCAACTACATCTTCCTGTACGCCCTCAATCACGGAGTATTCATGCACAACCCCAGCGATTCGAACTTCGGTTGGCGCATAACCACGCATGGATGACAAGAGGATGCGACGCAATGCGTTACCCAGCGTGTGGCCGTACCCGCGCTCAAACGGCTCGAGAGTTATACGAGCCTGGCGGGGGGAAATGCTGTTGACCTCAACAATGCGCGGTTGCAGCAAATCACCGGTTTTAGACATATTTCGCTTCCTTCAGAGAACCAGGCAATTACTTGGAATAAAGCTCAATCACCAAGTGCTCGTTGATGGTGGGCGGCAATTCGGCACGTTGCGGCATCGCCTTGTAAGTACCCTTTAGAGCCTTGGCATCAACCTCGACCCACTCAGGGAAGCCACGGCCCGCAGCTGCCTCGGCGGCGGACTTGATGCGCAACTGCCCCTTTGATTTTTCGGCCACTTCAACCACGTCGCCAGGTTTGACCTGAAAGGACGGAATGTTGACGCGCTTGCCGTTAACCAGAATAGCGTTGTGACGCACCGCCTGGCGTGCTTCGGTACGAGAGGCACCGAAACCCATGCGATAAGTAACGGTATCCAGTCGCGATTCCAACATTTGCAGCAAGTTTTCACCGGTCACACCCTTACGGCGATCAGCGGCAAAATAAGTCAGACGGAACTGCCGCTCAAGAACGCCATAGATACGACGAATCTTCTGCTTCTCACGCAATTGTCCACCGTAGTCGGAGACACGCATTTTCTTGGCACCGTGCTGGCCGGGAGCCTGGTTGCGGCGTTCTATAGCACACTTGTCACTGAAACATTTTTCGCCCTTGATGAAGAGCTTTTCGCCTTCACGGCGGCACTGACGGCATTTTGGATCGAGGTTACGGGCCACTTGTGCTCTCCTGTTGCTTAGATGCGGCGTTTCTTGGGCGGACGGCAACCGTTGTGCGGCATAGGCGTCACATCGGAGATGCTGGTGATCTTATAGCCAAGGCCATTCAGAGCGCGCACAGTGGAATCGCGACCCGGACCTGGGCCCTTGATGCGCACCTCCAAATTCTTTAAACCAAACTCCAGCGCCATTTTCCCGGCATTTTCAGCCGCAACCTGAGCCGCGAATGGTGTGCTCTTGCGTGACCCTTTGAATCCAGCGCCACCCGCTGTCGCCCAGGCCAGCGCATTGCCCTGGCGGTCTGTAATAGTGATGATGGTGTTGTTAAAAGAAGCATGAATGTGTGCAATACCTTCTGCAACATTCTTCTTAACTTTCTTGCGCGCACGCGCAGCACTAGCCTTGGCCATGTCGTTTACCTGTTACTTCTTGTTCTGCATCTGCTTACGGGGGCCCTTGCGGGTACGAGCATTGGTGCGAGTACGCTGGCCACGCAGCGGTAGGCCTTTGCGATGACGCACACCACGGTAACAACCCAGATCCATCAAGCGCTTGATGTTCATGGTGACTTCACGACGCAGGTCGCCTTCCACCGTAAACTTGGCCACGCGGTCTCGGATCTTCTCAATGTCACTATCGGTCAGATCCTTGATTTTCTGGGCAGGATTTACACCTGCCTCTTGGCAGATAAGCCGCGCACGAGTGCGGCCAACACCGTAGATCGATGTAAGTGCGATCTCGGCATGTTTATGGTTCGGGATATTTACCCCAGCGATACGGGCCATCTACTAACCCCTAGCAAACTAAAATAAAAAATTATAATGAATCAACCTGCACATTGGCAAGCCGGAATCAGCCTTGGCGCTGCTTGTGGCGTGCTTCGCTGCAAATTACGCGAACCACACCTTTGCGGCGAACAATCTTGCATTTACGGCAAATTTTCTTTACAGAGGCTTGAACACGCATGTTCGGCTCCTTTGTCTAACTTTAATTTCGCACGGTAGACGATACGGGCACGCGACAGGCCGGATGGCGTAAGTTCAGCCGTGACCTTGTCACCAGGAAGAATACGTATGTAATGCTTACGCATACTCCCGGAGATATGACCGAGTACTCCATGCCCATTTTCCGGCTCGTTGCGAAACATCGCATTCCGCAAGTTTTTCACTACCTCACCCATAATCTGTATGGCATTGCTTTTTTGCCATCGCAGTTACCGGGCAATAAAATTACCACCCTTGAAGTTAGCCTTCTTGAGCAGGGATTCGTACTGGTGAGTCATGACATAGGCCTGAACCTGAGCCATAAAATCCATAGTCACCACCACAATAATCAGTAACGATGTGCCACCAAAATAAAAAGGCACATTCCAGTTGACAATCAAAAATTCTGGCAACAGGCAAACCAGCGTGATGTATGCGGCACCTACCAGGGTCAATCGCGTCATGACCTTATCAATAAAGCGTGCAGTCTGTTCACCAGGGCGATACCCCGGGATAAAGGCTCCACTTTTTTTGAGGTTGTCTGCCGTTTCCCTGGGGTTGAACACCAAGGCGGTATAAAAGAAGCAAAAAAAGATTATCGCTGTTGCATACAACAACACATAGATAGGTTGGCCGGGCGAGAGGGCCGCACCGAGATCCTTCAACCAGGTAAACCCTTCATGACTACCGAACCAACCCGCGATTGTCGCGGGAAAGAGAATGATGCTGGAAGCGAAAATTGGAGGTATGACGCCCGCCATATTTAGCTTCAGAGGCAAATGGGAACTTTGTCCGCCATAAACTTTGTTGCCAACTTGGCGCTTGGCATAATTGACGAGTATTTTGCGTTGTCCACGCTCAACAAAGACAACCAACGCAGTTACCAATAGCGCTCCGATAAATAGCACAAGAACAAGAGGAATAGAGAATGCACCGGTACGGGTTAGCTCGAGGGTTCCGCCTATTGCGTGCGGTAGACCAGCAGCAATACCAGCAAATATGATAATCGAAATGCCATTACCGAGGCCGCGCTCGGTTATCTGTTCGCCCAACCACATTAGGAACATGGTTCCAGCTACCAAAGTAATCATGGTCGTCAGGCGAAACATGAGGCCAGCGTCCAGCACCAAACCGGGCTGGCTTTCCAGCGCAATAGAGATACCGATGGCTTGGAATGTAGCAAGGACCACAGTGCCATAACGCGTGTACTGCGTAATCTTGCGACGGCCCGCCTCACCCTCTTTCTTCAGCGACTCCAACTGCGGTGATACTACCGCCATTAACTGCATGATGATGGAGGCCGATATATACGGCATGATCCCAAGGGCAAAGACGGTGAAGCGTGACAACGCACCACCTGAAAACATGTTGAACATACCCAGAATACCGCCCTGCTGGCTGCGGAAGAGTTGTTCCAAAGCGGCAGGATCGATACCAGGTACCGGGATATGAGCCCCAACACGGTAGACAACCAGTGCGCCCAGCAAAAACCACAGACGACTTTTAAGATCACCCATCTTGCCGGACATATTTAGTAGGTTGGCAGCACCAGCCAAGAGTATCTCCTATCTCGATTTCAAACTTCGGCGATGCTGCCGCCAGCAGACTCGATAGCAGTGCGAGCACCCTTGGTGACGGCTACGCCAACTAGTTTAACTGCTTTGCTGATCTCACCCGCCAGAATGACTTTGGCGCTACGCGTCAGGTGCGGCACTAGGCCAGACTGTTTGAGGATCAGCAAGTCGATGGTGTCGACTGGCAGGGAATTGATGTCATCCAGGCGTACTTCAGCCTTAAAAGCACGGTCGAGAGAGACAAAACCGCGCTTAGGGAGACGGCGCGCCAAAGGCATCTGACCACCTTCAAAACCGACCTTATGAAAGCCACCGGCACGCGATTTCTGACCTTTGTGGCCGCGTCCACCCGTCTTGCCCAAGCCAGAGCCAATACCACGACCGGGACGCTTGCTGTAATGGGTGCTACCCGCAGCGGGTTTGATTGTATTGAGCTTCATCACGCAACCTCAGATTTCACTAGGTAGTTAACCCGATTGATCATACCACGGACGGCGGGGGTATCTTCCAAAACCGTACTCTGGTGCATACGCATGAGACCCAGACCGCGAACACTGGCCCGATGTGACTGTATGGTACCGATCGGACTTCTGACCAAAGTCACCTTGATTTTTCCTTTTGTCACGCTCATGGCTTACTCCAGGATCTCAGTGACAGTCTTGCCGCGCTTCGCCGCAATTTCGCTGGGCGTCATCATCTGTGACAGACCATTCAGCGTCGCACGAACGACATTGTAAGGATTGGTGGAACCCAGACACTTGGCTAGCACGTTGTGCACGCCCATAACCTCAAACACGGCACGCATCGCACCACCGGCAATAATGCCAGTGCCTTCCGAGGCAGGCTGAATCAACACTCGGGAAGCACCATGGCGCCCGATGACTGCATGATGGAAAGTACCCGCTTTCAGTGATACCTTGACCATCTTGCGGCGGGCTTCGTCCATCGCCTTGGTTACGGCAACCGGAACCTCACGGGCCTTGCCTTTGCCCATGCCAACGCTACCGTCACCATCACCAACCACTGTCAGCGCGGCAAAGCTAAGAATCCGGCCACCCTTTACCACCTTGGTGACACGATTAACAGAAATCATCTTTTCCTGTAGCCCGTCACCACGATCTTCCTGTTGTTGCTGTTGGGGTTTTGCCATGATCTTCTCGTTTAGAACTGTAAACCGTGTTCGCGAGCTGCTTCAGCCAGCGCTTTGACACGGCCGTGAAACGCAAAGCCTGCGCGATCGAAAGAAACCTTCTCAACACCAATCGCCTTGGCTTTCTCAGCGATGCGCTGCCCAATCATTTTGGCAGCATCAACATTGCCACCACCCCTTAGTTGCCCACGCACATCTTTTTCGAGAGAAGAAGCGGAGGCCAGCACATTGCCACCCGTCGCGTCGATTAGCTGCGCATATATATGCGTATTACTGCGATTTACGCAAAGGCGGATAGCACCTAGCTCCGCGATTTTGGCGCGGGTTTTACGCGCCCTGCGCAGCCGACGTAATTTCTTGTCCATTGCAATCGCTCCAGGTTATTTCTTCTTGGTCTCTTTACGAACCACGACTTCATCCGCATAGCGGACGCCTTTACCCTTGTAAGGCTCAGGTTTGCGATACGCCCGCACATCGGCGGCCACTTGGCCAACTACCTGCTTGTCCATGCCCTTGATCACGATCTCGGTCTGGGTCGGTGTTTCTACCTTGATGCCATCGGGCATCAGGTGCTCAACCGGGTGCGAAAAGCCCAGCGTCAAATTGAGCATTTTGCCCTGTGCCTGAGCTCGATAGCCAACGCCGACCAGAGTCAGCCTGCGCTCAAAACCCTTGGTAACACCCAGTACCATGTTTGCCAGTAGGGCTCGTGTGGTGCCAGACATGGCCTGTGCTTCATGCGATTCATTGGTATTAACAACCTGCAGATGACCCTCAGCATGAGTAATGCTGACCTGGCTAACCAAGGATTGCGTCAAGGTACCCAAGGGGCCCTTGATGGAAATGGTGTCGTTGGTGAGATTAATTTCTACACCAGACGGCACGACAATAGGATTTTTGGCAACGCGCGACATTATTTACCTCACGCCACTACGCAGAGAATTTCACCACCCACACCCATGGCGCGCGCTTTGCGGTCTGTCATCACGCCCTGGGAAGTGGAAACGATAGCTACACCAAGGCCATTCATCACACGCGGTAATTCATCTCGGCCTTTATAAATGCGCAGGCCGGGGCGACTGACGCGCTCGATTTTCTCTATTACAGGGCGGCCCGCGTAATAGCGCAGAGCCACTTCCATTTCCGGCAATCCACCCTTGTCACGCACGTGGAAGTCGTCGATGTATCCCTCATCCTTAAGAACTTGGGCAATCGCATTCTTCAATTTTGACGACGGCATTTTCACCGTATTTTTTTCGACCATCTGACCGTTGCGAATCCGGGTCAACATGTCGGCGACGGGATCACTCATACTCATATATGCACCCCTTACCAGCTAGCCTTAACCACGCCGGGAATCTCGCCCTTCATGGCAAACTCACGGATCTTGTTACGGCACAAACCAAATTTACGAAACACACCGCGTGGGCGCCCAGTTAACTGACAGCGATTGCGCAGTCGGCTTTCACTGCTGTTGCGAGGCAACGATTGAAGTTTAAGGCGAGCCTCCATGCGTTCGCTATCACTTAAATTTACATCATTGATGATTGTCTTAAGCGCAAGGCGCTTTGCGGCAAACTTTTTCACCGTGCGGCGGCGCTTGTCTTCACGGTTGATCAGTGCGAGCTTGGCCATCGCTACCTCAATTCTTGAAAGGAAACTTAAAAGCCGACAGAAGCGCCCTGGCTTCTTCATCGGTTTTTGCGGTCGTTGTTATAGTGATGTTCATACCACGCAGCATATCAATCTTCTCGTATTCTATTTCGGGAAAGATGATTTGCTCCTTGACACCCATGTTGTAATTGCCACGCCCATCGAAACCCTTACCGCCAATTCCACGGAAGTCACGGATGCGGGGAATTGCTACGCTAATCAAGCGATCCAGAAATTCGTACATGCGTTCGCGACGCAATGTCACCATGCAACCCACCGGATAATGATCACGTATTTTAAAACCGGCAATTGACTTTCGGGAAAGCGTAACCACAGGCTTTTGCCCAGCAATCTTAGTCAGGTCACCCACTGCGTGATCCATAATTTTCTTGTCACCAACTGCCTCCCCAACTCCCATGTTCAGCGTAACCTTGGTGATGCGTGGCACTTCCATGACGGACTTGTAGCCAAAGCGATCCATAAGCTGCTTTGCCACAGTATCCTTGTAAAAATCGTGCATACGAGCCATTACCACTCCTTACGCGTTCAGTACTTCACCGTTGGATTTGAAAAAACGCACCTTGCGTCCATCCTCCAGCGTTTTGATACCTATACGATCTCCTTTACCTATAGCCGCATTAAACATAGCGACATTGGAGAGATGAATAGGCATATCCTTGTCCTGAAAACCGCCAGTCGTACCACGCATCGGATTTGGCTTAACCGCCTTCCGCACACGATTCACTCCTTCGACCACCAGTTTACCATCAAGAACACGCAGTACGGTGCCACGCTTGCCCTTGTCCTTTCCGGTCAACACTATGACCTCATCGCCCTTGAGAATTTTTCGCATGATCAGACTCCTATCAGACTCCTTACAGCACTTCCGGCGCCAGGGAGACGATCTTCATAAATCGCTCCGTGCGCAGTTCACGTGTGACTGGCCCAAAAATACGAGTACCAATAGGCTCAAGCTTGTTGTTGAGTAGCACTGCCGCATTTTTGTCGAATTTAATGAGGGAGCCATCAGGTCTACGCACGCCCTTGGCGGTACGCACCACAACAGCACTATAAACGTCACCCTTTTTCACGCGACCACGCGGTGCAGCATCTTTAATGCTGACTTTGATGATATCGCCTACACCGGCATAACGCCGCTTCGAGCCTCCCAACACCTTGATGCACATAACTGTGCGTGCACCGGTATTGTCAGCTACGTCTAACGTAGATTGCATCTGGATCATTTTTCTTCTCCAACTTGCCCACCACAATGGATAGGCAGTTTTGGATCCCGTACGGGTTGTGCGTTTTCACGCGATTTATGTTGCATAACATTGATTATCTTACGCAACGACACATACCTTAAATAAGACTTAATTATGCAAGCGGATTATCTTATTCTCAGGACTGAATTTACACAAGCTTTTTCTTACACCAGTCGTGCTTTTTCCACTAAACGAGCAACTCGCCAAGCCTTAGAACGCGAAATCGGCCTGCACTCCTCGATTACTACAACATCCCCGAGATGGAAATCGTTGTTCTCGTCGTGTGCGTGGTATTTCTTGGATAGACGAATGATTTTGCCGTACAGCGGATGTTTGACCTTACGCTCTACAAGTACGGTGACGGTTTTGTTCATCTTGTCACTGACGATGGTACCCGTAAGGGCACGTGTGACGTTTTCGGTTGTCTCTTCGCTCATGATCCTGCTCATCAGTTACCGGCCTTGAGATTCTGTTCATGCATGACAGTGCGCGCACGGGCAATGTCACGGCGAACCTTGCGAAGTTCGTGGGTCTTGGTGGTCTGCTGGGTGGAAAGTTGCATACGCAGGCTGAACTGAGCACGAAGCAACTCCTTGATCTCCTGCTTCAGTTCTTCCATAGTTTTGGCCTTGAGTTCATTCGCTTTCATGTCACATCCCAAAGTGGCGAGTCACAAACGTGGTTGCGATAGGCAATTTGGAGGCCGCCAGGCGGAAAGCCTCACGCGCGGTCACCTCATCAACGCCTTCCATTTCGTAAAGCACCTTGCCGGGTTGAATTTCAGCGACGTAGTACTCCGGATTACCCTTGCCGTTACCCATACGCACCTCAGCGGGTTTTTGGGAGATGGGTTTA
>Ga0210028_1004289_pt1 | contig 10404 bp, 7 predicted proteins | sample CryGeymeta201513_FD_185468 | JGI IMG/M metagenome (GOLD analysis project Ga0210028, IMG submission 185468) | Groundwater microbial communities from Crystal Geyser aquifers in Utah, USA - Crystal Geyser metaG 2015-13 (SPAdes) (version 2) | ecosystem: Environmental > Aquatic > Deep subsurface >...
ATTTCAAACCATAAACTATAAACCTCAAACCATTTCAGGTTTCAAGTTTTTGGTTTTTAACAACCTCAAACCATAAACTATAAACCATAAACTATAAACCATAAACTATAAACTTCAAACCATTTTATTAACATCAATTTTCATTTTAGCCATAAAATTTGCGTAACGTGAGTTATTAAATAAACTTAAATCCAAATAAAATTTCCGTTAATCTTTTTCGTTAATTTTGTTTAGCGTTTTCTATCTTTGAAAAAAACATTATTTGAAAATCTTATTTCTTATACTAATTTCCTTATTTTTTTCGGGCATAAGTTCAGCTCAATTACTCTCTACATTTCACAAAATTGAAGTTAAAAATATTGGCGACACATTAAAAATTGATACACTTGCTATCGTTCCCGAATCTGTGAGTATTTATTTAGGCAACGGAGATAAATTATCAGATAGTTTATTTTCAATAAATTTTGCAAAATCTGAAATTATTTTTAAACAAAATTACAATTTGCATGATATTACAATAACATACAGAACATTTCCTATTGATTTTAACAAAACCATTTTCCACAAAAATCCTCAACAAAAAATTATCACAAATGGAAATAACACAATTCCATTTACATACAGGATTGACGAAACAAATAAATTTGAGAACTTTGGTACCGACGAACTTATTAAGCGTGGAAGTATTTCGCGTGGTGTTTCGTTTGGTAATAATCAGGATGTTGTAGTAAACTCAAACTTAAATTTGCAATTATCCGGAAAATTAAGCAACGACTTAAATATTCTTGCTGCAATAACTGATAACAATATACCTATACAACCCGAAGGCAACACACAACAAATACAGGATTTCGATAAAGTGTTTATTTCTATTTATAACGAAACACTTAAACTTACTTTGGGCGATTTTGAACTTACAAAACATACTGGTAATTACATGCTTATGAATAGAAAAGCACAGGGAATTATTGTAACAAATAACTTAAAATTCGGGAAAAAGAAAAATAATGTATTTAAAACAACGTTAAGTGGCTCTGTATCAAAGGGAAAATATTTTAGAATGACTTTTAATGGAACCGAAGGAACCCAAGGTCCTTATCGCTTAAAAGGTGCATTTAATGAGCCATACATTATTATTATTGCCGGTAGTGAAAGAGTTTATATTGATGGCAAACAACTTGAACGCGGGCAAGACTTTGATTATGTTATTGATTACAATACCGCAGAACTTAGTTTTACAGCAAAACAACCAATAACAAAAGATAAAAGAATTATAGTAGAATATGAGTACAGCGATAAAAACTATGCACGTTTTATGCTCTTTTCGGGAAATGAATGGCAGTTTGGCAAAAATAAATTCTGGCTAAATGTTTTTTCGGAACAAGACAGCAAAAATCAAACTTTACAACAAAGTTTAACAGAAAGCGAAAAGGGAATACTTTCAAATGCAGGGGACAATTCTTCATTAGCAGTAGTACCTTATGTAACACTTGACACTGTTTTCAGAAATGATGCGATATTTTATAAAATGCTTGATACACTTGTCAACTCAACCATTTACGATAGCATTTTTGTTTATTCTACAAATCCCGACAGTGCTCATTACCGTTTAGGTTTCAGCTATTTGGGACAAGGAAAAGGAAATTATGTACAAATAAACAGTTCGGCAAATGGAAGAGTTTTTAAATGGATTGCTCCTATTAACGGCACCCTACAAGGTGATTATGAGCCTGTGCGACAATTAATTGCTCCACGTCGAAAAAATGTTCTTACCACGGGTGGCGATATTGCACTGTCATCAAAATTAAATTTTAAATACGAATTAGGAATTAGCGGTAACGACCAAAACACATTTTCTTCAAAAGACGATAACGACAATATTGGATATGCTTTTAAAACAGTTGTTGAACGAAAATTTTTACTTGGCGATACTACTAAAAACAAATTGCACATTAGCACACATTTTCAGAATGTTAATAAAAAATTCGACCCTGTGGAACGCTATCGTTCATCGGAATTTGAACGCGACTGGAACCTTACTGTATCAAACTCACGTCAAGATGAATTAATGGCAGGACTTAATTTCGCTTTTATAAGAAAAAATTCAAGCTCATTAAATTATGGCATTAATTATATGAATCGCGAAAATAATTTTATAGGAATTAAAAATGACCTGATTGGCTCTGCAAAATTTAAGGGTTTTAAAGTTGATGCTAAAGGAAGTTTTTTACAATCAAACGACACAACAAAGAACACAAATTTTTTAAGACATCGAATTTCTTTGCGAAAAGACTATAAATCAGTTTTTATAGGCGTTGCCGAAGAACAGGAAATTAATTTGTGGAAATATTCAAAATCAGACACTTTGTATTCAAACAGTTACAAATACGACCAATTTGAAGCATTTGCAGGACTTTCCGACTCATCTGCCAACCCAATATCATTTAACTATAAAAACAGAAAAGATTATTTACCTAATGGTAAAAATTTTAATTACGCTTTAAATTCTCAGGATTTTAATTTATCGGCATCATTAACAAAAAACTCAAAAAACTCTTTAAACACAACTCTCACATACAGAACACTAAATATTATTGATTCAACTTTAACAAATACTATTCGCGAAAATAACTTTACAGGACGATTAGAACATTCAATAAAAATATATAAATCACTTTTAACAATTAACACCATTTATGAAACAGGAAGCGGATTAGAAGTAAAAAAAGAATTTTCGTATCTCGAAGTACCTACCGGACAAGGGGTTTACACATGGACTGATTACAATAGTAACGGGACTAAAGAACTTGATGAATTTGAAGTTGCAATGTTTCAGGATCAGGCAACTTACATTAGAGTATTTACTCCAACAAACGAATACGAAAAAGTTTTTAACAGTAAAATAACTCAAGTGGCATACTTGAAACCCGAAACTGTTTGGGGAAATAAAAAAGGAGTTAAAAAATTCGTTTCCCGTTTTTCGGAACAATTAGCATATAACATTGATAATAAACACAAATCGCAAAATATTTTAGATAGAATTTCGCCTTTCTCTAACAATGTTTCCGATTCATTATTGCTTGCACAAAACAAAAACATTAGAAATACTTTTTCATTTAACCGAACAAATCCAAAATATGGAATAGATTATTTATATCAAAACACACAAGGCAATTTGTTATTATTGAATGGAAATGATGTCCGTAATTTTATTCAACATTCTGTACAATTCAGGATTAACATTAGTCAAAATATTAGCACAACCAGCTCTATTTCCGATGGCAATAAATCTTTTACGTCTGAATATTTTAGTAACAAAAATTATAAATTACATTTGAATACCGGGGAACTTTCTTTTAGCATTCAACCTTCTACTTCTTTTAGATTTACAACAAATGGAAAATACACCAACAAAGTTAACACATCAGGAAACGAAACCGCAAAATTAACAAACGCTGGATTCGAAATCAGATACAATGTTGTTGAAAAAGGCAATTTGTCATTTAAAGCCGATTATATTCACATTTTATACAAAGGCGAAACCTCATCACCAGTTGGTTACGAAATGTTAGAGGGTTTACTTGCCGGAAATAACGCAACTTGGCTCATTCAGTATCAAAGAGATTTATCAAATTCATTACAAATAAGTATCTCGTACAACGGAAGAATTTCGCAAGACTCTAAAGCTGTGCATATTGGCACCGTACAAATGAGAGCTTACTTTTAAAAACAAAATTACAAAGTGAGAAGTAAAACATAGAACAATATTAACAATGGTCACACAATAGTTAACACAATGGTTACACAATAGTTAACACAATGGTCACACAATAGTTAATACAATGGTCACTCAATTGTATACTTACGTATAACAACTGAATGACTATGAATGACAACTGAATAACAATGTATGACAACTGAATGACTATGAATGACAACTGAATAACAATGTATGACAACTGAATGACCATGTATGACAACTGAATGACCATGTATGACTATTGTATGACTATGAATGACAACTGTATGACTATGAATGACAAAGTATGACCATGAACCATAAACTCGAAACATTAAACTTTTTTGAACAATAAATAGTAAAAACAGACACTAGTCCTAAAAAATCGTGTTTTTTTTACTTTTGTAAAAGAAAAAAATTATTGATAATTTTCGGAAAAATTAAATATGAACAAACTTATTGTAATTCTTCTTACAGTTTTTATTGCAACAGGCTGTGTAACATCTAAAAAACTATATCAAAAAGGACGTTACGACCAAGCATTGCGTAAATCGGTAAAAAAACTTCGTGGAAATCCCGAAAAAACTAAGGAAATAAATATACTCGAAAAAGCATTTAATTCAGCAAACGAAGCGAACAATAACAGAATAAAATATTTAAAAACAGAAGGTAAACCCGAATCATGGAACGAAATTTTTTTGAATTATTCATTTCTAAAAGACAGGCAAGAACTTGTTAGAACTGTTCTCCCATTAAAAGATGGTAGCAGGGTAATTGATTTTCCTAAAATAGATTACGATAACGAAATTGTTAATGCTAAAAAAAATGCTGCTGAATATTTTTATGTTCATGCCAAAAATCTTTTATCGTCAAACAATAGATTTAAAGCCCGTGATGCATATTTCGAATTAAAAAAAGTTAAAGAATATTATAACATTTATCAGGATGTTGATAAATATATCGAACAAGCTAGATACATGGGCATTACAAAAGTTTTACTTAAATTCGATAATAATACAATTATAAAATTACCTCCACAATATTCCAAAGAGTTACTCGATTTTAATACAACTCGATTAAATAGTGAATGGGTTAATTACTATTTAAAAAGTGAAAATATAAATTTCGATAACATAGTAAATGTAAATTTAAAAATAATTGATATTTCGCCCGAAAAACTAAAAGAAAAAGAAAGTGTGCAAACAAAAACTATTCAGGATGGGACTGAGTATCAACTCGACCAGCATAATAATGTTATAAAAGATTCGCTTGGCAATCCAATAAAAGTACCACGTATGGTTAATATTTCCTGCAAAGTGTTAGAAATATTACAACAAAAAGCAGCACATCTTGAAGGACAATTAGAGTATTCAGATAATTCCGGTAAATCTTTAATTACTTCAAAACCAATAGCATCTGATTTCTTTTTTGAAAACAGAGTTGTTACTGCAAACGGCGATTTAAGAGCATTAGATAACGAAACTGCAAAATTAATTGGTAAACCACCCCTACCATTTCCCGATAATATTCAAATGGTTATGGGTGCAACCGATGTTTTCAAAAAAGTTATGATTGACGCTTTAATTGAAAATAAGTATATAATAAAATAATGCTTATAAATCAAAAAAAGTTAACAAATAATACAGAAAAAGCTGTATTAATAAGTGTTATTCATAAAAATCAAAACGAAAAACAAGTTAAAGAATTTTTAGACGAATTGGAGTTTTTAGCACTAACAGCCGGTGCTGTTACTGTAAAAAAGTTTATTCAAAGAATTACCGAATTTGACTCTCGTACTTTTATTGGAAAAGGAAAACTTGATGAAATAGCAAAATTTATTAATGAGAAAGATATACGCTTAACAATATTCGATGACGAATTAAGTGGTTCGCAATTAAAAAATATCGAAAATGTGTTAAAGTGCAAAGTGTTAGACAGAACCAACCTTATACTTGATATTTTTGCTGCCCGGGCAAAAACTGCTTATGCTAAAGTACAAGTAGAACTTGCTCAATATCAATATCTTTTACCACGATTAACAAAAATGTGGTCACATCTTGAGCGTCAAAAAGGTGGAATTGGGTTACGTGGTCCAGGCGAAAAAGAATTGGAAACCGACCGTAGAGTTATAAAGTGGAGAATATCAATTTTAAAAGAACAGCTAAATAAAATTGATAAACAAATGTCAACACAACGTAAAAAGAGAAATGAATTTGTTAGAATTGCACTTGTTGGATATACAAATGCTGGGAAGTCAACAATAATAAATCTACTTAGCAAATCGAATATTTTTGCCGAAAATAAGTTGTTTGCAACATTAGACACAACAGTTAGGAAAGTTGTTATTGGTAATTTGCCTTTTTTATTATCTGATACAGTCGGATTTATCAGAAAACTACCCCATAGTTTAATTGAAGCTTTTAATTCAACACTTAATGAAATTAGGGAAGCCGATATTTTATTACACGTTGTTGATGTTAGTCATCAAAATTTCGAGGAACAAATAAATATTGTGAATCAAACATTACATGAAATTAAAGTATCCGAAAAACAAATAATAATAATTTTCAACAAAATTGATAAGTATATTCCTGCCGAGCCCGATGATTTAATAACTCAAAAACCACATAGTTTATCAGAACTAAAAAATAGTTGGCTGTCAAAAAATAACAAACATTGTCTTTTTATTTCGGCAACTAAAAAAGAAAACATTGACGAGTTCAAAAAACAAATATTTAATTGTGTTTCGGAGATTTATTCAAAAATATATCCAAATAATAATAATTACTTTTATAGTTAATGATAATAATTTATACACACTAAATAACCAAATACATTAAATTTTAATTAATTTTAATGTTAAAATGTATTTGTCCTAAAAATGAAATTTATTATTGGAATATTAATTCTGATTTTTTATAAAACTACTTGTATTGCACAGCTATATATTATAAGTACATCTGAATTACAATATTCTCCAGCTTCAATATCAACTTTAAATAATAATTTTTCTTATTACAATAACATTTTGTTTGAGCAGGGATTATTCTGGCAAAAAAGATATAAAGAGTTCGGGCATAAAAAATTTATGTACAACTATCATTCGGTTTATAAAAGAGAAAACTTATATGGTATTTGCGTTTATGGATTGGATGTGGATATGATTTCGGAAGAATTTAAAGGAAACGGAGCAAACAAATTCCGATACTGGAATAAATTACGTTTTGGTTTTAAAGTATTAGTCGAAAAAAATATAAATGAAGGACCAATCGCATTAAAAAATATAGTTTCGTACTTAAACGAGGAATTTTATATTAACTATTTACACTTACCTCAAAAAGCAAGAGGCGATTTAATGACAAAGTACCGCAAACATTCATATATGATATTTATTACTGCAATTCCCGATCAAAAAATGATTTTCCAAGTTAGTTATAAAGCATTAGAATATGTATGGTTTAAAGCATATTATCGCAAAGAATTTCATATCGTACATGAAGGGTTATCTTTAGAATTTGAAATAAATAAACGCGGATACGACCACAGTATAGTAAAATATACCCACGATACATATAAGGGATGGTCTTTTATATTTGGACAGGAAATAACAAATAGTACAAATAGTATCTCGTTTTATATAGGTGCTAAATTTAATTTCAGAAATAACTAAATAGTGTCTGTCCAATGAAAAATACAAAAAAAAGCATAATTTTATTTCTATTATTTTTTTCGCAAACATATTTGTTTGCTCAAGGTTACAAAATTGATGTTCAGGTAAAACAATTAGCCGACTCGAACATTTATCTAGGTTATCATTATGGTAACGAGCAGTATGTTATTGATACTGCACATCTCGATAAAAATGGTAAAGGAGTTTTTGAAAGAAAAAATATTTTACCAATAGGCGTTTATATGATTGTTTTTCCAAACATGAAATATTTCGATATTTTAATGCCCGCACAACAAGTATTTAAAATAAAAAATGATACTTCAAATTTGAATTCAAATTTAGAAATTGAAGGAAGTAAAGAAAATGAAATGTATGCAAAATATCAAAAATTTTCGACCGGGATATTAAGTAAAATTGCTGAATTATCAAAAACCAATAATCCAAAAAATCAGAAACTTACAGATAGTTTGCAACTTGTTATTAGAAATGAAAGAAACAGGATAATAAAACAAGAACCAAATACTTTTTTTGCATCACTTTTAAAATCAATGGTTGACCCCGATATTCCCGAAAATCTTGCAAATCCTGATAATCCTGCCGATTTTGAAAAGAGAATGAATTATTTGACATCACATTATTTTGATAATTACGATTTTAACGATGAAAGATTATTGTTTTCGCCTGTACTTTATAATAAAATTTTAAATTATTATGGTAAACTAGTTGAAAATAACAATGATACAATCATTAATTCAGTTGACAATATTCTTTCGCGAAGTTTTAAAAACACGGAAGTATATCGGTTCTTATTAAACTCATTATTAAGTATTTTCGATTTATCAGGCGAAATTCCTAATGATGAGGCATTTGTTCATATTGCCGAAAATTATTATTTAAAAGAATTAGCCCCGTGGGTTAACGAAAATTTTATTGAACGTTTAAAGAAACATGTTAACGACCTTAAACCTACGATGATAGGAGCATCAGCTCCCCAACTTATTCTTTCAGATACAAGTGCAAATAAATTATCGTTGTATAATTTAAAATCGTGTTATACTTTAGTAATTTTCTGGAATCCCGAATGTGAACATTGTGCAGAATATTTGGCAGAGTTAAAAAACACCTACGATTCTTACGACGAAAAATATTTTCAGGTGTTTGCTGTTCTTGCTACCGATAATCAAAAACTATGGAAAACATATATCCAAAACAATAAATTCAAATGGCTTAACGTTTATGACTCAACTAAAAAAAACGATTTTATTCAAACGTATAAATTATTTATGATTCCTCGAATTTATTTGCTTGATAATAACAAACGCATTGTTTTAAAAGACTTTGAGGTCAATGAACTTAATTCATTTTTGAATAAAAATAAAAAAATTGACTGCAAATAATTATCATTATCAGTTATTTTAAAAAAAAATATTTTTGTCAGGCAACGAATTTGTTACTATATTTGTCTTACAATTAAATAAAGAAAATTAATTAAATTAAATCAATATGAAACATTTTAGAACTATCTTGTTTTTTGCTTTACTTGTTAATATTACAAGTATTAATGCACAGCAAAAAGTTGCTGTAACCGTAATTTTACAAAACAATTTTTGTCAGGCATATTACAACCACAGCCAGACTTCTTCAAAAATTGAGTATCAAATCGCTGGCTTAACTAATGAATCATCTCATCAGTTTTCTGCTGAATTATTAAAAAGCGAAGGTGTTGTTTCATCTTCTATGTCTTCTACAACAAATAAAGGTATGTTTACCGGTAAATTAGAGGTAAACCCACAAACTAATTTCGAACAATTAAAAAATATTTTTATAAAAGCAGGAGTTGCTTTTGTTAATGTTGAAAATGAGATATTTCAAATTGAAAATTGGAAATCATTTACAGAAGAACAATGTACAAAATTATCCAACTTTAATCAGATTATTTATAATATCGAAACTAAACGAAACTGGATTTTAAATAATCCTGCTGAAAAAGAAAAAGCCGAACAAAATGGATGGTTTACGAAAAATGACGAATATTTGAATAAAGCAGTTAATGATAAAAAAGAATTTTTGCAATCTATTAAATAATTTGAAAAATACTATATTATGAAAAAGAGAAATTTGTTACTGATTTTTATACTGTTTATTTTTAGTGTAAACAGTTTTGGGCAAGGTGCTAATTGTGCAACTGCCGACCCTTTTTGCACAGGTATTACTTATAATTTTCCTTTGCAAACAAATAATGGTAGTGCTGAATCTGGTCCCGATTATACTTGTTTATACACACAACCAAATCCTGTTTGGTATTATTTGTTAATTGACCAACCAGGGCAAATAGATATTCATATTCAATCTACACCCGGACAACATGACGTTGATTTTTCTCTTTGGGGACCTTTTACTTCATTAAATAATTGTGGAAATTTAACTTCAGCAAATACTGTTGATTGTAGTTATTCTACTTCTTATCAGGAAGATGCTAATATCCCTAATGCACAAACAGGACAATATTATATATTGTTAATAACAAATTATTCAAATGCTACAACTGATGTTATTTTTAGCCAGACTAACAGCGGACCTGGTGCTGGTTCAACTAACTGCAATCCGGTAATATGTTTTTTTGATAATATTACTTATACAGTAGGTGCTTGTGTTCCTCAAACAAACCAATATTGTGTTTCGGGCACAATGTTATTCCATTTTACACCACCTTGGACAATTTCAACTGGTACTTTAGTAATAACTGATTATTCTAGTGGTGCTAATCAGATATTTTACCCACCTTTTAATAGCCCAATTGCATATAATCTTTGTGGTATCCTTTCAGATGGTTTACAACATACGTTAATAGCCTATTTTTCTGATGCTCTACCTTGTGCTGATACAGTTACTTATACAGCTCCAGGTCCTTGTAATGCTTGTACAGCAAATGCCGGAAGTAATATAACAGTTTGTGGTTTAACTGCAAACTTAAATGCAATTGAAAATACCGGTG
>Ga0210028_1004297_pt1 | contig 10397 bp, 8 predicted proteins | sample CryGeymeta201513_FD_185468 | JGI IMG/M metagenome (GOLD analysis project Ga0210028, IMG submission 185468) | Groundwater microbial communities from Crystal Geyser aquifers in Utah, USA - Crystal Geyser metaG 2015-13 (SPAdes) (version 2) | ecosystem: Environmental > Aquatic > Deep subsurface >...
CTCAGGTCCAAAGCATCCAGAGACAATTGAAATCCAGCCTACAGATCAAACTGACTGATGACGGATATCTGGATGATAGTTCGCTTGAAAAGATTTCTGATATACTGGATTCTGCTTCGACCAATTCAAAAAATCTTAGCGAAATCTATGATACTATCCAAAAGATGATCGATAGCGCCCAGGACCCTTATACAACTTTTTTCCCGCCTACGGACGCACAACAATTCAATGAAGAGATGCAATGAGAATTTGAATGAATCTGAGCGTATGTGGAGATGGCGGAGCCAGGTATATTGATCATCATTTCTCCTATCGTTTGATCTCCCGCTCAGGAAGCTGGTTTGCTCGCATGAGATAGAATACTCAAAATAGATAATCACAGGGTGAATGAAAATATTGATACAACCACTGCAGTGGACTGGATCAAGTGACCATCATGAACTCAAGTCAAACTTCTTATCCTAAGGAACAAAAAGATCCTAACTTTCACTATCACCAGAGATGCGATTGTCGTGGAGAATATTTCTGCTAAAACATATAATACCAGTACTTGCTATATGGCTATCGGTATGTTCGGTTATGGCGTGTATGATGAATTTGTCACTGTACTGACAAACGTCTTCGGTAAGAACAAATGCAAGGAATATATCTTTGATGTAAGAAATAATCCCGGTGGAAGTCTTGAGGAAGTAGCAAATATACTGTCTTATTTTGTCCCTACGGGCAAGGTTACCGTGCTTGTAGATTCTAGATTGTGAGAAGACTCACTGGTCGCATCCGATATCGATGGGAAGAAGTTGACTTACAAGAAAGTTGCAATTCTGATGAATCAATGATCGGCTTCTGCATCTGAAATATTCGCCTGAACTATCAAGGATTATCTTCCTTACGCTACACTGATAGGTGAGAAGACATATGGGAAATGATCTGTACAGGAATTACTCCAATACAGTGATGGCTCGATGCTCAAATACACTGTTGCCAAATGGTATACGTGAAAATCTAAGACTACCATCGATCATGTGGGTATCAATCCTGATGTGAAGATTTCTGATGATCCAAAAACAATAGAGGACGAGCAACTTCAAGCGGCACTTACAACTAACAACTAAAAACTAACAGTTAACAGTTGCCTATCATCTGCCATTTATTGTTAGTTGTTCACTGTTCGTTGTTAACTGATTATTCTACATATTTTTTGAAATCTTCTAGATTATCAAATGATTTATATACTGAAGCGAATCTGACATATGCTACAGGATCGATATTTTTCAGCGCTTTGAGAATATCGTCTCCGATTTGCTTGGAGCTGATCTCATTTTTGTCTGTGGATCGTTCCGCTTCCAGATTATTGATGATATTTTCTATCTCTTCCTTGTCCATTTCTCTTTTTACGCAAGCAAGCATAAGCGCTCTTTTGAGCTTCTCCCTATCATACATCTCCTTGCTTCCGTCTTTTTTTATCACCATCAACTCGGTGAATCATTTCCTTTCGAAGGTTGTAAATCTATTGTTGCAGAATTCGCATTCTCTTCTTCTTCTGATGCTCTGGCCATCTTCGATCACTCTGGAATCGATGACTTTGGTTTCCATACTCTGACATTTCGGGCATTTCATACTAAGCGAAGCGTAAATGAATAAAATTTTCCCCTCATCCCCGTCCCTTCTCCTGCCCCGCCTTACGTGGTAAACGCTGAAGGGTGTCTTGGCACAATTCCCTCCTCTGAAGGAGAGGGGATGGAAGGGGTAAGGGAATTTCTTATCTAGGTATCAAGAATCTTTTATTATAATAGGTGATATTTTTGAGGAGTCATCTGAACCATATGATATCTTCTCCGTTTATCTTCTTTACAATCTCTTCGTCATCGATAGCTCTGCGTCCATCAGTTTTGTCGCTTTCTATGAAATGTGTCCGGTTTCCCATGCTTATTCTAAGGAAATCTTTGTTGTCATCAATCGCTATTCGATTTTCTAGGATCTCTGCGAATTGTCCGTAGATGGTATCCAGTATCTGGATCATTTTTTCTCTTACAGCGTCTTCGTCTTTTTCGATATTCATATTCAAGATATCTGTAATGTAAATCCTTTTTATGAGATGAATCTTAAAGTCTTCCCCGCTCTTCAGCGTGGTTCCTGCCTTTCAGTTAGTCATCTTCGTTTTGTTCTCTTCTTGTGAAATGAAAGCTATGTAGAGCATGAGTCCCAGAAGTGTCTCTCTGCAGTTGGCGCAGATTCAGAAAATGACTTGGTCAGAATAATATTTTTTGAGATTGATATCTCACTCGAAAAGCGCTTTATAAAAAGATTGTCCCATTCGGAAATCAAGGTTGTAGATGCTTTCTTTGAGATGGTAGATGTCGTTGTCGGTCAGATTTTTTTGTATTGTCTTGAGGAATTTCTTATCGTTTGCGAGCAAGGAAGCTATTCATCCGTAGATGCCTTTTCCTATTTCGTTTTTCTCTTTTTTTACCAGTGTGGATATCTCTTTGCCGAACATTTTTCTAAAGATATCGAGGATATTCTTATTTTTGATGAAGATCCTCACGTCTTTGGGATTGATATCCTGGAATATCGTCGCTATGAAATTCTCATCGAAAAGCTTGAGGATGCAGATATTGGAATAGATATTCTTTATATTGCTTTTGTGCGGCAGGAAGAATCTCTGCTTACCTGCCCTCACGTTCTCTGAAGCGTATTTGTAGTAGAATACGTTCTTTCCGTAATTGTAGAGCAATGAACCGTAATAATACAGATTCTGATTCTTCTGGTCGAACATATCCGTACTTTGCGCTATCTGTTGTATCATCGGTTTCCTGAATAATCTGAGGAAAAAACTATCTCCTCTGGAAATCCGGAATCCGCCGATGAGAGTGATATAAAAGTTTAATATCTTTTCCATGATCTTCGATTCTTTCTTTATCCTTTCAGGGATTTTGAAGTTCTCAAGATTTTCGATATCATCACCTATTGATGACATAAGATCGTCCAATTCTTCATTTGTCTCTTCTCCATTATCGCTTCTCAGCACGGTGATGAGATACTTCTGTACTCATGAGAAAAAACTTTTTTTGAAGTGTCTGTAGTCGGTGATGTAGAGAAGAAAACTCTCTAAATCATGATCATCTTTGTGTAGGCTCGCGATGTATTTATCTATCACTTTCCTGTCGTAGATTTTGGAAATAATAGTTTCTGTGACCAAAAACATATCCATATCCAGAAACATATATCTGATAAGGATGTCTGCAGGAAGGATGAATTGCATGATTTTCGTTTCCACGCTGGAGTAGTTTGCCTGCGACGTATACTTCTGATAATTTTCTATAAATTCTGCGACTATATTTTTCTGGTCTCCTTTGAGTTCGTCATAAAAAATCCGGGAATAGAGATCTTTGTCGGTGATGTCCGGATTGGTAAACATGGCGTTCAGCCTCTGATATGTCGCGAAGAGCGGGAAAAATATCTCGCTTTTGTTAAGAAGCTCCTTTTTTATCTTTACAAGTTCTTCCTTGCTGATTTTTTTTCCTGTCTGAGAAAATACGAATTCATAAAAATGGAAAAAAGTCTGGATGAATCGATTATAATTCTCTTCCCTCGCATGCTCGGGACTGTGGTCCCTATTTTTGTGCGGAAATATTTTTATTCTCGAGAGGAATACGAAACTTAAGAGATAACTCGTGTACAAAAAATTCAAGTAAGAGTCTTGTCCGTACTTGAGGAAGATGTCTTTGGTGTAGATGCTTGTGATGAGCGTCAATGAGTTGCTGATATTGGCACAGTTGAGAAATCTGTATCCGTTTAGATTGGATGCTGCGCAGTAACTGTAATACATATCGTTGTCTTTCTGCTTGATCTGCGGGTTCTCTCAGAATCCTGTTTTGAATTCAAATGGGTCCAAAGCTATATCAAAAAGATTCATTTTATAATTCTCTACGATTTTCCTATTGATGACTGAGAAGAATTCTTTTGTCGAGATGAATGAGACGAACATGCTTGCCGGGTTGATATTCTGATTGGCAATTTCGTCTGGGAATAATGATAATAATGCTCTTTTGAATAATTGCATGGCTAAGCGAAGCATAAAAGCGTGTTGTGGTATTGGTCCGTCATTACGAGCCCCGCACTTCTGCGGGACAGGCTCCGCGCGGCAATCTGGATCTAATTGCTCCTAGATTGCTTCGTCACTTTGTTCCTTGCAATGACAAGTCGTACTAATTTACTATTTTCTTTTCAAGTTTCTGAATATTTACTTTGTAAGTGAGTGTCTCATATGTGTATGGAGGATTGATGTCAAATAATACATATTCATATCCTTTGTCATCTTTTTCAAAACCTTTTATTAATCCTTCTTCATTCCCAAGTGTGAGTTTCTCTCCTTCTACGGGATTGAGTTTTGACATCTCAAATATATTCTTGGCGATTTTCTGTACTTTCTTCTCGTTGTATTCGCTTCCATATGCTTTATCTGCTGCAATTTTGATAGTATTTGTTTTGTCCAGTTTCATGCCCACTACACCTTCATCAAGTCCTGGAATCACTTCTCCGGATCCTACGACGAAACGAAGCGTTTCTTGCTCTTCAGTCGCTTTGAAGACAGATTCATCAGGCAATGTAGCTGTATAATTGATCTCTACAGTATCTCCTATCTGGACGGTATTCTGTTTGTTACATCAAGCGATAAAAGTGACGGCCGTGATCGCGCTGGAAATCATGACGAGAGAAAGAATTTTTTTCATTCGGAGGATATCAGATGATAAAAAGCAGAAGATGTCTAATAATAAATTATGTTTCATACTATATACTTTTGGGTGAATATTTCAATCTTACTTTATTTTGGAAAATTTTTCTGCTATAAAGCGATTCCGTGATTGTTGCGGGGTTTTGATGTAGTCCTTCTGGTCATAGATACTTATAGCCTGTTCGTTTCCTGTCTGTGTCTTTTCCGGCATCTGTTCAAATTTTATGATGAATTCTCCGCGTCCTAGGATGTTATTCTCGTGTTGAAGAAAATATTGGGCATATTCTGATTTTTCATAATTGAGGAGGAAGTTTTGTGAAAATGCCAATTCAAGCGTTTTCTGTTGAGATTGTATGATGGTATTTTGAATTGCATCTTCTATGGTCGTATAATTGATGTACATCCTTACGGCGATCAGAATTATGAAAACATTTGCGATGGCAAGTCCGTACTTGATGCGAATCGGATGACGTAATATGTAAGATTTTATCTTATCCATGAACTTTCAGAATGTTAAATTTTAAGTGCTAAGTGTTAAGCATTTTGCTGTTTTTTATAATGCAATTCTGAGTTGAAAAATCAAGTCTATTTACGTATAATGGCTAACGGTTAACGTTTAACGTGTGCCGTTTTACTTTCAACGTATGTTATGCCGATTCGTAAGTTGCCAGAATATATGATCACTAGACTCAAAGCCTGAGAAGTTATCGAAAGGCCGGCTTCTGTCGTAAAAGAATTAGTGGAAAATTCATTGGATGCCGGCGCTACATACATCAAAGTCTCGATTAATGACGGAGGAAAATCTTTGATCTGCGTAGAGGATGATGGGTCAGGGATCGAACTCACTGACATGGATCTGCTTCTGGAAAACTATACGACCTCCAAGATTTATGGTGAACAGGATCTGCTAAATCTCAAAACCTATGGATTCAGATGAGAATCATTGGCGGAAATCGCTGAAGTCAGTAAAGTTACTATCATTTCAAAAACCTGATATAGCGAGATAGGGACCAAATTGGTCAAACTCGGTGAATCACTTACCGTCAATCATCTGCCGGTAGGATTCGATAACGGAACGATGGTATTGGTCCAGGATCTCTTTTATAATGCACCAACCAAGCTCAAATCCCTCAAATCTTCACAGACAGAGTTCTTTTTCTGTTACAATTACTTCGTGGATGTGGCTTTGTGCCATTATGATAAATCGTTTGCCTTGCGTAAAAATGATAAGTCTATATTTGATCTCAAGGCGACGGATTCCTTGATGGAAAGGATCACTCAAGTCTACAAAAAAGATTATTCAAAAAATCTGAAACATATCCAGACTGCGGATAATGAAATCCATCTTACGTGATTTGTGTCCGATTCTGGTTTGACTTTCGGGTCATGAGATAATATCAAAATCTATATAAACGGCAGGTCAGTGCAGGACAAGATCATCAAGAGAGCGTTGATGGATGCTTATGCCAGACAGATAACTCCTAATGAATATCCTTTTGCGGTGCTGATGCTCAATACTCAACCCGGCGTGGTCGATGTAAATGTCAACACAGAAAAGTCTGAAATCAAATTTTCCGATCCACAGAAAATATATCAGATTGTTTATGATGCCATCAGTAGAATATTCGGCGAAAAAAGCCATGAAATAAACAAATCCCTTCAACCTCCCTTTATCAAGGGAGGCGCAGCTCAGAGTGCGGGATTTCGAGAGAGAGGCGATGGCACCAAGTCTTGAATGCCACTAGATGTTGATCAGGATCTAATAATAGGTGATTATAAAATCATCGGTCAATTGTGGGACAATTATATTATTCTCCAGTGAAATGATGGGATTTATTACATTGATCAACAGGCGTTGGCAGAAAGGATAGTATTTGAAAAAATGAAAAAAGATATCAAGATAGAAAGCAATCTCAAGCCCGATATTTTGTTGCAGCCATTGCTTTTGGAAATTCCGAAAGTTGCGAATATCGATGACAAAATCGCTAAGGTGAATGAGCTGTGATTCGATTGTTCAGTCTTCAGCGAAAACAGGATTATCGCTTACGCGATGCCGCAAATTTTCGTCATGTACAAGGTGGATTTGGAAAAATTATTTGCTCATATCCTTCTGCTAGATCAGATTGATTTCGTCACCGTCTTGGATCAGATTTTGATAGGCAGAGCGTGCAAAACCTCTGTCAAGGCAGGTGATACCATGTCGCTTTTCCAGATGATAGAACTCGTCAAGGAAGGATTCGATATGATGGAAAATATGTTCACTTCGCCAAGTGGAAAGCCGTTTTTTGTGAAGTCGGACAAGAAAGAATTGGATAAGTTTTTTGAGAGGTAGGTCGTGCTAGTATATTTGTTTATTGGCATGTGTTTTTTTTATATATTACCAAATGCTATATCATAATTATTACCAGAAAGTTTTTTTCAGGTTGAAATTTCAGTAACGAAATTCCCATCTATTCTAAAAACTTTAACTCATCAATCATCTATTTCATTCTGACATTTAAAATTAGGATCAACTTCATATACTTTTTGTCAGTTTATTTGACCATTTTTTTCAGCATAATCTTTAAAGTAGCTGGGCTTTTTGAAAAGCGAATCTTTATTCGAATAATTCGCTGTGGGAGCCGATTCTCAGTAAAAGGAGGATGAGCTGATCTTCTACGATTTTGTAAATTAAAAGTACATCAGGGGAAATGTGGCATTCTTTAGCTCATTTATTAGCTTATGCAGTCTCTGAACTCTATCCAGGGATTAAATTTGGCATTGGACCAGCAATTAAAAATGGATTCTACTACGATTTTGACTTTAAAAATCCAATCTCAAATGAAGATCTGCCGAAGATTGAAAACAAAATGAAGGAGTTAATTAAACAAAATATCGTTTTTAAGAAAAAAAATGTTTCAAAAAATGAAGCGAAAAAAATATTTAAAAATCAACCATATAAATTAGAATTAATTAAAGAACTGCCGGGTAAAATTGTTTCAATTTATCAAAGCGGTGAGTTTCTTGATTTATGCAAAGGACCGCATATTAAATCAACTAAAGAAATTAATGCCGAAGCATTTAAATTAACAAAAACTGCTGGCGCCTATTGGAGAGGGAATGAAAAAAATCCAATGCTAACCAGAATTTATGGATTGGCTTTTGATACAAAAAAAGAATTAGAAGAATTTTTAAAAAAAGAGAAAGAAGCGGAAAAAAGAGACCATAGAATTTTAGGCCAAAAATTAGAACTTTTTATGTTTGATGAGGAAATTGGTGCCGGCTTGCCTTTATGGATGCCAAAAGGAGAAATTTTGCGTCACATTATTGAAGAATATCTGTATGAAGAACTGAAAAAAGCTGGCTATCAATGGGTAAGAACGCCTCATTTAGGAAATTTAAATTTATGGAAAACCTCGGGGCATTGGGAACTTTATCGAGAAAATATGTACTCCCCTATTGAAATTGAAAATGAAAAATATCTGATAAAACCAATGAATTGTCCTTTCCATGTAAAAATTTACCAATCAAAAATTATATCTTACAAAAACCTACCAATAAAATATGCTGAACTGGGAACGGTCTATCGCTATGAAAAATCAGGAGTCCTTCATGGGTTAACCAGAGTTCGTGGCTTTACCCAAGACGATGCCCATATCTTTTGTACTCCCGAACAATTAACAGAAGAAGTTGAAGAACTTCTTTGTCACGGCTTTAAAATATTTGAAACTTTTGGTTTTAAAGAGTTCAACATTTATCTTTCTACTAGGCCAGAAAAATATGCCGGGACAATCAAGGGATGGGAGAAAGCAACAAATGTTTTAAAATATGTGCTTAAGAAATTAAAAATAAAATATCAGGTTGATGCCGGCGGCGGCGTTTTTTACGGGCCAAAAATAGATATAAAAATAAAAGATAGTTTAGGAAGAGAATGGCAATGTACAACAATCCAGGTTGATTTTAATCTGCCAAAAAGGTTTAATATTACATTTATTAATAATAAAGGGAAAAAAGAAAAAGTTTATATGATCCACCGGGCGCTTTTAGGTTCAATGGAAAGATTTATTGGTGTTTTGCTTGAACATTATGCGGGCGCTTTACCGTTTTGGCTTTCTTCAGAACAAATTTGGCTCATTCCTGTTGGTTCCCAACATATAGAATATGCCAGAGAAGTTTCAGAAAAAATTCAAGGGTTGCAAATTCGTGATGTCATAAAAGATGAAAATGAAACTGTTTCTAAAAAAATCAGAGAGGGCGAAATTAAAAAAATCCCCTATCTTTTGGTAGTTGGCGATAAAGAAATGAAAAATAAAACAGTTAGAGTAAGGGAAAGAGGAAAAGGAGATATTGGCGAAATGGAATTAGAAAAATTCCTTAAAGGGTTAGAAATTTGACGTTGAGGTCCGACCTCGTAGGATTTGACAAATTTACAGATAGGTGTATAATATAGGTAGTCTATAATATTAATGTACATGTACCTTAATAAATAGAGAGGAGTAGTGGGTCAAAAACTTATATAATGAGAATCCCCTGCCGCCTGAAAAGGACTCCATGGTTATCAGCTGAAATTATCAGCTTAAATGCTGAAGTTACCAGTTAAAATAATCATGAAACCAGGAAACTCTATTGATATGAGCTATTTAAAAACTCTATTAATAGAGACTCTTGTGAGAAAAGTTTTCACTTACAAGATGGTCCTGCTACTCTTCTCTCTGTTTTACTTTAATAATGAGTAATTTTTAAAAAATACCCGATTTAAAAAAAACTGGGTATTTTTCTTTTTTTTCGAGTTTTCGAGATTTGTCAAACATTTGGTATAATAAATATAGAATTAAAATAATTAATTATGAAATAATATAGCGAGCGGTAGCGAGCGATTATTATGAAATAATATAGCGAGCGGTAGCGAGCGATTATTATGAAATAATATAGCGTAGCGAAGCGAAGCGTTAATTATGAAATATTATATTATAACTTTTGGTTGTCAGATGAATGAATCGGATTCTGAAAGGATTGCCGCTGTTTTAGAAAAAATAGGATATCCAAAAGCCCAAAAAATTGATGGGACTGATTTAATCGTAGTTAATATGTGTTCTGTGAGACAATCAGCAGTTGACCGAATTTTTGGCTTATGCCAAAAATTCGCCAAACTCAAATCTCAAAACTCAAAACTAAAAACTATCTTGACTGGTTGTATTCTAAAAGAAGACCGAAAAAAGTTTGCTAAAAAATTTGATTTAATTTTAGATATTAAAGATTTACCCAATTGGCCAAAACTGGAAAAACTCAAAACGCAAAACGCAAAACGCAAAACTATATCAAGGTTTAAAAATTACTTAGTTATTAAACCTAAGCGCTCAAATAATTTTTCGGCTTTTGTACCAATCTCAAATGGTTGTAATAATTTTTGTAGTTATTGCGTTGTTCCTTATGTTCGGGGTCCCTTGGTCTGTCGCGACTATAAAGAAATTTTAAGAGAAATTAAAGACGCCATTGAAAAGGGATCAAAAGAAATTTGGCTTTTGGGTCAAAATGTTAATCGCTATCGCTCAAAATCAAAAACAATAAATTTTGCCAAACTTTTAAAGATGATTAATGATATTCCGGGGAATTTTTGGCTCAGGTTTACCAGTCCTCATCCAAGTGATTTTTCGAATGAATTGATTGAGACAATGGCAAAATG
>Ga0210028_1004328_pt1 | contig 10355 bp, 9 predicted proteins | sample CryGeymeta201513_FD_185468 | JGI IMG/M metagenome (GOLD analysis project Ga0210028, IMG submission 185468) | Groundwater microbial communities from Crystal Geyser aquifers in Utah, USA - Crystal Geyser metaG 2015-13 (SPAdes) (version 2) | ecosystem: Environmental > Aquatic > Deep subsurface >...
CATTAAAAATTGCTGCTGGCATATTGCTTCTAGCCACTAGCCACTAAACAGGTGTCATCCTGAGGATCCCGTAGTCAATGTGGTAGAATGGACGGGATCTCTCGACTGCGCTCGAGATGACAATTTTAATTCAAACCAAGCACCAGTATAACAAAAGCGTCCTTCTTCTTCAACGGCGAGCTAAGGTTAAAGCCCAAACCTTGAGAGTCCCCTTGCGTTTAAGTTCCTTGGCGGCATTTTGAAGCGTGGCACCGGTTGTCACCACATCATCCACCAACACAATTTTTTTACCAGAAACCTTGTCTTTTGAGCAGCAAAAGGCATTTTCCATATTTTTCTTTCTCTCTTGCTCATTTTTAATCTCAGCCTGCGGCAGGGTTTTTTTTCGGCGCACTATTATCTCAGGCTCGAACGGCAGTCCCAAAAAGTCCGCCACCTCCTTGCCTAACAAGTCTGATTGGTTAAAACCACGCCAGCGCTGGCGCGCGTTGTCCAAAGGGATAGGCACAAAAATATACCCGGCAAAATCCAGCTGGAAGTATTGGAGAAAAGCAATCATCAAAGCCGCCAGAGTCGGAGCCAGAACTTTGACCCAATGATATTTAAGGTCGTAAATTGCTTTATTCAAAGGTTGCTCAAGCTCGGCCACCGAAATTAACCCGTCGAGACCCCATGGGCGTTTACAAACAGCATGCGTCAGGCCGCCGATTGACGGACTGCCGCACAGCGGGCAGATTTGCTTTTCGACAAAGACGACCTCGCTGAAACATTCCTTACAAAACCAGTCACCGAATTTGCCGCAGCCGGAACACCTGGGCGGAAAGAAAAAATTAAGAATAGTATTGAACGCTTCCCCGGACATGTGCCTACCATAGATTCCCACGGCTTGCGCCGTGGGACTATTTTCTGAAAGAAAACAAACTTGTTTATATATTTCGCTTCACGAAGATTAAAAGCTCCATCCACCCCGCACTGCGGGGTGGCTTTCGCTCGCTAAATATAAAACTTTGCCATCTATCTGTCAAGTAGACACACTTGCTATATACTCAACTTCAATTAAATTGCCAATAAAAGAAATTGTAGCCAACCAGCTGCATTACAATCTTATTGTCCGCGAAGTTGAAAGAAAAGGAATTCTGAACTTCTGTCAGGAAAACGATGTAATGTTGATAGCTTTCAGACCCTTGCAAAAGGGGTTCTTGGCCCAAGACAAAGATTCTTTGGTTGGGCTCTTATGTCAAAAATACCAAAAAACATCTGCCCAAATCGCCTTAAAATGGCTGCTTTCTAAACCTAATGTGGTTGCCATCCCGAAAATGGCCAGCCTCCCCCATCTCAAAGAAAATCTGGCTGTTTTTGACTGGGAGATAGAAAAGGCTGATCTCAAAAAATTACAGGAAGAATATTCCAACCAACAAGACGTCTCGGAAATTTTTAACCTAGACAAATTCTAAATACAATCCTGATAACTTAAAACCAAAAAACCACCCTTTTTTTACTGGTGGTTTTTCGTTGATAAAGCTGGTGGAGATGGGGGGTGTTGCACCCCCGTCCAGGAAATTTTTAAAAGAGCTTCTACGGATTTAGCCGAATTTGAGTTTCTTTAACCTGAACTTATCGGCAGTCAGATTAAAGTTTGGTTGTAAGTTTTTAAGAAAAAGACCCAACCTAATCTTTTTCTTTTCTCAAGGCTTTGGTTTTGCCCTAATCCTCCCGCCTTAAGATGGGAGAAGAAAGACACCTCTTTTATGCAAATGCAAATTGAGGAGTCAAGGCGGGTATCGCAAAAAATGATTTTATCCGATCCTTGACTTTGCCGAAATAATTGGCATTTTGTTTTTGGCGTCTTTGTCGCCGATTCGGCGACCAGGTTAGCCGACCTGATCCGCTACCCTTCTAAAACCTTCCCTGTCGATTTTTATACATCCCCATGAAAAATAACTTAAAACTCAAAGCGCAAAGCTCAAAACTAGGACCAGCGTCATCCTGAGGAGTCCCGCCAAGCGGGACGACGTGAGGATCCAGTGGGGAATGTGGTAAACCCAACGCGGGATTGCTTCTCCGCCGAATCGGCGGATCGCAATGACGCTTTCTTAATTGCTGCATTGAATCTTTATTTCTTTTTAAAGGTGCCACTCTCCCAATGTCTTTTCTACTTCTCTGGCCATCATCTTTTTCTTAAGCTGTTCGCGCTTATCATATTTTTTTTTGGGTCTCGCCACTGCAATTTCGACCTTGATTATACCATATTTGATATAAACTTTCAGGGGGAGCAACGTCAGCCCCTCTTTCATTCTACCGACCAGGCGGTCGATTTCCTGTCTCTTAAGCAGCAGTTTGCGCAAAGCCCGCGGGTCGTATCCGGCTTTAACTCCAGCCGGATAAGGGGCAATATGGGCGTTGAAAAGAAAAAGCTCGCCTCCTCTGAAGCGGGCAAAACTCTCATTGATGGAAACCCGGCCCATTTTGATACTTTTCACCTCCGAGCCGGCCAAAACTATTCCCGCCTCTAATGCTTCAAAAATCTGATAATCATAATAGGCCCTTTTGTTTTGCACCACCACTTTCACTTTAAACCCACCTTTGAAATTTTGGTTTGTGAAAGCAAATACAGATTTTCCTCTTTGGCGTCGACCCACAAGTCTAAAAGATTGTTCCAGCCGTCATTTTGGACAAGCTTCACATAATTACCATCTTTGTCAAAAATGGCCACTCCCTTGTGCTCACTATCTAAAATATAGATTTCCTTAAAATCTGTTTGGGTAAAAATCCGGCTTGGCTTTTTAAAGCCCAAATCGAATCCTTTCAGAGAAAAGTCTTGCCTTTTGCCGGCCGCGTATTTAAAAACCTGCCCATCGGCTGCCAAAACATAAACCGAGCCGTCAATCGTTAAGGCCACTCCTTTTTGCAGATCGGCGCCCCCGGGCTCATTGAGAAACTGCAGATGATTGGAGAAACCCGCCTCAAGCGGAACGTATTTAAAGATCTGTTCTTGGGAAGGAGACAGAAGATAAAGGTTGGAATAAAAACTGTCAAAATCAGCCACTTCTCCCCAGGCGTCATCCTTTTCAATCACCAGGGCAAATCCATTGGTCTGAGGACTAAATTTACTCACCCCTCTATCCAAACTCAGGAGGAAAACTCCCTGAGGGTTGACCGCCAGAAGAGTCGGCTTTCCGACTTCTTCCTGGTTGAAAGAAAAGCTCTCTGTCTTTTTGGAGACCAAATCAACCTGATATAAATTCGCTTTGATCCGGTCCAATAAATACAATTTGCCTTCGTTTTCGGAAAGACCAGTTGGCGCCGCATTCTTGTCAATTGAGCTTAAATCGAAAACGACTTCCTCCTGCACGCTAAAGACTTTGTAGAGGCCTTTTTCAATCTCAGTTTTCAGCTCTTTTAACTGCTCGCCATCTTCTTGGTTAAGATTTAAGGAGGAAGTACCGCTTAAAAGGGATTGTGCTTCCTCAAGTTTATTCTTCTTCTCGGTCTCAGAAAGACTTACTCTTTGCGATTCTTTGAGGTTCTCTTGAGCTTTGGTTACCAACGTTTGAAATTTCTGATGGTCTTGGGCTCTCCCTTTATTTTTCAAAGTCACAAACAGACTTACTGCTAAAATCACAATCAGGAGAAAGGCTAACAGCAGAAAAGATCTCGGGTTTCCGGTAGCCGGCTTTTTGAGATAAACTTCCGGTTCCTCTTCTTGCATTCTCTCTTTTAAAGAAGGTAAAACAATGACGAGGAAGCGCATCAAGCGCTGTTTTAACCACCTGGCTTTATCCCGGAGAACGGCTGCCCCTTTTCCAAGATTAGCTTTCAGGGGAAGGCTCGCTGAAGACAGGAGGCCTTTTCCTGCTTTAACGGGTACCAATCCCGCAACTTTTTTAAGTGAAAAAAGGCTTTTAAGTTTGGTTAAAACGTTTGCCCGGGAAGGCGATTGTAAAAGCCTTTCGGGAGTAATAATCGAAAGTGATTCTTCCTGGGTGGGGAAAATTTTAAATTCGAAATTAAGAAACAAGCCCGCGACCAAGGCTCGATTTTTAACCAAAGCTTGGCTTTGGTCCTTGCCAAGCTTTTCGGTTAAAAGCTTGACCGCTTGACCCAAAGGATAACCTAGAAGATAGGTTTTGATGCTCTCCGGCGGAAAAGCCTCCCAAAACTGAGTGGTCCCCAAAATTAAAAAATCTTTTTCATGGATGAGACCGCTGGAAAGACGAACCCTGCTGGTTTCAGACTTGATATCTTTTGAAAAACCTTCTGTCTCACCAATAAACTTGAGGTTTCCTTCCCGTAAAATGGCCACTTTGGTCAAACCCAACTGTCCCAGATAGAGCACATTCCCCCACAGGATCGCCACCACAATATTAAAATCAACCCCTTCGGTCAAAATCCCCTTAGCCTGAATTTCCGCTTGGACGTAAAAGTAAGCTTTCTTGATTCCCCTCTCCAGTGATTTCAGCACATTGTCTTGGGTATCCCCGTAGTATTCAATTTTGAGCTCTTCCAAAGCCTTGTCCAAAAAATCTTTTAATTTCAAGGAATCCGCCGAAGCCAAACTTATCAGAGCATAAAGTTTTCCCTTCAGACGCAAAGTTTCTTCATCCGGGGGTTTTTCTATATAAATTTTGGCAAGCGCCTGCTCGCTTTCCTCTTCGCCGCCTTTTAATTCGGCAAGATTAATCCCCAAACTCTTTTTCATGGTTACCTCTTTAAAAAACATTTAGAATCAAGAGCAAAACCAAAACTGCATAACAGACGTAAATCCAAGCAAAAGTTTTAATATAGGGCGACAGTTTAGTGCCTAAAAAATTGGTCATCAATGTCACCTGCCGCACAATCAGCAGAGCGAACAAAACGTAAAAAAAGATGGCTAGTAAAAGTCCGATTGTAACAATCTTTCCCCAATCCACGGCTTCCTTTTGACCGATAATTTTTAAAATGGAATCCCATACCTCAAGGGGCTTACCTAACTCCATGTTGGCCTCCATCGTAATTTAAACATCTTTCCATTCCCGGTTTTCGCCCTGAATTAAATCTCCTATGATCTTATGGATTTCGGAAGGATACGGGACATTATTAAATTCCAAGTCGGTCACTTCAGCGGCTGTTTGCACGATAAGATCGCCATAGTCAAAGATAACCGGCAAAAAACCGGCTACCCTATGGGTTAGGTCTTGAACCTTGGAAAGGGGTGCTTCGGAAATGTTTTTATACAAGATGCCGCGGAAATCAACATCCACGATGCGTTCATTGGTAACGATATAAACATTATAATACCAACCTAAAAATCGCTCAAACACGAAGCCTAACGCCAAAAGGTACCAGATTGCTAAAAAGATTTCGCGACTTCTTAAAGAGAATTTACTCCAAAAATCAACATCGCCCATAGAAACCAGACCCGGAAGGAGAAGCGGGAAAATAAAAAGAAAAATGGCAGCCACGACCCAACCAACATTGGTTATCCAATGCTGCCGCAAGAGTAAAACCACTTCTTCTTTGTCATCCTGCGTTTCAAAAGAAACTCCAATCGGTGAGAAAGCAAAGGATGAAAGCGGGTTCTTAGTCGGTTTAAGTGGTTGCGATTTGTCAGACATTGTTTTTAATATAGCAGATTTTACTTTAGATGAGAAGCTTGCCTAATTTATATTTCGAGCGTAAAACCGTGGGCGTAAGCCCATGGATAAAACAAAATTGCTTGAAAGCAATTTAAAGCCAAATTCCTCGCGAAGCGAGAAATAGAAGATCCCGCGGACCTCAAGTCCGTGGAGATTCATTTCAAGAGAGCGAAATCCACCCCGCAGTGCGGGGTGGATGAAGCGCTTACAATTCGTGCGAAGCACGCTACACGGGCGAATCAAAAAACCCTGCCTCGATGAGCAGGCGGGCGCGAGTATCAAGCTCGTCGGTTTTTTATATCCAACAATTAGTCTATCTTAACCGCCTTCTTGCCAAAACAGGAGGCAAAACAAATATTGGTCCAAAATTTTGGATCAGAAGAAAGATTAGAAAAGGGCAAGAATAATGTTTTGGGTCTATTTTTTACCTCTTCCAAAACGCAGATGTCATCATTACAACTTGCCAGTTTTACATATCTTTCCTTCATCTCTTGGTTATACCTTGCGGCAGTCCCTTGGGAAAGGTCTAAAAATGCATCCTTCAAGTTATTGCCTAAAACTAGATAAAAAAGAAGTAGTGGGAGAAAAATTAGATTGAGGAAGTGTTTTAAAAAACCAAAGAACTGTTTGGTCGTCTCGGTAACGCTTCCTTTTTCCCAATGCAGATAAAAATATTGGAAAAAAGCAAAACAGCTCAGAAAAAAGCCAAAAAGGAAAGATAAATAAATAAAATTTAAGATTCTACCCGTAGGCAGTGCACCAGTACTCCAGAAATAAACGAAGAATTCTAGAAAGAGCAAAAAAAATGAACTAAAAACGGCAAGTATGGGGTGTATTTTGGGAAAATTCCCGAATCTTTGAACGGAAAGTAGGCTGAAAAAAAATGCTACCAAAAGCCAAAGTGGCGTTGTTTGAATCCACTCCCAAGACATTTTCTGGATGAAAAATACTGTAGAAACCATACTTAGTAAAAGGTTGTGCGGGTCAAGAGAAACAGAAGATCGGATTGTATTTCCCGGCGCAAAATAGACCACCACAGAAGAGACCAAAACAATCAGGACAAGGACGCCCAAAAGCTTGGGGATTTTTTTCTCTTTAAGAAGAGCTCGGCAAAAAAGAGAAAACAGGAAGAAATCAAGCATCACCATTGAGATCTCATTTGAACCAACGATAGCTAGGGAAAATAAACATAAAAGTATTTTTACGAGTTTGTGGCGCTGAATTTTTTTGTCAAAAAGAATGGCAAAGAAAAAGAGTGTCAAGATAATAGGCAGGAGGTATAGAGATGAGCTGGCCAACCAATATATTCCCTCCACAACACTCGGCAACTTGTATAAATAGAGAAAAATGATTATTGTGCTTAAGACCAATTGTTGTTTAGAAGACAAGCTGGTTTTGAAGAGAGAGCGGATGAACAAAAAGACGGCCAAAATAAAAAATACAATTAAAATTACAGGAATGAGTTTATAACTCCACAGAGAATAAAAAACTAGAGGAATAAGAGTTAGAAGGGCGGTATTAAAAAACCGTCCATTCCAATTTAGATACCACCACTTTTGAGATAACCAGAACCCTAATTCCTTTACCCTAGCGCAATAACAGAAATCGTCTGCAGAAGGATGATTAAAAAGCGCTAGAATAAAAAAAATCGTTATAAAAAATAGCAGGGTGAAAAGCAGAAAATGAATCTGCGGAGTAAACTCCTCGCATCTTCTTTCGCTCGCAAAATAAAAATTGAGGGTAGAGATTTTGTTGAAAAACCCTTTGCCAAATTGCCGCATAATTTAATCTTTTTTAATTCTCAATTGTCATGGGTACTTCTCCATTGCGTCCGCCGAAACGGCGGACTCCAGTCGAAGAATATTTCTTATTGTTCGATCCGCCAACTGGCGGAGAAAACGACAATTTTGCATTTTGACTTTTTACTTTTTAATTTTGAAAATGTAAACCTCGCCTTCTTTTAGATTTTCAGGCTCGACCGTGTCTGACGCATAGACCAACATCAGGCAATCGCTCGTCAAAAGACTTTTAAGCTCAAGGCTTCTTTGACGGTCATAGGCTTTCTGGGATCCGTAATAGATGTAATCGACTTTTGGCAACCCGGCTGCGGTTAATTCCTTGAACTTACCTCCTTGTGAAAAAACGGTCAATAACCTTTTCCTAGACGCCAAGTCTTCCGCTGGCGGATAAGGAAAAATTACTTCTCTGTGCGTTAAAACCTCAATCCACCCACCGGCATCGGTTGGACGGTAGGTATAATTTCCATCATTCAAGAAAAATGAGGCGTCATTTAAAAAAACCGCGTCGGATGAGGTTGTGCTTCTGATCCACTCAAGGGCTTTTTTATCCTTTTCTCCTCCTGCTGAAGAGTACTTTAGAGAAAAAAGATAGGCTTGATTGACAACCAATGGAGTCACAATAAATAAAAGAGCGTTGATTGTAATGACCGGAATAAAAACCGCCTTTCGCTTCCCCATCTTTTTGATGAATATCTCCGCCAGACCGAAAAACCCGTTGGCCGCCAAAAGACAAAAGGGAAACTGGAGTGAAATCCAAAGTCGTCCAGGCAAACTCCAAGGATAAATCAGATCATAGAAAGGCTTAAACAGCTGGAACGAAAGACTATCAAGCAAAAATATAAATAGAAAAATAAACATAAAAAGAGGAATAAGTTCACCACTTCTCTTTTTTTGGAAAGACCTAAGGGTTCCATAAACGAAAGCCGCTAGAAAGACCAGGTTCAACGGACTTATAAAATAATCAAGCAGAATTTGCCCCAGGGTTTTTCCAAGATTACTGATTGAGGAATTAAATTGAATGGAATAGTGAATATCACCTAGAACTGCCGGCAACTTTTGGGAAAAAAACCCAGTCTGAAGGGCAAAAATCACCAACGGAAATCCCGCAATAAAAGCCAGGCCTAATACCCATCTGATCGCTTTGCCCCAATCAATCTCGTGACTAATCGTTTTACCTAAGATTATAGCCAAAATAAAAATGAGAGCGGTAACAAACTCCGGTGCATGCACGAAAAAGAGGACGATCAGGGAAAACGCAAAAACTCCCCCCCAGATTAGGCTTTTCCTTTCCAGGGCGAGTACGAGAAGGCCCGTTGTCATCGGCAGTAAGGTTGTCCCCCACAAAAAAGGAAAACCCCCATAGTTGTAGATGAAAGCCGGAAATCCAATAAACAGAAAAGATAACCCGCTGGTCAGTAAAGAGGTTTTGCGATCCTTCGTAATCGCCAAAGCTGAAAAATAAAAGGTTACGGGGAGCAAGGAAACGATAATGACCGTACTCCAAAGCAGGAGCGTGTCTGGCGCCCAATGAAAGCAGAGGGCTAAAAAACCTAAAATAAGGTGCATCAAGGGCGGATAACCTGTTAACTCTATTCCTTGTCCGGAAGCTATTTTCGCAATCTGCCCAACGTGGTACAGGGAATCGTCTCCGGGCAAAAAAGCCAATCTGTTAAGGAATACCGCCTGGACAAGAAAAGAAAAAACGATGAGTAAAATCAGCGCCGTTTGGAGCGACAAAAGCCCGCTGAGCCGAAAAATCCGCTTGACTGAAGGTTTGGAATCAACCATGAAGCTATGATATCATCAAAAAAGTTTCTTTTCGAGAGAGAAACCCAACTTACATTTCCCGGGGAATATCATCTCCGGGGAAAAATAGGAATTAAGCCTGAGATAAAAGCAACAAACACCATGAAATCCATAATTGACAAACAACTTCTTGTGCCTCTGGCCAGCATCACTGAAAGGGATACGAATGTAATAATGCCTATCCTTTATTATTTGGAGAAAATCTACGGCTACCAAACTAAAATTACTGATGTTCTGAATCTTGGCGAATTCAATCACAACTGGCGGGCGGCGATTTTCGCCAATATCAACGGCGAAAAAATCTGCCTCAAAGTAGCCGGTTATGTCTACCCTACCGGGCTTCCGGTCATTTATCTTGAGGCCGAAGGCAATTATGTGGAAGACCGACTGGACCAGTTCTTCTGGGGTTACAACACAAAAAAGGAAAGGATTATCGACAAGCATTTTCTGTGGTCGGAAAAGTGCCGGCAGATGGTTTTAAAAAAATATCCGGAGCTTAAAAGTCATGTTGATGTCTCGGGCGCTGTTGGCTTTGACCGGTATGCTGCTTTTGAGCCAAAGGGCAAAAAATATCTTTTAGAAAAATACGGCAGGGAGAATTTTCAGGATGTTGTTGCCTACGCCTGTTTCGGCTTTGACAAGGTCTTTCTGGAAACCGATTTCAAAACCTGCGGCAATCCCTTCCTGAATGACTTGGAGCTGGTCAGAAAAGATTGTGCCACCTTGAAGCAAATGCTGGAAAGCGCGATCCAAAACTATCAGGATAAGCTGTTTATCCTCAAAATCCATCCCCAGCAGTTTGATTTCAGGTATATCGAGATCGGACTTGACTGGGATAAGATTTATCCCAATGTCTTAATCCTGAAAAATGAAGAGGAGTTGCAGGATTTGCTTGGAGCCTGTGACCTTTGGTTGTCCTATGAATCAACGACTACCCTTGAAACCTGGTGTATGAAAAAAGAAACAGTCATGCTCATTCCTTCTCCCTGTTATTCCTGGAGAACCAACCTTTACCGGGGATCTTCGGTGGCAAGAAACTCCGGGGAACTGAAAATGCTCATTGACGAGTATTACTCCCATGGCTCAATCAGACAGTTTGAGGAAAAGAAGAAAACCAGGGAAGAGATCATCACCG